>Ga0316204_10008884_pt1 | contig 13686 bp, 13 predicted proteins | sample 6monrhotite_MG_2_FD_205661 | JGI IMG/M metagenome (GOLD analysis project Ga0316204, IMG submission 205661) | Microbial mat bacterial communities from mineral coupon in-situ incubated in ocean water Damariscotta River, Maine, United States -... | ecosystem: Environmental > Aquatic > Marine >... | reverse complement strand
ACTTCTTGTCGCGCGCGGCTTTTTCTTCTTTGGTCAGTTTGTTGTTCCAGACGTTGTTGCTCAGGCCAAGCTCGGCGGCCAACGGCTTTGTCTTGCCAACACTGACTTTGCCGCCTTTGTCCAGGAATTCCTGGATCAGGGCATCGTCTGTGGTTTCTTTGGGAACATGTTTCATGGGCGAAAGCGTAGCGGAGTGGCGAGTTGCGGGCAATGGGTGGAAGTGCGCAGGCCTGTCTTTCAGCATCAAAAACAGGATCGTCCCGATAATGCCCCGCGACAAACGACGGTGCGAACGCTATCGGACCCGCTGCACGCGGACACCAATGCCCGTGGCCCCGAGACGCGGCGAGCGTTGGTCCCTGGATCTAATGTCAGACCCGTCCGGGACAACGCACCAGCTTAACGGCACTGGCGGGCCACCAAAGCCTGTCAGAGGAGGAACGCAACACCCATGGCGCGGATCGCGAACGCATGGCCAAACCATTGATGCAGGATGTCGATATGAACCCCGCCCTCCCAAAACGGGACACACCCGCACAGCCTTCTGCAACGAAAGGAAAATTATCATGCAAATAGCAGAATGGTGACCCCGGCAGGATTCGAACCTGCAACCTGCCCCTTAGGAGGGAACCGTTCATAGCGCTATTCCTTCTGTGATTTCTGCTGCTTGGATGTTTGTACAGTGTCCGGCTGTACGTGGTTTGTACGAAAACGGGCTCTGACATCGGCCTCATCCGTCTCCGCATGGGCATAGGCAAATTGGGGTCAGACCAGCGGCCAGCCTTGGCTGCAGTGACTGGATCGACGCCTTGCCGCACGACCAATTCGGTAAAGAACCCGTGCCGCCCTGCTGGGTGCGCTGAAAGGTAGGGGATGCCCGCGCGTTTGCAGATCGTCTTCCAGCGCGTGTTGTATCCGGTCGAACTGCCATAGCCAAAGACACGCGGTTTCATAAATTTGCCGGTCTTGCGGTTCTTGGGTCGCTTCGCTGGCAAGGCCAACAGCTCGTCCATCATCTGCGGCGAGACCGTGATCCAGCTTTCTGGATGCCCCTTCTGGGCCTTTACCCTGACCTTGTTCTCGGCGGGCCTCAGATCGTCAGGCTCCAATGATACGGCCTGATCGATCCGCGCTGCCGTCTCGAACATGAACCGCACCAACGCTGCGTTGTACGGATCGGCTGCGCTGCAAAATGCTTCGATCCATTCCTTGTCAGCTGGTGTTCGCTCAACCCTACTGGTTTTCCCACGCCGCCTGTCCTGTGCGATCCGCTCGAACTTGTCATAGGGCTTCACCCGTATCAGCGGCGTGCCTTCCAACTCATGCGCGTTGTTGATGACCGCGCTGGCGGGGGTCACGATTTCGCGCCACCACGTGTCGGTAGACGCCTTCGGCTTCAGCTTTGGCCCTAACCCTTTCAACAAGGCACCAGAAACCGCTCTCAATGGCATATCGCCAATTTCTTCGACGATTGGGATCAACTGCTTGGCCACTTTCGGAGAGGCGTTGTAAAGCATGATCGCATCGGAAAACGTTTTGCTTGGCTCGTCGCCGAGCAAATACTGGCGAATTTGGTTTTCCGTCTCACGGGCTAACCAGTCTTCCGCGCCTGCTCTTGTAGTCGATTTAGTGCTGTGTCGGTATGTACTGGTGATTGGGCGGCCGTTGTATTCGATCTGGCCGTAGACGTAGTAGAAGCGCCCCCTCTCAACGATTTTGATCGGCATGCCTGACCTCCCTCAAATATGGTGTCGATCTGGGCAGGCGTGATCAGCATGGTCCGCCCAAGGCGATAAAATGCGCCTGTATCATTCGCCCGCTCTCGCAATGTGCGTTCGGAGATTTCAATCTCTCGCTCAGCCATGATCTCAACCCATTGGGCTGGGGTTTTGCCAAGTCCCAGGATTTGCGAGCTGTCTGTTTTGTCGATCTCTGCCATTTCAGTCATCCTTGTACGTTTGGGTTGAATTATCTGTACGCATGGAATCGCTTGTTCCGCACCTTCTGACGTGGTCAGATGGAATACAATGTAATTTTACGTCATTTTGTGCAGTTTCGCGCGATATGGCAGTTTCGTCAATAGGGAACCTTGCATGGTGCAGGATTCTAAGTCGGTCTTTACGTTTATGGGCGCGCGCCTTGCGATTGCGCGCAATGAAGTTGGCCTAACTCAAACCGCCATGGCGGAAGCTATTGGTGTCTCACATCGCGCATATCACAGCTACGAAAAGGGCCAGCGCGGCTTGCCCGTCGAAGCTCTGGTCGCTATGGCTGATCGGTTCGATGTGGATGCAGCTTGGATACTGTTAGGAACCAAAGCGGTTCGCGCAGCCCATGACTTCGACGCACTGAAAAGGATCGAGACCTCGCTCGATCAGCATCTCAACAAAGAAGCCATCACAATCAAAAGCGAGAAACGAGGGGCAATCGTCGCCCGCTGGTATCAATCACACGTCGAAGGGCGGGAAGTGACGGATGATGACGTTCACACATGGATCGAGCTTGTAAGGGAGTAAGAAAATGAATGGGCCAAGCAAGAAATGGCTACGCGTGCGCAGAGCTACTTTGGATCGAGCGGAGCGTATGATCGTCAACCCACTTGAACCCTTGTTCACGATCTATGCATTAGTCTGCGCCTTCTATGTCGTTGGTTCCTTTCAGATCCGTTTTTTCGAGCATGCTCCTGGTTTCACTTGGATCGAGGCGATTCATATTCTGGCAGTAGCTACAGCCGGGATATTGGTTCCCGTTCTAACCGGCTCAATTTTGACGCTTCATTTCACCAGCCGAAGATTGGAAAGATTGATGGACGAGCAACCGTAGCTAACGCTGCAACCTATTGTGATGAACTTCTGTTTCACGTAGGATTTCATGAACAAGAAAATGTTGGGGATCTCGGGTGAAGCCATTCATTAAGTGGGCAGGTGGGAAACGCTGGCTCGTTGAAAATAAACAACTAAAACTCCCGAAGTTTTCCGGAAGGTACATTGAACCATTTCTAGGTGGTGGGGCGGTATTCTTTCATCTGGCACCGAGGGCGGCGGTGTTGTCAGACGTTAATCCAAGGTTGATAAACGCTTACCGCGCCGTGCGCGATGATTGGCGTTCTGTTGAGAACGAGCTGCGAAAAATGCATCGGCTGCATTCAAAAGAGTATTACTATGAGGAGCGTGATCGAGTTCGGAAGTTCCCACATACACAAGCTGCACAGTTTTTGTACCTTAACCGAACATGCTGGAACGGTCTGTACCGAGAAAACTTATCGGGGAAGTTCAATGTCCCAATTGGTACCAAGACTCAAGTGATTATGCCAGATGACGATTTTGAAGGGGTGAGCTTAAGGCTCAGAAACGCATCAATTTCAGTTTGCGACTTCGAAGAGACAATGGTCTCTGCTGTTGAAGGCGATTTGGTGTTTCTTGACCCTCCCTACACTACAGCGCACAACACAAATGGCTTTGTCAAATACAACCAAAAAATCTTCAGCTGGGAAGACCAGATCCGGCTGCGCGATTGTGTTGAAGCCGCTCGCAATCGAGGAGTAAAGATTGTCATGACGAACGCCAACCACGAGACAATATGGGACCTGTATTCTGATCTTTGTACTCCTGAAGTTTTTGCCCGCGCCTCAGTTATTTCCGGAAACTCAACTTCGCGTGGCAAAACCACTGAAGCCATATTTGTTTTTTGAGTATTGCCGAGCTGAACAGTTCCAAAGCCTAGGAGTATAACGATTGGCCTTTCTAGACCCCGCTGAAGAAATCGAGCTAAAGGGAAAGATATCGAGCGACCTTTCACAGCTGGGCAAGTTATACAAAGCTAAGTCCTCAAAATACCACGTCAGGAGTGTTGAGCACTCACTAGTGGAAGGTCTTGTCGACGAAGGGTGGGAGGAGTTTGGGCAGCCACTTAAGACGCGAACTCGGCTACGCCGAGAGAAGTCCCATGATGTTCAGCTTGAAGACGACATTTGGTGCCAACTATATAACTTGGGCTACCGCTGTTTCAGTGTCGACCGAGACTTCAAGCTTCCGTTCGGAAAGACCTCCGCAGAACGAAAGCAGATAGATGTTTTAGCCATCAACGATGACAGCATTCTTTTGGTCGAATGCAAGTCTTCCAAGAAATGGGCTAAGCCTCCTTCGTTTAAAACTGAATTCGAAGCGCTTAAGCTGCGATTGGACGGGCACAAAAAGGCGCTTGAGCAGATCTTTGGAGCCGGACGAAGGATAAAGTACGTATTCGCAACACGTAACTACCGGATCAGCAGAGACGGCGCAGACGCCAAACGGCTAATTGACGCTGGCGGGTTCTTGTATAATGACAATTCATATGAATATGTCGAAGGGCTCACCAAGACCTACAAGAACGCGGCCCATTACCAGTTCATGGCGATGCTCTTCAAAGGGCAGGATATAAACAAGAACCGAATTGAAGTTCCAGCAATTGAAGGAAAAATGGGCGGTAAGAACGAGACTTACTACATGTTCTCTCTTGAGCCGGAGCTCCTATTGAAGCTGGGCTTCGTGCTGCATCGAACGCGAGCGAACGAGGCTGAAATGCCTACCTATCAGCGACTTTTGGTTCCTAGCCGCTTAAAAGGGATTGGTAAATTTATCGATGAAGGTGGCTTCTTTCCAAACTCAGTAATTCTTAATTTTGGCGAAAGTCTAAGGAAAATCGAGTTCCAGCCCCATGCAAGAGGAACCGATTCACGTTCGCGCACTGGAACTTTGAAAATCCCAAATTCGTACGCAATCGCCTACATAATTGACGGGCAGCATCGAATCTACGGCTATGCAAATTCTGAGCACAAATCGACAAATACCATTCCAGTTGTGGCCTTTGTGGGCCTCGAGTCGTCAGAGCAACTTGAGATGTTCATGGACATCAACCAGAATCAGAAGGCCGTCAGCCCCACCCTTAGGATCACACTTGAGGAAGATCTGTATTGGAATGCGCCAAGGCTCGATTCTAGGATGAAGGCTCTCAGGTCGGCTGTTATCCGTCAACTGGGCGGCGATCAATCCGGGCCACTATACGGAAAGATTGCTCTCGGCGAAGACAGAGCAGAGCTCACAGCGAAGCCGTTTGCAGATTCTCTGCTCCGATGTGGTTTATTGCCAGAGGCAAAGGGAAACCGCTTTGTAGAAAGCGACAAGAACTGTTCATTGTATGATACTAGCAGCCACGATCACGCCAAAGAGATGCGTGCCGCGCGCGATCGAACGGTTAGTTTTCTCAACTCCTGCTATGAGTTTGCAGAGGAATTTTTTGAGAATGATGAGCCGACAATGAACCACTATATCGTCTATAATCGAGGCACATATGCGTTCATCAATTTGGTTGGCAGCCTGAACACGTTCCTTACACAAAAAGGGGAAATCAAGTTCGGCAGCTCAAATGAGGAACGGCTAGACGCTGTGACGAAATACTTGCGGGCGCTGTTCGAAGCTTTGCAGAAAATAAGCCCTGAAGATCGAGATCTCTTACTTGGTAAGTTGGGCACGGGCGCTGAGAACACATGGTTCCGCATGTTCCAAGACTTTGTGAATAAGCGCTTCAGTGACTATGAACCCGAAGATCTGAAAGACTGGCGGGAACGGCAGGATAAAGTGTTGCAAAATGAAGGTCGCGAGCTGGGCATTCAGGTGGAGCGCTATCTCAAGGAAGTTTGCATCTCGAATCTGCAAAAAGTGTTTGGAGAAAACTGGGACATTGAAATTGGCTCTATCAAGAGGGCGTGTGAAAAGCGTGCTGGTGAAGAGGAAGAGAAGAACTACAAAGAAGGTTTAGGTCGAAAGAACATTCCCTGGACCGACATGTTGGGCGTGTCGGACTACCGTTCTATTATTGAGAAGTACTGGGGAAAAACACCTGATCCGATGCTCAATGATTTCAAAGCATTCGAAAAAATATTTGCACTCGATATTGGCCATGGATTCAACAGTAAAGCTGAAAAACTGAGATGGCTTTCGTTCTTCGGTTCGTATCGAAATACTTGGGCTCATGAAGGCACCAAGGAAAAGGGGCTCAACCGAAAAGAAGTCGATTTTCTCCGGGATATTCACACCCGCCTTCTTTCTTGATGAGCTTCGCTGTCGAGATACCTTTGAGGCCAATGCTGTAGAGCTTGGAAGAGGATAAATCGTCGGTGTAAAAAGCGTATCAAACCTTGACACATGTATCATCTAATGATGCATTATTCCCAATAATCCAAGGCACTAAAGGCAAATTCGCTGCCAGTGCCATGAAAGGAAAGTATGGCAAAGACTTTCCGGATAGCTTGGTGAAGCGTGCGCGGGCGACACTCATGGCGATGGATGCTGCGGTCGTTGTGCAGGAATTACGCTTCCTACCCGGCAACCAATTGGAAGAACTGAACGGTAATCGGACTGGGAAGCATTCCGTACAGATCAACGGGCAATGGCGCACCTGTGGTGTCTGGGCGCCTAATGGCCTCGCCAATGTCGAGATTGTCGATTGCCAATGAGAGGACTCGCTGATGAGCCTGATTGACGAACCAACGCACCCTGGTGAAGTCCTGAAAGAACTTTACCTTGATCCCCTAGACATGGGGGCGATTGCCTTTGCGCGGCGTCTCGGTGTGCCGCGGACGCGAATCGAGCGGTTGATCAAGGGCACAACTGGGATCACACCGGATACGGCTCTTCGCCTCGCTCGCGTTTTCAATATGACCCCTGGTTATTGGGTGAACTTGCAGACGAATTACGACTTGGCAGTCGCAGCCAAAGAAATTGATGTGTCCGACATTGAGCCGCTCGTTGCCGTCTAGCGGACGTTGGTCGGGTATAGAGTGAAGACAACTACGTTTTCGCGGCAGGGACTTCTGCGGCGCGACAAATGACCGCTTAGAAACCCTGTTACCTGATGCTGAACCGTACATGAATTTCGACTATTGCAGATCTCAGTTCCACCATGCCACCACACCTAAAGTGGTTCGTCCCCTTGATTTTGAAAACAGCGGCCATGTGTGGTGAAGTGGTCCAAACTCGCGTGTTGCGGTGATCAAAAAGTCAGTCAAAGCTTCGTTGGGGATGACTTGGCACCGCCAACCTTTGAGCAATCATAACTTGTAAAAACTGTCAGGCCAACGGTCTGCAAAGCGACTGGCTCAATAAGGTGAACTGTTGTAAATAGTTCTACGAAAAGTCAAGGGAGAACAACTTCGTGGGTAACAGCGCCGTCAACGATGAATATGGTAGCGACGTTGAAGGCGTCGAGGACGGGAACGCACGCGATGAGTTGCCAAGTTATCCGCTTGAAGACGTAATGGTTCGCAGCGAAACGCGATCTGTGAGCGAAGCTGTAAAGCGGATCAAGGCCGGAAGATACGCAATGAGCCCAGATTTTCAGCGAGATTTTGTCTGGCCTGCTGATAAGCAGTCGAAGCTTATTGAAAGCTGTATAATGCGGATTCCACTGCCTGTTTTCTACGTAGCTGAAGGGCAAGATGGTCGAGTTACCGTTGTTGATGGCTTGCAGCGCCTAAGTACTTTCCTCCGATTTTTAGAGGACGACCTCAAGTTGACGGGTTTGGGAAAGGAGCACCCTCTTAATGGTAAGAAATTTTCAGATCTTCCGTTGCATTTTCAGGAACGTATTGAAGACACGCAGCTCACGCTGTACATTTTAGACAAAAGTGCTCCTGAAGCCGCGCGGCTTGACATCTTTGAGCGCGTGAACAGTGGGATCCCACTTACACGACAGCAGATGCGCAATGCGCTCTACGACGGTCCGGCCACTCGGTGGCTCGGCGAGCAATCTCAGAGTGAATTATTTCAGTCAGTCACAGGTGGTTCGCTCGATCCCAAGACTATGAGAGATCGCGAAGCAATAAATAGATTCTGTGCCTTCAAGCTGCTGGGCAGTGCAGAATACGCAAGCAGCGGTATGGATGCTTTTCTTGCCGCAGCGCTAAAAAAAATGAATGCCTCGGATACTCTTGATAATTTATCAGTTACATTCAGAAATGGATTGAAGAGAAATAAGAAGCTTTTCGGTCGACACGCATTCCGTAAATCTTTAATTGACGCTGCTGTCTCACCGGAGGCATCTCGAAGCGTCATTAATATCTCACTCTTCGAGGTTATGATGGTCGGCTTGTCGGAGCTAAGTAGTGAGGATTTTTCAGAAAACACGAGAGATATTAAGACAGTGATAATTGAACTCGCGCACGACGAACAATTCCTGAATTCAATTACTTACTCGACAAATAGCACCCGTCAAGTTCACGATCGCTTCGCGATGGTTCACGATGTTTTGAGGGAATTTAAGAGCCGATGATAAAGCTGTTATCGATACGTAATTTCAAATGTTTTGACCGGGCCGACGTGAACCTCGGATCATTGACGCTGCTTACCGGATTTAATGCTGCAGGCAAGTCGACTGTACTGCAATCACTTCTGCTGCTGTCGCAGGGGTTACGTTCCTCGCTGAGCAAACAACATCTTCCGCTTAATGGTGCATTAGTAAGACTTGGGACCGCTGGGGATGTTATTCGTCGGGGAAGTGACGGGGAGATTGCGTTTCATGTGAGTGGTTTTGATGCGGACCTGGAGTGGAGCCTCTCGGATGCGGATAGAGACGTTTTGGACGACCCCATTCACGGGGAGCGCTTAAGAATAGTCAGCTCTCCACCGGAGATTAGCTCTTTGCAAGACAATCAAAAGTTTCTTCAAGGAGCCGTCCGAGATTTAGTATTTTTAGGCGCAACCAGACATGGACGTCAGGATGTGTTTCCTTCACCTGATGATGCAGACCCTGTGAACGGAGATGTAGGAAGTGAAGGGCAATTTGCACCTTGGCTGTACGTGAGGAACGCTGACAACCCTGTTGAAGAGGAGAAGCGGTTCCCAAATGACGAGAGCGTGACATTTCGCGCGCAGGTTGATGCGTGGCTTGGCCACTTATTTCCTGGTGCATCTGCAAACGCTGCGTCTATCAGTGGAACGAGCTATTCTCGGCTTGAGTTCCGCCTCGGGCGGAGTAGCGCTTGGTCCAGGCCCGCCAATATCGGATACGGGCTCAGTTATGCATTCCCATTGGTAGTGGCTCTTTTATCTGCGCATAAAGGCCAAGTAGTAGTCATCGACAGCCCTGAGGCGCACCTTCACCCGCGCGCTCAATCTCGAATGGGCGAAATGATCGCTCAGTTTGCGAACGCTGGCGTTCAGGTCTTGGTTGAAACACACAGTGATCACGTTCTCTCTGGTGCTCGATTAGCGGTCCAAAAGAAGGCGTTAAAAGCTGAAGACCTTGCCCTTCATTTTTTTTCGGGTGCTCAAGAAGAACATGGAAATGGAATTGTCTCGCCCACAATACATTCAGATGGGCGACTCAGCGATTGGCCGGAGGGTTTTTTTGACCAAGCCGAAATTGACTTAATGGCCTTGGCGTCTCACTAAGATGCGGATTTTCTTAAACGAACTGTCGTTGATTGGGACTCCGGATCTGGATACTCTCCGAGGAGTATTTGGGCGACTCATGGCGGCGAGAAGAAGTTCGAAAAATCTATCTCTTCGCTTGTACTGCTCACGTCTCACTGCTGAAACGCAGGCGATTGAAGGTGAACGTTTACTGGTTTCTGTGTCGAAACTACCTCGAGACGAGAAAGCTGTTATCCTAAATTGGCTCGGGAAAAGCGGCCCTTTCTTGGACGATGATCGCACGGATACTGACGACGACCTGTACCATCTCAACGGAGAGGATGTAACGGACCTTGGTCCCGCTGAGGCAGCGAGACAGTGTCAAAAGGCCAACGATGGACGACTTTTGAGCCTCAATAACGAAGTGTTTAAGAATACACCATTGGATGTTGTGCACGGCTTAATCGAAGAGCCGCTTGAAATTGTGGCGGTACGTAACAGTTGGAGCTTGGAAGAAGCAAAGGGATGGGCTGACGGCGCTGATCCCGAGCCAACAAACTGGGCGGAGCTTCTCGATGTCTCACGGCGTCGGTTTGGCCACCTGCTTATTGGGAATCACTGCGACGAAGTTCTCAGCGGTCAAACCTTCTACCCCGTAGTCTCGAGGCGCGTGTTGGAGTTACTTCGCGTGCTCAACAAAATATCAGAAAGTGTAGATAAAAACGGAAAGATGAACGCGTTAGGTGAGGAGCTAAAGGAATTACACTTCGTCGGAAAAAAGGCATGGTTTTCAAGCGAGTCGGAAGGAAACAAGAAGGAATTCGCGCATGACATGACTTTTCCTGATCCCGCAGATCCATCCCGATCCATTCAATGTTTCTGGCACGGAAAAATAAAAACGCCACAGTTCCGAGTTCATTTTGAATGGCCGCTTTCGACAGGTTCCAAGATCATCAAGGTTACCTACATAGGTCCCAAAATCAGCAAAAAATGAAACTTCTCCCCAAATCTCCTTTCGCAACATCGTCCATTTCCGGACAAGCAAAAATGTAGCGAAAGGACTTACAGCCAAATTTTTTCCAGCGCTAAAATTCTATTTTGGAAGAATTTGGCTTTCCAGGACAGTAGGTGAGGGAAAGGTGGTCATTTTTCCCGACCTCAACTGCCCCCTAATGCGTCATCCCTCGATCCATCTCGGCTTCTCGCGCTTCTAGTTCTGTCTCAACCTCTCTTCGGCCGCTTTCACTAATTTCAAGCTGGTTTCGAGTTGCGTGCGCAGCCTCCCGTAGTTCGAGCCCTCGCTCAACAAGCCGTGCAACGCAGCCACGGACGCCGTTTGCGATTGAATGAGCACCGACACGCAGGCGGCCAATCCATCCATCTGGCTCTGCATCTTGGTCGTCGAGCGTTCCTCTAAACCGCTCAATTCCTTTGCTGAGACCTCGCAGGCCGCCACCAACCGCTCGACGCAGGCGAGCAAGTCGCGTTCCAAGGCTGTCAGGGGTGTCGTCATCTAATCCTCCTCGATCTTGATGCAGGTCACTGACCTGCCGCCGAGCGTGCAGGTCCTCAGGCGCGTTTTGGTCGGGTCCAGCACCAGCCAAGTCCCGTCCTCCCTGTCGATCTGAGTCAGGCCCAAGTCCGTCAGTTCCGAGCTGGTCAGCATCAGCGTCCAGAGCAAGCTCGCGGCCATCATCGAGACGATCCCCACCAAGAACGTCCCCGTGATCAGCCAGGGCGAGATCGTCAGCCAGCTCTTGTTCTGTCGCAGAAAGGTGCGGGTATCGGTCTCGATTGTACGATGCGCGATGGTGGCAACTTTGCTCAAATCGCTCCTGAAGCTCTCCAGCTGGGATGCCATCGAGGCGGCGTAGTCCTGCCTTATCGTGTCCAGCTCGGCGTTCAGCTTCTCGCTCAGCCGGGTCGGCTTGCCAGTCTTCATGGAAAATCTCTCCTTTCAAACGCCAGCGCTCGCCGGTGTCGGGGTCTTGGGCGGTCAGGTAGGCTTTGCCTGCACGTGGGATGTCAAAGCCCGCATCGGTAAGGGCGTCGAGCATGCTGCCGCGGTCTGTGATTAGGCCAACGCTGACTTGATCCAAAATCCACGCGTGCAGCTCCTCGCGACCTTGGGCGCGGGTTGGGGTCTCGATGGTGTCGCGGACCTCTTGGACCCGCTCCAGCTCCATCGGATCGGCCCAGCCGTGGCTCTGGTTCATGAAATCGCGCAGACTGTCGAACGCGTATTGGTAGCCGGGCGGCGCGATGTTCAAGCTCCGGCCCGAGGTCAGCTCCAGGCGCGGCGTGCAGAAGTGCAGCTCGACGCGGTCTTCGTGGGTATGTCGGACCCAGAGCACCTCATATTGCGTCGGGTCCAGCCCCGCGAAGGCCAGACGCTCGAACCCGTCCATGACCTCAGCCTGCTGTTCCTCGGTCGGGGCGTCGGTGGCGGCAAAGCTGATCACACCCGCGCGGTAGGTCCACTGGTGGCGGCTGGCGTCGATGAGCGCTTCGGTGCGGTCGGGATTGCCACGCAGGACCTCCGGCAAAGGCTCGCGCGTCACGGTCAACGGCTGGCCGTCTGCATCGCGGATCAGGTCGCGGTTGTCGTCATAGGCCAGCACCTTGTCCGCCACGAGGTAGCCGACCGGACCCGCCCCCGCGCCTTTGCCATTGCGGAAGAACTTGATCAGCATCGGCGTGCGGCCTCGACGATCTGGGCAAGCTGGCGCTCGATGGTCAGCAAGCGGCGGGCAACGGTGAGAGCGTCGAGGTCGACGCGGGCCGCCAGCATCGCGCGGTTCAGCCAGCGGGCGATCTGGTTAAGGTTGCCGCCGATGCGCCCGACGGCCAGCACCAGCGCCGGATCAGCGCGGGGGATGGGCTTGCGGCGGCGGGCTTCGGTCAGGCCAAGCGCCTCGCGCATCAGGGTTGCAGCGGGCAGGCCTGCAGCCTCGGCCTTGGCGCGCAACTGGGCCTTCTCTGCGGCGGTGCACCGAAAGACAAACGTCTCGGTCAGCGGCTCTTTGGTGCGGGATTTTCCCGCGTCGGTGGGGTTCGAAGGGGAGGCGTGCCGCCCCTCGCAAGGTCCCGTGTCAGCAGCGCCAGCGTATGACATGGGTCGCCTTGCTGTTTGCTCTTCGGTGGGATCGGTTGCGGTCATGATCTGAGGCCAGCGGCTTGGATTTGGGCCTGCGTAACAATCTTTGCAGCGAGCAATCCGTCGATCTGCTTGGCCGTGATGTGTTTACACATCGGGCTGCGATCACTGATCCAGCACGCCAGCCGCGCATGGTGGTCGGCCTGCAATGCTGCCGCCTTTTCTCGGTCTTCGGCTTGCTTCTCGAGATAGGCCTGCCAGCGCCGCGACTGGAACCAGTTATCGGACAAGCAGACCTTGGAACGGGTGAAACCGGCGCTGTCGGTCGCGTAGGCTTGGACGGCCTGCCGCAAGTCCTCCGGTGCGATCCCGTTCTTCATGGCCTCTTCGATCTGGGCAAGGCAGGCCACTTTGCCGCGAAGACGGTCCGCTGGATATGCCGCCAAAATCTCCTCAGCTTCTTCATCCGCCGCCGCCTCGCGCCTGCGCGAAGGAGGTTTATGGATGGTTTTAGGGTGGTTTGGGGGCCGTGGTGGCCCCGGTACCCCGGCCACAGTGGACCCCGTACCGGGGCCAGACTGGACGGGGGCCACTGTGGACCCCGTCTCAATTTCGGGTTCCGCAGTCGGATCCAACTCTTCGACCTTGGTCAGATCAATCCGATAAACAACGGTGAAACCGTTCTTGCAGGTCCGCGCGCCAGTCTCGACCAGAATGCCTTCTTTAAGGAATTCACGCACCGTTCGCTTGACTGTGGTCTCCCCCAGCTCGGTGTGGCGCTGGATCGTGCCCTTGGAACACCAGATGCCGGAACCATCATCGCTCGCCTTGTCGGCCAGAAACATGATGATCTGCTTGCGCGTTGCGCTGCCGAACTTCCGTTCCGCGCATGTGTTTGCAACCCGCCAGCTCATTGGAAGGCCCCAAAAGACGCAAAGACGTGCGAATTTTGTACAGGTTTTGTACGAGATTTCCGCCGTTTCAGCAGAATTCGGCGCGAAAGCTCTCGGGACTTTCTGCAAGCTTCTGCACAAAGCCCTGTAAATAAGCCATATTTTTCAGGTAGTTTTGGCGACCCCGGCAGGATTCGAACCTGCAACCTGCCCCTTAGGAGGGGGCTGCTCTATCCAGTTGAGCCACGGGGCCGATTTGATTTTAAAGGATTTTTTCCGAATCCTCGCCGAAAGGCCCAAATGGGAA
>Ga0316204_10008883_pt1 | contig 13687 bp, 9 predicted proteins | sample 6monrhotite_MG_2_FD_205661 | JGI IMG/M metagenome (GOLD analysis project Ga0316204, IMG submission 205661) | Microbial mat bacterial communities from mineral coupon in-situ incubated in ocean water Damariscotta River, Maine, United States -... | ecosystem: Environmental > Aquatic > Marine >... | reverse complement strand
TTTACAGCCAAAGTTTACAGCATGATATTACGGGCCGGAATTTATGTGCGTGAAAATTTCATCACGCCGTCATCAACTTTGCCAAGTTTCAGATGCATCAGGTCGGTCACATAATTTTGGTGGTTTCTCCAGGGCGGCCGAATGCCCTGTTTGGGCAGATCATCAAGCGCACGTGTAATATAGCCTGATTTTAGGTCAAGCAGCGGTTCTGAACTAAGGTTTTCGCCGTCCAATTGGGGGATGCAGATTTTAAACTGATGTTTTTCCATATGGTTCAATATCCGACAAACATAATCAGCGGTAAGGTCGGCCTTCAATGTCCATGATGCATTGGTATAGCCCACAGTCCATGCGAAATTGGGAACGCCGCTTAGGGTCATGCCTTTATAATTTAGAGTTTTCCCAAGCGCGAGCTCTTCGCCGTCAATAATTACCTGCATGCCGCCGAGGGTTTGCAGGCTAAGCCCGGTGGCGGGGACAATGATATCAGCTTGCAATTGCTTGCCAGATTTCAATAAAATCCCGGTTTTGGTGAAACGGTCAATATGGTCTGTAATAACCGAAGCCGAACCATCCTTGATCACATGAAACAGGTCACTGTCGGGCACCGCACATATGCGCTGGTCCCAGGGGTCATAACTCGGCGTATAGTCTTTTTCGATATCAAACCCTGGGCCGAGTTCTTCCCTAACCATTTTGATCAGTCTGGCTTTGAAGGGTTTGGGCTTTTTCCGCGCCAGCTTGAACATTAACATGGTCAAAAGCACATTTTTGATGCGCGCGATTTTATAAGCAATGCCTGCGGGCAGCCATTTGCGTAGCCAGTTGGCAATGCTGTCCTCACCAGGACGCGAAACGATATACGTGGGCGAACGCTGCAACATAGTCACATGGGCAGCATCTTTGGCCATTGCCGGCACCAGCGTCACAGCGGTGGCCCCGCTGCCAATCACCAGCACGTTTTTGCCGCTATAATCCAGATCCTGAGGCCAGTGTTGCGGATGCACAATCTGCCCGTCGTAGTCGGCCATGCCGTCGAAATCGGGCAGATATCCATGGTCGTAATTATAATAACCGCTGCACATAAACAGATAACTGCAGGTCATGATATCAACATCTGTGCTATCACCGCGCGCAATTTCCAATGTCCAGCGGGCATGATCAGTCGACCAGCTCGCCCGTTTTACCTTGCTTTGGAACTGGATTTTTCCGCGCAGGTTATTTTCGTCAATGGTTTCATTCAGATATTTTAGGATAGCGGAACCATCGGCGATGGCCTTGGCCTCTGTCCAGGGTTTGAAGCTGTATCCCAAGGTATACATATCGCTGTCCGAGCGAATTCCGGGATAGCGAAACAGGTCCCATGTGCCGCCAATATTTTCGCGGCCTTCCAGAATGGCAAAACTGCGCCCTGGTGATTTTCTCTGCATATGGCAGGCAGCGCCAATGCCCGAGATACCGGCACCTACGATTAAGACATCAAAATGTGTAGCAAGTTTTGCCATGTCAGCCCTCAAATTCTAATTTCGCCCCATATCCATTTGCCAGTCAATAAAGACATCCGGTCACCAGAATTTTCGATTCTGGCATGGTCTTTACATAGCGCCAAACACTGGCAAGTAAAGGCCGTAGCCCAAGGAAGGCATAACGCGTCATGGTGTTGGTGAAAACCAATATCAAAATGTATGACAGGTTCGGCATTAAGGAGGCCTGACCCCAGAAAAGACCGAACTTAACGTTAGATTAAGACGTTGGATTTAAAAAGGTATGATGGTCTCTTTTGTTCCCAGCGTGGTAAAAAAACTGGTTCAGGGCTGCGTGATTGCTGCGTTGGCTGCATTTGCGGCCTCCGCATCGGAAAAGGCGGGCCCGGCCACAGATACACCCAAAATCCAGCTAAGAATAGGATCCGCTTTTCGCGAGCCTTTTATCATTCAGCCGGACAGCGGCATTGCATGGGGTAAGCTCAAACAACTAGAGCCTTCGCTGAATGTGGAATTTATCTTTGTGGAAATGCCTGCGGCCCGCTCGCTCGTGCTGACGGATCACGGGGTATTGGACGGCGACTTTTTGCGCATTGAAAGCATTGGTGTCACGTATCCAAACCTGGTTCAGGTTCCGTATGTATTCACCGTACTTGAGCTGGCGGCCTATAGTTGGAGGCCTGAATTGGTGATTAATTCCTTTGCCGATTTGGGAGAGCATGCTGAATATGTGGTTGCTACCCAGATTGGCAGGAAGTTTTTAGAAAACAAAATTCGCAGCTTCAAAAACCGGCTGTTTGTGGAAAATCTGGATCAGCTTTTTAACCTGCTTGAAATGAAACGCAGCGATATTGTTGTGTTGGACCGGCTTTCAGCGCGCGAGGTTATCGGCGACAAGCTTGGAAAAACGATTTTTGAAGTGTCGTCAAAACCTTTGGCCAAACTGGACCTGTATTTATTTTTAAATAAAAAGCATGCGGACCTTGTGCCCGCAATTATGAAAGCCTTGCAGTAGCACATTCGAATATCCAGCGAATCTGGCGCAACGAATATATAGCGATATTGATCCTAGCGAAAATCTTGTTGCGCTTCGCCTTCCATTTGTTAGGGTGAGCGCGCACTCATGTGATAATTTGGAGAAATTGATGGCTTTCCGCATATTTAAGCTTTTGCAAGCAGCTTCCATTTTGACAGCGCTGTCAGTATTTACAGCCGGTACAGCTCAGGCCCAGTCCGAGGTGCCCAAAACAGATATGTCTCAAGCTGTACAAAGTCTGCGCGCCGAAGTGCGGGGCCCAAAAGCCATTTGGGTGGATGTGGACAGCCCGGCCAGCGCACGGCCCCTGCATATTGCTGACTGGCGGCTGACGGACGCCGCAGGCCGCGAGATAGCGCTGGCGGCGGTTCTGCCCAATACCCTGCATCAAAGCCTGTTGGTGCCCGCTGAGCCCCTTGATATCAAGCGCGTGCATTATATTGAATTGCTGGCGAACGGCCTGAAAGTGCGCGTGCGTTTTGACGGCTGGTTCCGCAGGCTTTATTCAAGCAAAGCGCTGGGTGCTGTGATCGCGGCAGATGGCAAAAGCACCAGCTTCCGTGTATTTTCGCCGCGCGCAGAAGCGGTGAACCTCTATCTGTATGACGGCCCCGACGATAAGCCAGAGGCCGCCCGCCAAAAAGTGGAGATGGTGCAGGACAGTGACGGGGTTTACGAGGCAACCCTTAACGGCAACCTCAAGGGCACTTATTATGATTTCACCGCGCACGGCCCAAGTGATCCGGGTAACCTATTTTATGAGCAGGTCCCGGTTCACTTAAGTGACCCCTATGCGCTGGTGCAGATGGAAAGTTTTGGCAAAAGCCGGGTATGGCCAAACATCACGCCTGCGACACCCTTGAAAAAGGGCCGTCCTGCAATGGAAGATGTGGTTGCCTACGAAGTGCATGTACAGGACTTCACCGACCTATTGCCCGTGCCAGAAGGTCTGAAAGGCACCATTCCAGCGATGGTGGTGCCGGGGCTAAAGAACAGCCGCGGTGAAGCGATAGGCTTTGATTATCTGGTGAACTTGGGTATCAATGTGGTGCATTTGCAGCCTATGCAGGAATATCACCATTATCCGGATGGCCCTTGGCGGGAAGCTTTTCAGGATGATCCTGATATGATTGCGCAAGCCATCTCGACCGAGAATTACCAGTGGGGCTATAGCACGACCCACGCCTTTGCCATCGAAAATAAATACCGCCAAAAAGGTACCGAACCGGGCGCAGAGCGCCAGCAGTTTCGCGATCTGGTGCAGGCCTTTCACGACCGTGGTATCGCTGTGATCATTGATCTGGTGCCCAATCATACTGGCGAAGATATGCGCGGCGGCAAAGTTCCGCTGAATTTCGACGGCTTTGACAAACAATATTATTACCGCACCGATGATGCAGGTGAACAAATTGGCCCTTACGGTAATGAGGTAAAATCGGAAGATCGCCCGATGGTGCAGCGCTGGTTGATTGATCAAACCAAACATTTTGTTGAGGGTTTTGGCATCGATGGTTTCAGGATCGATCTAGCGGGGCAAATCGACGAGCAAACCCTGATCAAACTGCGGGCCGAGTTGGGCGATGATGTGATCCTATACGGCGAACCCTGGATCGACGTGACCGACCCCTATATCCGCAAGGTCGCGGATTGGGATTGGTATAAGATCGATGCGCCGATCACTTTTTTTCAGGACGACGCCAGGAACGCCTTCAAGGGCTCGCCCTTTGTTTTGGAAAACAAGCTGACTGATCGGGGTTATGCGGGCGGTAATGCAAGCCTGCGTACTGAGGTCATGAAAGGCCTCGCCAATGATTATGCCCAAGAAGCCAAATCGCCCAATCAAGGTCTGAATTATCTGGATATTCATGATAACTGGGCGCTGGCCGACCGCTTTGCAAAAAAAGACTGGGATGGTCGTGGCGGCATTGATATGGGGCCGTTTAAACTGGCGGTGGCTATGCTGTTTACATCCCAAGGCCCGATTGTTCTGCACGGCGGCACTGAAATTATTCGCAGCAAGGGCAGCTCAAAAATTGAGGATACCGTTAAATTTAATAACGAAGGCGAAATCCGTTTAAAAGGCCGGGATGATACCTATAACCAGCGTGCGGCCAACCAGTTTCAGTGGGAAACCGTAGGGCAAAGGCAAGGCCCCAATGACTATGCGAACATGTTGGCCTTTTGGAAGGGTTTCATTGATTTTCGCTTAAGCGCTGCGGGCAAAGTGTTTCGCTCGGCGCTTGCCAGCAAGGATCGTTACCAGTGGATCACGCCCGAGGATGAAGCGCTTTTGGGCTATGTCGTTGGCGGCAGTGTTTTTGTGGCGTTGAATGTGGGGCAAACGAACGGTGTGTTTAAAAACGTAACTTTGCCTGAGGGAAACTGGCAGCTCATTGGCAACAACGACGCCATTGATTACAAAAACGGTGTGCTGGGCAGCGATGCCGCGATCAAAGGCGGCACCGAACTTGATCTGCCTGTGGCCGCGACCAGTTTCAAAATCTGGGTTCGCCGTTAACGGGCCGTCTTCCCCGCTAAAAGTGGTTTTAGGTTGATTTTGCGGCGCATGCCGCCAAAGATTACACAGAACCGTAGGGGAGAGAGCGTTGGCACAACAACAGGATGACGGATCAGCGATGCTCGACGTGGTCATCGTTGGGGCAGGGCTGGCGGGGCTGAAGGCGGCTCGAGAATTGAAGGCCGCTGGGAAAAGCTTTCGCCTGCTGGAAGCTCGAGACCGCGTGGGCGGGCGCTCAAAACCCGGCGAAATCGCTGGCCAAACTGTTGATTTTGGCGGCCAGTGGGTAGGCCCCCAACAAACATTGTTGCTTGCCGAAGCCGCAGAACTAGGCGTTGAAACCTATGCCCAATACAGCAAGGGCAAAAATATCCTCGATATGGATGGCAGCATCAAACGTTATAAGGGCGATATTCCCAGGATTTCACCGGTCTCCTTATTGGAATTGGTGTTGTTGGAAAAGCGCTGGGCCCGCGAAAGCGCCATGCTGCCGGGCGGCGCACCGTGGCTCGCTGCCAAAGCCCAGGAATGGGATGCGCAGACAGTGGAAAGCTGGATCCTTGCCCATATACGCACCAAACATGCCCGTGATTTCGCCCGTATTGTTACCCGCGCGGTTTTCTGCGCTGAACCCAGCCAGCTATCCTATCTTTATTTCCTTGAATATCTCAGGCAAGGCCAAGGTGTTGAATGTCTCACCGGTGTGGCAGGCGGCGCGCAGCAGGATAAATTTGTTGGCGGAGCCTGGCAAATCCCCGAGCGTATGGCGGCAGAACTTGGTGCGGATATGATCCTTGAGGCCCCGGTACATTATATTGTGCAATCAGAAAACAGCGTCACGGTTGTCAGCGAAAAAGGCACCTTTACTGCTCGGCATTTGATTATGGCGGTGCCGCCCGCGCTGGCATCACGCATCACCTATAACCAGCCGCTGCCGGCAAAGCGTGACGGCCTAAGCCAGCGCATGCCGATGGGCTCGGTGATAAAAATTCACATAGCGTATGATCGGCCTTTTTGGCGCCGTGCTGGCTTATCGGGTATGGCCACCAGTACAGAGCGCGCCTTTAATGTGGTCTTTGATCAAACCCCGCCAAATGTTGGCCCCGATGCTGATGCAAATGGTGATCAGGGTGCTGATAAAAACGATGGCATCGGTATTTTGGTGGGTTTTATCGATAGCCTCCATGCCGTAGAACTGGGCGCTCTGCCCGAAGACCAGCGCCGCCAGTTGGTGATCGCTGATCTGGTGCATTATTTTGGCCCGCTAGCCGCCAACCCCATCGCTTACGCCGAGAACGACTGGACCGCCGATGAATGGTCGCGCGGCTGTTATGTGGGCACGATGGCGCCGGGCACACTCACCACATACGGCGAAGCGCTGCGGGCACCGTGCGGGCATATCCATTGGGCGGGTACGGAAACTGCGACCGAATGGATGGGATACCTTGACGGCGCACTGCAATCCGGCATCCGCGCTGCGGCGGAAGTGATAGACCGGCAAGCCTGAATTTGATTGTGGCCCTAACCAGACTATATCTTGCGGCTAATCTGGGGAGAAACCATTGAGCCTGAAATATAAGAATTTTACTGCGCAGGAACTTGATAAATTCAAGGCTTTTCAGCGGCAGTCATACGATACGCTGGAAGCGGTGGCGGCGGACCTGGTTGAGGGCATGACCGAGATTGAGGTTGCCCGCAAAATCAGAAAACGTTTTCACGAGCAAGGTGTGCATACCTATTTTCATGTGCCCGTGGTGCTGTTCGGCGAACGCACAGGGTATCCCGGTGATTTTGGTCAGTTAGAAGCGCTTTCGACCGAGCAGAAACTGGTGAAAGGCATGGCGATTATTCTTGATGCCGCGCCCATTTACGGGGGCCATATCGTTGATACGTCCTTGTCGACCACGTTCGGTGAAAATGCCACACACCGGACGCTGCACCCCAAGCTTGAGGCTTTCCGCGACCAATTGCTGGCCGATGTTCAGACAGGCATGGAGTTCCGCGATATTGAAAACCGGTCGCATGCGATGATCGAGGAAATGGGTGCCGAAAATTGCCACCGCAAACATATTGGCGAAGTGATCGGCCACCGGGTTTACAAAGTTACCGATCATTGGTGGACCCATTTCACGATCAAGCAAATCAGCGTGCGCCATGTGATTTGGCTTTTTTGGAAAAGCCTCGCCGCCAGTAAAAAATGGCAAAACGAATCCCCCAATTGGAACCACAGGCGCACCTCAGCCCATAAACCCTTCCCCGGACTGTGGGCAGTGGAGCCGCATTTTGCCGTGGACGGCGTGGGGGTAAAATTCGAAGAAATCATGGTGATCACCGATGACGGTGCCTATTGGTTAGACAACGACCTGCCGCATACCCGCGCCTGGAAAAAGGCTGGTTAGGGACGTTGGTAGAAGCGTTCCAGTATATTTTCACGGTGTAGCATGAAATTGGTTTGCCTTTGCAGGCTGACTAATTGGCAGTGGTTTCATAGGCTGCGTGCTGGGCCGCGCGCCACACCTCGTCGGCGAGCGACGAATTTGGCAAGGTGCGCGCTAAAATCATGCCCCCCACGCACAGGCCACTTTCGAGTAGCCCTGCATGGCCTCTATGAGGTCTTGATCCTCCGAGCCTCAGCGCTGATCGGATATTGCTGTTCGCTCGGGCTCATCTTCGCTGGGGCTGATGGCTTTGCTGTTGGGGCGGAATTTCAGCACGACTGAGGGCAGGATTGAAAGTTCCAGCTCCATATCACTGAAATGGAAGGTTTTGAATTTCAGCTTGCTGTGGGCGGCGCTGGCTTTGAAAAGTGAGCTTAGGATCGTATTGATCAGTTTTTTCTCACGGGTTTCTTCCAACAGTGTTTGCTGCTCCTCCGCGCTGATCAGCTCCCTGATTTTCAGGTGCGGCACTACCTTTGGTGACAGGCCTAGGCCCACTTCCACCTCGGTAACATCATAACCCGCGCGCTGGATATAGGGCAGGGCTTCATTAAAGCGCTCGGCAGTTTTGGCAAGTGTATCGCCGCTAAACCCCTTGATGCCGCCCACCGTAGCAGCGTAGGCGTCCTTACCGCTTTCCGTCCAGTTATGCTGTTGTTTGCGCCCCAAAATGGCTTGGCGCATATCTTCCAAAATGTCTGGCAGGCGTTTCGCCATGATCTATCTCCCTCGCTGGTGTTTTGTTATGATTATAAGACCATAGATTGGGGTGGGGCGCACGCTTTGCAAGGCGCTAGTCGCCGTTTTCCTCAATATCAAAACTGCCGTTATGGCCATATACCAGCCCCTACAGCGGATGGGTGATTTTTACTTCCATTTTGAACCTGCTATCATGACTCTTGCCTCTTGCGCGGTCTCTATTTGTTCTTATTTATAAGAACAAGAGTCAAGCGAGTGACCTTTTCAGGACTGGCATTAATGAGGCCTGACCCTAAATGTCGAGTTATGGCCGGTGGGCACTTCTTTGTAATGCATACCATAAACTTTGGGCAGGTAGTGGCTTTTTAAGATTGCAGCCTGCGGGTGTATTGTCGCCCAGCTGATGGCACTGTATTTTTGTGATCAACAGATGCCTGTTTGCCGCAGTAAAACTAGGATCAAAGAATCTTTCAAGGCATGGGTCTTTGTTACCTTCTTTTAATACATTAGTGCCATTATCCCACGAGGAAGGGGCCGAGACATGAAGCATATTATAAATTTAGGGGCTATATTGCTTCTTTATACCCTTCTGCATATTAGCCTATTTAGCCACCATGCCATTGCTGAAGAGCCGTGCGCTTACAGCGTTGGTGTTGTTCCGCAATTTGATCAGCGGCGGATTCACAGTGTTTGGGTGCCGATTTTACAAGAGTTGAGCCAAAAAATTGGCTGTGAGCTTTCCTTGGTTGGCAGCAAAAGCATCGCGGGTTTCGAAAACGAAATCAAAGAAGGGAAGTTTGATTTTGCCTATGTGAATCCTGTTCAGGTTTGGCTGGGCCACAAGAAGCAGGGTTATGTGCCTTTGGTACGGTCCTCGGCCAAGAAGTTGAAGGGCATTCTCGTTGTTAGAAAAGATGATCAAATACAGGGTCTCAAAGAATTAGAAGGTGAAAAAATAGCCTTTCCCTCACCGATTGCGATTGGTGCCACGCTGTTGCCGCAAGAAGAATTGCAGGCGCAGGGGGTTGGTTATGTACCGCAATATGTCAATACCCATGGCTCGGTTTATTTCCATGTTGCAAAGGGTCTGATGCGCGCTGGTGGCGGTGTTGGCAGGACATTGAATGAACAGCCAGACTATATAAAAAAGGCACTGCGTATTATTTATACATCACGCGGGATTTCCCCCCATGCTTTTGCGGTACACGGACGTGTGTCGGAAGCAATGATGAATGATATCCAGCGCGCCTGGTTTGAACTGTGGCAGGAAAGCCCGGCCTTGTTTTCGGGCATCCCCATGCTAAATCCGGAAAAGCCTCTGGTTGCAGATTACGAATCTTTGGAAAAATGGATCATTGAATGAGGCTAATTAAACAATGAGTATCTGGCTAAAACTAACCTTGCCGCTTTTGGGACTTATCGGCATTGTTATGCTCTATATGATTTATGTATGGATGCCGTATTCTGCGGATATTTCCAGTCAGCAATCACAAAGACAAATACACAAAACGCTGGATACTGTGGGGGAAGGCTTGGTTCCGCTGCTTCTGGTGGAGCAGCTGGACAGTATTTATCAAAACCTTGATGCCTTGTCGAAAAAACATCCAGAATGGGTATATTTGTCGCTCACAAATTCGAAAGGTCAGTCTTTATATCCTTTTGAAGAAAAAGAATTCCCTGTTCTAAAGGAATCCTTCAAGCGCATTGAAAACCCTATAATGTCCGGGGAAGATGTTATCGGCAATCTCACACTGATCTACGATTTTTCATCTATAATCAAAGAGACCAGACAAAACGGTGAGCGCTTGCTGGTTCTCACAATAGGTATGCTTCTTTTGCTGGGGGTCGTTATGGGCGGCATTCTTCATCATTATGTAATTAAGCCGGTAAATGTGGTTTCCAAAGCGGCTAAAGCTTTGGTAGAAAACAAAGGGTTCATAGCAGATTTCGTCGCTCCAAAAGCTGCCGATGATGAAATCGGACGTATGGTCAAAAGCTTTGTTTATATGCGCACTGAAACTTTGAATACGCAGAAAAACATCAATCAAATTAACGTAGACTTGGCTGCCTCCGCATATCAGACAGAGATCGCCAATAAAAATCTGGACTCCGAAAGAGCCCGGCTGAATGCAATTTTAAATAATATGATGCAAGGCGTTATCACTATTGATGAAAAAGGAATAATTAAAAGCTTCAACAAGCTGGCAGAGGATATTTTTGGTCATCCAGCTCAGGATATCATTGGCCAAAACGTCAGTGTTTTGATGCCGGAACCGGATAGCGGCCACCATGATGAATACCTTCGAAATTATATGCTTGGGGGGAAACCTAAAATTATTGGCCAGGAACGTTTTGTAAAGGGTCTTAAAAAAGACGGTACAACGTTTTCAATGGCATTGAGTGTTGCCGAGATCATATCTGGTGAAGAGCGTATCTTCATTGGCATGGTGCAGGATATCACCATGGACCTGGAGAAAGAAAAATCGCTGGTTCAGTTTAAAAAGACACTTGATCAGACCCAAGACTGTATTTTCATGTTTCGCCCTGACCCTTTAAAGTTATTCTACGTCAACAAGGGAGCAATGGAGCAGGTAGGATATACGCGAAAAGAACTCTATACGATTGATCCTTATGACATTATGGAGGAATATTCGGGCGTGCTTTTCAGGGGGGTTGTTGAGCAATTAATAACAGCCGAAGAAAAACAGGCGGAGTTCGAGTCTCTTCACCGCCATAAAGACGGACATTTTGTTCCTGTTGCTATCTCGTTGCAGTATTTTGAATTTGATGATGACGAGCCTCATTTTATGGCGGTAGTCCGCGACGTCTCTGCCGAAAAGGAAGCAAAAAAGAAAATTCTAGCCGCGATGAAGCGGGCACGGGAAGCAAGGCATGAAGCGGACAGGGCCAACGAAGCGAAAGGACAATTTTTGGCCAATATGAGCCATGAACTGCGCACGCCGATGAACGGTATTATTGGCCTTGCCGGTTTGTTGCTGGGGTCTAACCTTAAAGACGACGAGCACGAAATTATGAATTCGATCCACAGCTCGGGGCTGAATTTATTGTCGCTATTGAATGATATTCTCGATTTTTCCAAAATTGAAGCTGGTGAGCTTTCCTTTGAAAACATGCCCTACGACCCCAGAAGTATTTTGGCCGAGAATATAAATACGCTTGCGCCGTTAGCCTCCAAGAAAAGCATTATACTGGAACAAACCTGCAGTGCTCAATTGCCTGCTTTTATTATGGGGGATGGCCATAGATTTCGGCAAGTTTTATATAATCTTGTTGGGAACGCCATCAAATTTACCCGGCATGGGTATGTCCGGACAAACCTGGATTTTCTGCCTGCGAAAGAAGGTAAAGGTGAACTGATCCTTACGGTTCGCGATACAGGAATAGGCATTCCCCAAGATAAACTTGAGACTATCTTCCAAAAATTTTCACAAGCCGATGTATCAACAACACGCCAATACGGCGGCACTGGTTTAGGGCTGACGATTTGCAAACAAATTATTGAGTTAATGGGCGGTGAAATCAGTGTTGAAAGTACGGTTGGTGAAGGCTCGGTTTTTTGCTTTAAGCTGCCGGTTATAGAAGCGGATGTTCAGGGCGCCGGAAACTCTGAAAGAAGTGAAGATGCCGACGAAAGTGTATCTTTTGAAGGCTATTCCGTTCTTATCGTTGATGATCATCCTATTAATATACTTTTCGCCAAAAAATTGATGGCTAATTGGAAGTTCAGCCAGATTGAAACTGCGGAAAGCGGCAAGCGAGCACTTGAGGCTTTTGGAAAAAATAACTTCGATGTCATTTTGATGGATTGTCAAATGCCAGACATGGATGGGTTTGAAGCCAGCCAGAAAATTCGGGAGATTGAGGAAAGGAATGCGATCCAAAAACCCGTATATATTTTGGCGATGACGGCTGATGCAATGCAGGGTGTAAAAGAAAAGTGCCTCAATTCCGGCATGAACGGCTATATCACCAAGCCCGTTATTGTTGAAAAGTTAAGGAAAGCGCTCCAGGAAAATCTTGCACCGAAAGCAGGAACATCAACCGAGGAAAAAACTTGCTCCAAAGACTCTAAAAACTCCAAAGACAAAGACGAACAGCCGGATGGCGATCATTCATCGGTAGATCTGAGCAATCTCGATTTTTATACAGATGGCGATATGGAAATAGAGCGGGAGTTTGTTGAGACTTTTTATGTTAGTGCCCAAGAAAGTATCGAAATATTGCAAAACGCTGCCAAAGATATGGACCATGACACTTGGCGTGCCGAAGCCCACAAGTTCAAAGGAGCCGCTGCAACATTAGGCGCCCGCCAGATAGCACATTTATGTTTGCAAATAGAAGACAATGCAGTCATTCCAGATGACGCCGATAGTGTGACTGAGCATATGATACGCGAACTCGACGTGGTTATGGCTTATATGCGAAAGCGACAGCAGGCTTAGAAAATGCACGATCAAAGGCCATGCTTGTACCGTGGCGTACGTCGCCAACATTTTGAAATAGCCCCGCTATTTCTGCATGTTATCTCCTGCGCCACGATAAAATCCTCTCTTGCTGAGCAAATCAAATTAATGAGGACTGACTGTAGGGTAAGCTATTTGGCGAAATAATAGCGAAGCACGTCATCCAGCAGTGGCCGCCAATTTTTCCAATTGTGGCCGAAGGGCACTTCTTTATAATGCATTTCATAACCTTTGGCAGCCAGTGCTTTTTTTAGCTTGCGGGCAGAGGCTGTATTGTCACTGCGGCTACCGGTGGACAAGAAAATTTTGATCGGGCGGCGCGGTTCCAGATTGTAGGCTTCATACAGGGTCGGCACCGGGTGCATGGCAGGGGACTGCATGGCGATTCCTTCAAAAACATCGTAGGCCGTAATGCCAAAACAGCCCGCATTCAGCCCACCAAATGATAAACCGAGTATAACTCTGTCTTTCCGCCGAATACTGACGCGGTAATTTTTTGTGATGCTGGGCACCAGCTCGTCGCGGTAAAATTCGGCATATTCTTTGACACAGAAAAACTGGTAATTACGCCGGTTTTCGCTCAGGTTATCAGGGTTGCGAGCATCAACAAAAACAGCAATCACAGGCTTGATCGCGCCTTTTTTAATCTGGGCGTCTAGCACCGCATCCATCTTGCCGTTTTGAATATACCCCTGGCCGTCGGTGATATAGAGGGTTGGCAGGAGGTCGGAGGCCTGATCATAGCCCGGCGGTGTATAGACCCTATAGTGCAACGCATAGCCAAGCCGCGCACTTTCGATGCGGATATTATCCGAAAGATCGCCGTTAAGCGCCGCCGCTGTGTCGCTGAACAATACCAGCATAAAAACGAATGTTATGATGCGTGTAAAAATCATAAAGTCTTTTCCTCGGCCCAGCGGCAAGCAAACAGCATTCACGCTTACGGCGTCAAAGAAAATGGGACGGGTCGCACCGGAAATGGGATAAACAGCGCGTCGGGTGATATAGTTCCCCCGGTAGTTCCCCCG
>Ga0316204_10008882_pt1 | contig 13687 bp, 14 predicted proteins | sample 6monrhotite_MG_2_FD_205661 | JGI IMG/M metagenome (GOLD analysis project Ga0316204, IMG submission 205661) | Microbial mat bacterial communities from mineral coupon in-situ incubated in ocean water Damariscotta River, Maine, United States -... | ecosystem: Environmental > Aquatic > Marine >... | reverse complement strand
GTGAATGGTCACCCTCAGATGCGGCAATTGATTTGATCAAACTCAATGGTGTTAATGATGAACAAATTGCAAAAACACTTGAATATTTAAAGGCACAGCCAGATCTTGTTGATATTGAAAATGTTCAAGGATATGACAACTGGAATTCATTGTTTATTGTGTTTTGTATTAAGGCGAATAAATCAAATAGCGACGAAGAGCCAAACTAGACTATAGTTGAGTAAACCTCTAATCTGATAGCTAAACAGAATGGTGATAAATATGAAGAATCCTGTCATTGCAGATAATCGACCTGTTAGGGTGAGTCTGGCTAAAGGGCAGGAGTATCATTTTTGTACCTGTGGTAAATCTAAAAGTCAGCCCTTCTGTGACGGCTCCCATGTTGGCACTGCTTTCTCTCCAAGGGTTATCGTATCCGATGTCGATGATGACGATGCCTATCTATGTGCCTGTAAGCATACTCGCAACACGCCATTTTGTGATGGCTCACATAAACAGTTTTCCAGTAGCGAAGTAGGAAAGGAAGGTCCTGGCATCGATGCCGACGAAAGTCCGGTGCCTGCAGCGCGCGCTACACTCGAAGAGCCTACTGTAGAGCTAATACATCAACTGGCTCGAGATGGGCTATCCACTTTAGGTCATCACGGTGAGATGGGCGCCATGGGGGTGCCGCGGAATGGGTTGCCCAAATGGGATGACATACAAATTATGGCCGCCCAGTTACACATCAGGCCTTTGTTAGACAGTGCATCGGTAGGAACGGAGCTGGTAATAGGGCCTGAATGCCAAAAACCTCTAACACTAAAAATCCCTCTGTTTGTGTCTGACATGAGTTTTGGCGCATTATCAGAAGAGGCGAAGATTGCCCTGGCAAAAGGGGCTGAATTATCCGGCACGGGAATTTGTTCCGGTGAAGGCGGTATGCTGCCTGAAGAGCAGGCAGAAAATAGTCGATACTTCTACGAGCTGGCCAGTGCTATGTTTGGCTATAACGAATCGGTATTAGAAAAAGTACAGGCATTTCATTTTAAAGGTGGACAGGGTGCCAAAACCGGTACCGGCGGGCATTTACCAGGCATAAAAAATACGGGACGAATTTCAGAGGTACGGGGAATACCTGAAGGTGAGCCGGCAATATCACCGGCTGCTTTTACTGATTTACACTCTGCCCAGGATTTTAGAATCTTTGCCGATCGCGTTAGAGAGGTAACAGGTGGTATTCCGATTGGTTTCAAATTAAGCGCAAATCATATTGAGAAAGATATTGCCTTCGCGCTGGAAGCCAGTGCCGACTACATTATCCTTGATGGTCGTGGTGGTGGTACAGGAGCCGCGCCTTTGTTGTTTCGTGACCACATCAGTGTGCCGACCATTCCCGCATTAGCACGAGCAAGGCATTTTCTGGATAAGCAGGGAGTTAGTGGAAAAGTAAGTCTAATTGCAACGGGCGGTTTACGGGTACCGAGTGATTTTATCAAGGCGCTTGCCTTGGGTGCTGATGGAGTTGCCTTATCAAATAGCGCAATGCAGTCGATTGGTTGTATTGGCGCAAGGATTTGTCATACTAATAATTGCCCAGCGGGTATCGCAACACAAAAGCCTGAGTTGCGTAGCAGATTAAATATTGATGAGGCGGCCCATAGATTAAATCGATTTTTTGACGCGTCCGTTGAGTTGATGCAAGTTATGGCCCGAGCATGTGGTCATGATCATTTAAATAAATTTTGCAAAAATGATATAGCTACATTTAATGAAGAATTAGCAAAAATATCAGGCGTTAATTTTTCTGGTTTCGATGAAACAAGATAATAATAAAGGCAAATAAAATGAGCGATGAAATTATTCAAAATCTCGGCCCATTAGCCGCTTTGGCAGGTACATGGGAGGGAGATAAGGGTATCGATTTTTCTAGAATTAAAAGCAAGGAAACAACTACAAAATACCGTGAGAGAATACTATTTGAACCATTAGGACCAGTAAATAATGGACCACAAAAATTATATGGCCTGCGATATTCAATGACGGCATGGCGCATAGGTGAAGACGATGGCTTTCATGAAGAAGTAGGATACTGGTTATGGGATGCCGCCAATAAGCAAGTACTGCGTTGCTTTATGGTGCCACGAGGTGTACTTGTAAACGCGGGCGGAGATGCTAAAGCTGATAGTAAAAGCTTTCACTTAGAGGCAGAAGTTGGTTCAGAAACTTATGGTATCTTATCTAATAAATTTTTAGATGAAACCTATAAAACTAAAAAGTACACATTAGATTTATCAATCAATGATGATGGTTCATTTAGTTATAAAGAGGTGACTCATTTATGGATTCCTATTAATGAGGCAATATTTTTACACTCGGATGAAAATACTCTGGTGAAAGTGTAAATGCATATAAAGCTGTCTTCGTTAGCGATTAATTGCAGTAACTTAGTGAATATAAAATTTTAAATATGAGAACAAAATATCTGGAAAAGTACAGTCTAAGAAAATCGCTAATTTATGTTTTTTTATTTTTGTCATTTATAAGCTTTTCCTCTTATGGAGATGATAATTATTTAAAGGGTTATTTAAGTTCGATTTTAGAGCAGCAATTAAATTGGCAGGAAGGTACGTATAGTATAGAAGTCATTGACTCAGTGGCTACTATAATAGTCAAAGACATAAAATGTGAGGAAGTGTTACAAGCAAGGCAAGCACTTTCTAAAGTCTCGCTGCTAACTGATTATAACTTTATAAATGACACTGAGAGTGAATTTGATCAGTTGCCATCCTATATCCATTATCCTCGTGGTGACTATTTCAAGCCGGTGATTGCAGATATAAAAGAACCTCAGTTTTTTATATCGCTAATGAAGATGAATGCAGGTCCGGAGGATTTTATGCTTGGTTCTGTTGGGCTTGGGCAGAATTTTGGACTTTATCGTTGGCCAATATCTGAATCGAATAGTGGAGTTCAACTCAACTTTTACATGTCTTTATTTTCACAATTTAATATGGATACTTCTTCTGATGATTTATTGAATTCGGATTATTTTGTAGGGTTTCCCTTGAGCTTTAGGCATGGAAAGATATCAGGCCGATTAACTTTTTATCATCAGAGCTCACATTTAGGTGATGAGTTTCTACTTAGTGGTAATGCGCCTCCACGAGTCAATTTAAGTTTTGAGGCTTTTGATTTGAGAATTGCCTATGATATAGCTAACTGGCGAGGTGTAATTGGCGCTACAAAAATTATTAGTCATGATCCGCCAGACCTGGGTGAGCGACGAGCTCTCGTCGCACTTGACTATAGAGGCTCAAAGCCAGTTTTTAATAACAGCCGTTTTATTGCAGGTATTCAAACATCCTGGGATGAAGAGCTGGACTGGGGTAGTGGGACTAGTCTCAAATTCGGCATAGAAGTAGGGCAAAATTATCCGCATAGGCAGGGTACTCGTATTATGCTTGAAGCTTATAGAGGGTTTATTCCATTTGGTCAGTTCTATGCAGAAAATACTGAATATTACGGTGTGGGTATGTATTTCGATTTAAATTAGTTTCTTAATGCTAGAATTGTAAAAGTATGTAAACGCATAGCAACCCAATACGAATTTTTATAACAAATTCGCGCGTGATCAAACTAGAATTAATACTTTCTGTTTATCTGACTATTTCATCGTCACGATAATGTGGATCAGACCAGCATCGCGGTAAGTCTTCTCCCGATAAAAATACCAAATCCTGTTTGTTAATTTTATTTGGGTCCTGAACTTCTTCGCCCTCCTGGTAGCGGCCAATTACCTCTTCAATATTTAAATTAATCAGGTCAATAAAGTTTTCCACTTCTACCATATGTCCGTTAGATTTTTGTTTGAGTAACATGATATGTCTCCTGAATATGGTTAATGAGCGTATGTGGTTACTAATTTCCTCTTATTCGATTAAAAAACAGATCAGGCGCCACTGATAAGTACATGTGAGAATATGTCAGATCCAATTACCATATCAATATTGTGCTGATCGTATGATTTTAATCCTAATTGACAATACCCAACTAAACTAGTCAGGTATTATCTATTTATATCTCCGTTTTAGGTAAAGATCAACAATACAAAGAGCTGAAGTGGCTTTATTGCTGCAAAAGAACTATATCTGCTGTTAGGCCCGTTGATTTATGCTGATAGGCTATAAACAATCTCACGAAGCTGTGCCAAATCCTCTATAATCACCCTCCATTTTTAGCCTTAGTCGTTGTCTGCAGAGGATCTACCATGAACTTTTCATTTTTAGCACTAGCACCGGAGCTTCAGCAAGCTCTGGATGCCTGCGGATATACGGATATGACGCCTGTGCAGCAAAAGGCGATTGTACCTGCGAGGCGCGGTAAAGATGTATTGGCTCATGCGCAAACGGGCACAGGTAAAACCGCAGCCTTCGCTTTGCCCATTTTGCAGCAGATGCTGGATCGACCAAAGCCGGCCGTGGCTGATTTTCCCCGTGCCTTAATCCTTACGCCAACCCGTGAATTAGCGGAGCAGTTAGCAGACACTATTAGTCGTTATGCGCAATTTACATCGTTAAAAATAGCCGCGGTCTATGGCGGTGCTAAGCTATCTTCACAAGCTGCAAAACTACATGCAGGTGTCGATATATTGGTGGCTACACCGGGGCGTTTGCTGGAGCATTTGGAAAAGTGCAATGTTCATCTCTCAAAATTAGAGTTTGTTGTGCTGGATGAGGCAGACCGTATGCTCGATATGGGCTTTATTGCAGATGTTAAATCGATGTTGCAACAGGCGCCTCCTAAGCATCAAACCCTGCTGTTTTCGGCGACCACTTCCGGAGTGATTAACGAACTGGCAAGATCAATACTTTCTAAGCACGAAGTTATTAATATCTCAAAGCAAAATGCCACGGCGGATACCGTAGAGCATGTGATGTATCCGGTGGAGGAACGTCGTAAAGCGGATTTGTTTATCGATTTATTAGATCTCTATAACTGGTTTAAGGTGCTGGTTTTTACCAGTACAAAGGCACAGGCAGATGAATTAAAGGCGAAACTTAAAGTTGCTAAAATTAAAACCGCAGTTTGTCACAGTGACAAAACACAGGGTGCCCGCCGACGCGCAATTGCGGACTTTAAAGACGATAAGGTGCAGGTGCTGATAGCCACGGAAGTCGCGGCGCGTGGTTTGGATATTCAGGGCCTTGAGCATGTGGTTAACTTCAACTTACCTTATTTGGCAGAAGATTATGTACACCGTATAGGTCGTACGGGTCGAGCAGGCGCTAAAGGGCAGGCTATTTCATTTGTAAGTCGTGAAGAAGAGCGAGCACTAGATAGCATTGAACGTTTAATTGGTGAGCGTATTACGCGTATGGTCATGCCGGGTTATGAGGTGGGTAGTCGTGATAAGATTTTTGAAAATCTGGATAAATCTCCCCGTGGTCAACGCACGAATAAAGTAAGTAAAACGACGATTACTCATGGTCGTGGCGGAAATAATTCGGTTGATAGAAAAACATCAGCGACTAAGAAAACTGTGACCAAGGCCATGCCGGCTAAGAATAAATCATCCGCTAAAAAGAAAGTCGCAAAGAAAAAAACGGGCAAGAATAAATAAGCCTAGTTCAGGCGGTGAACTATATAAAATTTAATTTAATGGTGTCTTATGAAACTACTAATACGTAATCTTTCTCGCAGCACAAGCGAAGCTGAACTAAAGGCCTTATTTGAAACTTTTGGTAAGGTGCAATCCTGTAACCTGGTGATGGATAAAGTAACGGGTCAATCGAAAGGTTTTGGTTTTGTCGAAATGCCCAAGCAAGGTGAAGCTAAAGCCGCCATGCAAAGTTTGAATGGCAAGGATGTAGCCGGGAGTAAAATTCGAGTCAAAAAAGCTGAAGATAAGCCAGGTGAAATTGCAAAAAGCGGTGATGACGTAGTCGGTGAGTAAGCACGTTTCTAATGATCCATTGCATGGTGTCACGCTAAAAGAGCTGGTGACCTATCTGGTGGAGAAGTATGGTTGGGCTGAGCTAGGTCGAAACATCAGTATCAAGTGCTTCAACAGTAACCCCAGTATCAATTCTAGCCTCAAATTTTTGCGTAAAACCCCTTGGGCCAGAGAGAAGGTTGAGGCCTTCTACTTGAAGTCAATCTGGCTCGACAGCCACAAAAAGCCAGATTCTTCTAATTAGTCGTATTTTACGTATTTTACGTATTTTACGTATTTTACGTATTAAGCATTTTTTGCTCTTTTTATGGGTTTTTAACCCTAAATTCCAAAATATATCACCAAGATCAGCCGTTTCTGCTCATTACAGCTGTCTAGTCGTTTCATCCTGTGCCTAACTAAGGTATAAAAGCGCCATGAAAATACCTAAACGAATTCAACCGTTGGTCGAAGATGGCTTAATAGATGACGTTACTCGTCAGTTAATGAGTGGCAAAGAGGCGACGGTGTATGTTGTACGCTGTGGCTCAGAAATTCGCTGTGCAAAAGTATACAAAGAAGCGAATAAGCGTAGCTTTAAGAAGGCCTCTCAATATCAGGAAGGCCGAAAAGTACGCAATAGTCGCCGCCAGCGCGCAATGGAAAAGGGCTCTAAATTTGGTCGAAGCGAGCAGGAATCATCATGGCAAACAGCAGAAGTAGATGCCCTGCATCGTTTAGCTGATGCAGGTGTGCGTGTACCTAAGCCTTACTGTTGCGTAGATGGCGTATTGCTGATGGAACTAGTCACAGATGAAGATGGCGATGTAGCACCTCGTTTAGGCGACGTAGAAATGTCAGCTGAGATTGCACTGGAAGATCATGCTGCGGTTATGCAGGACATTACGCGCATGCTATGTGCGGGAATCGTACACGGAGACCTTTCAGAGTTTAACGTATTAGTGGATGAGCATGGCCCGGTGATTATCGATTTACCCCAGGCGGTTGATGCAGCAGGGAACAATCATGCAGAAATGATGTTAACTCGAGATGTAAATAAAATAACGGACTATTATGCGTTGTATGCACCTGAACTAAAGAACAGCCAGTACGCCAAAGAAATTTGGGCGCTGTATGAGAGCGGTGACTTACACCCGGATATAGAACTAACCGGTTGTTTTGAAGAAAATCTGCAAGAGGCAGATGTAGATGTAGTTCTCAATGAAATAAAAGCTGCCTGGCAAGAAGAACAGGATCGTTTGTTACGTATCAGTGGTGATGAAGTAGAAGTTTAACGATTGGCGTTAATATAAACAGTGACACTGATACCTTAAATATAATAATAAAATACTGAATTAATATGATTTCAAAACCTGTACTACAAAAAGCCGTTAATGAAAAAATTATTCAGGCTGAACAATTAGAACCGTTATATGAATTTCTACAAAGTGAACATGTAGATAATGAAGTCGATGGTCGAGAAGAGCCGCTTAAATTTATACGTAGTTTTGGTGATGTTTTCATAACTCTGGGTATCATTCTATTAGCTGTATCTATAAATAGAATAAACTTTACAGGCTATGAAGCCGTAATACCTGTAGTGGGTTTTATTGCAGTAGCGGAATGGTTAGTTAGAGTACGGCGCCTGGCATTACCGGGTATAGCAATCCTTCTTGCGGTATTATTTTTTGTAAATGAAGCGACACCAGCAGAATATGATACATCGACGATCTCAGGCCTGGTGGTACTTGGTCTAACCAGTTTGTTATTCTACCTGCGCTATAAAATGCCTTTTAGTTTATTACCACTAGCGGCATGTTTGATATCAATGTCTGTGATACAAATTGGTCTGGACGTACTTGAAACACCGATTATATTTGCTGTATTAGGTTTAATAGTATTCACAGTGGCTATGTGGTTTGACGCACAAGACACTAAAAGAATCTCACATATGAGTGATAGTGCATTCTGGTTGCACTTATTGGCAGCGCCGCTAATTGTTCATGGCGTTATGGCATACATGTTATTAAGTGAATCTGCTGTATTGGAATTTATAAATAAAGAAATAATGATAATTGTATTCTTTGCCTGTTTCTTTTTACTGGCTTTATTGGTCGATAGAAGGGCAATGCTTATATCAACACAGCTGTATGTGATTTATGCACTAACGCAGCTGTTTCAGGATAGAGTTAGCAGCACACAGGATGTAATGATTTATATATTAATGGCACTCGGTCTTTTTGTTATCTATTTTGGTGCCTACTGGTATAAGACGCGTTATATAATATTTAGATTTATATCTAGTAGTGCAATAAGTAAGTACATTCCAGATATAAATTCCCTGGATGTAAAGTGATAAGCATCATGTGTAATCTACACTCGCAGCATGAATCATAATTCGCCTATAGTTAATATTGGGCTAAGTAATCCCAAAAGCCCGGAAAATGTAGGCTCTGTGTTACGTGCTGCGGGTAATTATCGTGTTAGCAATGTTCTTTATACGGGGCAGCGATATGAGCGTGCATTAAAACTAAACCCTGATATTCCAAATGTTAGTCGAAAAGTCAGTGAAAATGTTTCACTAATATCTGTTGAATCTCTTATTAGTGATGTTCCCGAAGACATAAAAATTGTTTGTGTAGAATTTGCATTGGATGCAATTTCATTGCCTCGATTTCAGCATCCAGAGAATGCCTGTTATATTTTTGGGCCAGAAGATGGAAATATTTCACAGGACATAATCGACAGGGCAGACGCAGTCGTATATGTACCGACCATTGGTAGCATGAATCTAGCCGCATCTGTGAATGTGATTTTATATGACAGGCTGGCTAAAATGACGGCAAACATTGGCGATAATGATCTTATTCGTCAAAATAGAGATACCAATAATAATTTGAAAGTAACAGAAAAATCACGATGATTATTAAAAATAAAGATAATAACCAGGATAGCATTGATTATTTGTCTGATCTATTGGAACGGGACTTTTCGGATGAGAAAAAGAGTCTTATTGAACGCGAGTTAAAGAGTCTCTATTCTGGAAGTTCAGATGAGTCAACGGCGGCCTATTTTTTAGATGCTGAATTCAAGTATTCTAAAAACTGGCATCTGCTGCATGACTTAAGTTTAGAGTATGCGGGTGAAGTCGTTAAAATTGATCATCTGTTAATTGGTAGGGCAATGGATATCTTTGTAATTGATTCAAAAAATTATAATTATGATGTTTCAATTTCAGAAGATGGTGATTTTAATTATTTTTATAAAAATGAGCCATATTCTATATCGTCACCCATCGAGAAGAATAAACGACTTATTAAATTATTAGATAATTTTTTATTGGAAAATGAACTATTACCAAAACGTTTAGGTATGACGCTAAATCCAGCTTATAAAAATATTGTATTGTTATCACCTGACTCGACGTTAACTAAGCCAGTTAAAGGGCTCTATGATTGCAGTGCCGTGATGAAGACAGAAAAGTTCTTAGAACGATTTCCTGCTGAACTTGATAGTGATAGCTCATTAGATGAAATGACGAGTCTTGCCAAGGTTGTTTCACAAGATAGCTTGCAACGCTTTGCTGAAAAAATCGTCCTGCATCATAAGCAATCTTCAATTGACTACGTAAGTAAATTTAGTCTTGATCTAGAAGTTAAAAATTCTGATGTTAAATCTAATGGCTTACCGCTATGCCCTGTGTGTGGTGAGAAAATGGTAAAACGTGAAGCTAAAAAAGGTAAAAGTGCAGGTAAGGTTTTTTTTGGTTGCTCGCAGTTTCCTAAATGCCGAGGTGTGGTTGAATTAGACAACAAATCCATTACGAAAGAGGCATCTATTAAGGTCGATAGTACCCTGGAAGAAATAGGTCCCTTATGTCCCAAGTGTAATAATTCCATGGTTAAGCGTGTATCTAAAAACGGCAAGAATGCCGGTCGTGAATTTTGGGGGTGTGAAAGCTTTCCCAAATGTCGAGGAGTGGTGTCAATAGCTAAAGCTTGATCAGCATAGATCTAGTCGTGGATACTGGTAACTATTACCAATAACTAGACAATAAGCTCTAAATTAACTATATATTTAAGCTAGTTGCTTCATAAAAGTACTCTATGTGGCATTGGTGAATTATTTTAATTATTAAAGCTAATCTGTATTCACATGCATATACCTCGTACTAAATCGAAAGTACTCATTCCCCTTGTAGGTGCCTTTGCGTCACTCATCATGTTGGTTCTTCTGAGCTGGACTGTTAGCAGTTATTTCTCTCAACACGTATATGATACGCTTGAAGTCAATGTTGAGAATAGTGAAAAAATGGTTGTTCTTACTCAGCTAATTGAGATGGCTCGTATCCGAACCAGGTTAACAGGGCAGATGCTTGTTACGGAAGATGTGTTTGATCGAGATGAGATTGCACAAGAAATGGAAATATATGCCTCTCGATTCTCTCTCCTCAGATTAAGTTTATTCTCACTTTCATTGTCAAAAGTTGAAATTGAGATTTTAGCAAAGCAAACTGAACTAATTGAGGATATTTTACCTAAGCAGCGTCTAGCAGCTGAGCTGGCAATGAGTGAAGAATTGCTCGATTTAGATGAAGCTAAGAGACTGTTATATGAAGAGGTAATTCCAAGGCAGGAAGAATTAATAAGTTATTTTATGCGGATAATGAAGCTAACGCGTGACGATATAAAAAAATCATCTGAAACGGCAATTAAATCTCATAAAAGTGATTCGAATAACGAACTTGCGTTTATTATAATATTTACGTTACTCATTATATTGGTAGCCTCAATTACAATAAAAAGAATTCTGTATATTGAACGAGATTTCAGTGATGCAAATAATGAATTGCTACGTTTGAATAATATTAAATCAGACTTTATATCCTTGGTATCTCACGAGTTGCGCACACCGCTTACATCAATTAAGTCATTTGCTGAAATCCTATTAGATGATATAGAGAATATTGATGTTGAAACTCAGAAACGATATCTATCTATCATTGATAGTGAAGGTGATAGATTGTCACGTTTGGTATCAAATATCTTAGACTTACAGAAAATTGATGCTAATAAAATGCACTGGAAAGACGAGCAGCTGGTTTTAAATGATGTAGCGCAAAAAAGTGTCGATGCCTTTAGTGTCGCATATCAATCTAAAAATATCTCCCTGTCTATAGCAGCAGTACCTGACGATCTTACTGTGATAGCTGACTCGGATAAATTGAGTCAGGTCTTTTCAAATTTACTATCTAACGCGTTAAAATTTACTGAAGAGGGTGAAGTGCTTGTATCTGTTTTTAAATTTCAGGTACAGAACACAGGTACGTCACCTCGTGATATGGCACGTGTAACGGTTTGTGACACTGGTGTAGGAATTCCAGAAGATCAGTTGATAAAAGTATTTGACAGTTTTCATCAGGTGGATAATTCAGCTACCCGAAAAACAGGTGGTAGTGGCTTAGGTCTGGATATCTGCAGGAAAATAATTAATCATTATGAAGGTAATATCTGGGTTGAAAGCCAGCCAGGAAAAGGCAGCTGCTTTTATTTCGAAATACCATTGGTAGATTTTACACGTAAAAGAATAGGTGATACTTTAATAGAACTCGGAATGATTACTGATGATCAATTGCAAATTGCCTTACAAGAACAGGATAAATAGTTATGTCAGATACTTCGAAGACAATTTTGGTATGTGATGACGAGCCAATTATTCTTGAGGCAGTTAATTATATTATCGGAAAAGAAGGATACAATATACTTAATGCTGAAAATGGAGAAGAATCATTAAAAATGGCACGCGATAATATTCCTGATTTAATGCTACTGGATGGCAATATGCCGGATAAAACAGGTTTTGAAGTGTGTGAGATATTAAAAAATGACGATGCAACGAAAGGTATTTGTATTGTTATGTTTACAGCAAATGTACAGGCAAGTGACTATGAGAGGGCAGATAAAATTGGGGCAGATGGATTTATTCAAAAACCTTTTAGTCCAAAAGAACTGAAGCTACAGTTACATAAATATCTGGATTGATATGATTATAACGCTGCTTCAGGTATTAATAGTTCAATACGCTTTAGTGAAGTACGATGTAATTATATTAAGAAATTCTGATGATATTTTTAATTGATACTTATCAATTGTTGTGTGAAATGTCAGGCATATACTGTTTGGGCTCAAATTCTGAGCGCATTTCACGAGGGGCAGGTATGCAGATTGAAGATCGCTTTATTCTAACCCGTGTAGCAACAACAGTTGTCGTGTTGATAGGCGTGATGTTAGTGTTAATAACCATCGCAAACATGATTGCTTGAATATATCTGGTATTGAGACTGATGAGAAATAACATCTTGCTGATCTCAATACCGGGTAATTATAAGTGTCTTACTTATCTGCGACGAGTTGATGGCTGAAGTGCTTCGATATCTTCTCGAACCTGATATAAAGTTCTTTCGTATACAATTTCTCTGCCCATAATTTCACCTGCATAAGCCATATTGTTACTAGTCGGTAGTAACTTACACTTTGTGCTGTGTACGCCTTCACCAACAATAACTTCAATCTGTTTTTCTGTTTTACTATAAACAAGAACCTCAATGATTTGATCATTCTCTGTAGAGCGAACCTGTATTTTTTCATCGGCCATGTTTATATCATCCTGTTAGTTTTTTTTATACGTGATGTTAATCTTTAGCCCAGCTTGCGTACTCTAAACTTCTTACCCTTAATTTTTCCTTCAGATAATATTTTTAGTCCTTGTTTAGCAATGGCTCTTTCTACGGCAACATAAGAAATAGTGTCGAATATATCAATTTTACCAATTTGTTTTCCTGCTATTGTTTTGCTTGCAGTAAGCGCGCCTAACAGGTCGCCGGCGCGAACTTTGTTCTTACGCCCTGCATTTATGCATAGTGTTACCATAGGAGGACTTAATTTGAAATTATCACGCAGTTTTAGTGTCGAGGTATTTTCAATGTTAGCGGGTTTTTTTTGATAGTCTTCAATGGCATTAATTTTTTGAGCCTCAGAGGGCATAAACATGCTCAAGGCCAGGCCTTCGCTACCCGCTCTACCAGTACGACCAATTCTATGAATATATATTTCAGGATCGGGTGAAAGTTCAAAGTTGATAACGGCACTTAAATCCTTTATATCTAATCCGCGTGCTGCAACGTCTGTGGCTACTAATATAGAACTACTTTTATTGGCAAACTGTACCAGTACACGATCACGATCGTTTTGTTCAAGGTCGCCATGTAGCGCTACTGCGTGAAAACCTTTGCTCCATAATTCTTCTGCCAGTTCTCTGCACTGATGTTTTCTATTACAGAACACTACAGTGTGTTCTGGCATAAAGTGATGCAGCATTGCTATAAGGGTATTTGTTCTGTCGCCTTTTTCGATTTCATAAAAGATCTGTTTTATTTTTTTACTGTCATGCAAGCTCTCTACTTTTATGTCTACAGGGCTTTTTAGAATTTCCTTACTGATATTTTTTATACCATCTGGATAGGTGGCAGAAAACAGTAGTGTTTGACGGTCATCAGGTGTGTAAGCAATGATGCGCATAATATCATCGTTGAACCCCATATCTAACATACGATCGGCTTCATCAAGCACCACAGTATTTAAGCTCTCTAGCTTTAAAGAGCCTTTTTGTAAGTGTTTCAAAATTCTACCCGGTGTTCCGACAACAATATGGGGCTGATGCTCAAGTGAAGCGAATTGTGGGCCAATAGGCTTACCGCCACATAAACTAATTATT
>Ga0316204_10008881_pt1 | contig 13688 bp, 11 predicted proteins | sample 6monrhotite_MG_2_FD_205661 | JGI IMG/M metagenome (GOLD analysis project Ga0316204, IMG submission 205661) | Microbial mat bacterial communities from mineral coupon in-situ incubated in ocean water Damariscotta River, Maine, United States -... | ecosystem: Environmental > Aquatic > Marine >... | reverse complement strand
AGTGTTTTTCCTGGTTTAACAAATCATGACAAAAGTTTGTACATTGTTCGCACGGGTGCTATTGAGTTGCGCAACCAGGATGACCAGCTTGTGGATAAATTAGCCGAAGGCGATATTTATTTAGCGGATGAAACTAATAAAAGCGATTTAAATGATCTTAAAGGATTCTGTGTTGAAGATAGTTTAGTTTATTTATTAGCGTACGATAATTTAACTTTATTGAAAAATCAGTATGAAGAATTTGATCGTCAGTTTGTTCTTTCAATCAATGAGCGATTACGTAATGCTGTTGAACTAAGTCAGTCAGCTGATATGCGCGATTTAAGCGCCATGAAATTAGAGGTAAGTGGTTTAACTGATCGGCTTCCTGTCATTGTTGATACGGATACTAGTATTCAAGATGCTGCCATTTTAATGACTGATGAACATGTTTCTTCGATATTAGTTACATCAAATGATAAGTTAGCTGGTCTTTTGACTGATCGTGATATTCGTTCACGCTGTGTTTCAACTGGTCTAAGTTATACCGAATCAGTTAGTAGTATCATGACTTCTGAACTCGAAACTGTATCAGATAAAACATTGCTTTCAGAAGCACTATTAGCCATGACACGAAATCAAATTCATCATTTACCCGTAATGAAAGGAAATAAACCTGTTGGTATTTTAACGACGTCTGACGTCATCAGGCATTTAAGTACAAGTCCGGCCCTGGTCGCCTCCGATGTTTATAAAGCTAATTCTGTCGATGCTTTAAAAAAAATCAGTACGAGATTACCTGAGCTACAATTACAATTATCATTATCGAGTGCAACCGCAAAACATATAGGTGAAGTTTTTTCATCTATTACTGATGCAATTACATCACGTTTACTTGAATTAGCTGAAGAGAAGTTTGGTGCAGCACCTGTTAAATATGTATGGGCTGCCGGTGGTTCACAAGCAAGAAATGAACAGACATCACATTCAGATCAGGATAATGCACTTATAATTTCTGATGAGTTAAAACCGGAAAGCGAAGACTATTTTGACAAACTAAGTCATTTTGTTTGCGATGGCCTGGATGCTTGTGGTTATTATTATTGCCCCGGTGATGCAATGGCAAGTAATACACAGTGGCGTCAACCACTTGCTATCTGGAAGAAATACTTTTCATCCTGGATAAATAGTCCTGAACCTAAAGCGTTGATGCTATCCAGTATATTTTTTGACTTAAGACCCGTTTATGGAGATGTTTCATTATTTAATGAATTACAGGATAACGTTTTGACTCAAACAAAAAATAGTGAGTTCTTTATTTCTCACATGGTCGGTAATGCATTGACTCATCAGCCTCCGCTAGGTTTTTTTAAAAGTTTTGTTATGGTGCAGGATGATAAGCATAAAAATACACTAGATATTAAGCATCGTGGTATTGTTCCTATCGTTGATATTGCCCGGGTGATTGCTTTAGATAATGGAATTAAGGCGACCAATACTGTTGACAGACTGGATGAAGCTTTAAAGTGTCATGCTTTAAGTGCAGAAATGCATGGCAATTTAATTGATGCATTAGAATATATAGGTTCATTGCGAATTCGCCATCAAGCTAAACTTATTCGCGCAGGTTTAGCAGCAGATAACTATTTACCTCCCGATGAACTTTCTGGGTTGGAAAAAAATCATTTAAAAGATTCATTCTCGGTTATTAAGATAATGCAGACTTTTTTCGAAAGCCGTTATCCATCAGCCAGGATTCGCTGATGATATTCAGTTCATTTTTTGGTAAAAATAATATACGACGTAAATTACTTAAACATACTCATTCACAAGTAATGAGAGAGTATCTGCAAACCCCATTTCCCAGTAATAAACAATTGCTTAATGATGTCAATATTGTTTCTCTTGATTTTGAAACAACAGGTTTGGATATACACAAGGACAGGGTAGTAAGTTTTGGCCTGGTGAATATCATTGAATTAGGTGTTGATTTAAGCTCCAGTTGTCATCAATTAGTCAAACCTAATCAAAGTATTCCTGAATCAAGTATCGTAATTCATCAATTAACGGATAATCAATTAGAGAATGGAAGCGATCTTGATCTTGTTTTGCCTGAGCTACTTAAAAAATTAAGTGGCAAAGTTATGCTGGCGCATAATGCTAAAGTTGAGTTGGGATTTATCAATACCATGTGTCAAAAATTATATGACACAGATTTTGTTATTCCCGTGATTGATACGCAATATTTAGCCAGGCGCAGTCTTGAAAGACAGAATCAGGCTTATAAAAGTAATGATTTACGTTTGTTTAATTTACGTAAATCTTTAAATATGCCTTCCTATAAAGCACATAACGCACTAATGGATGCCGTTGCGACTGCAGAGTTATTTCTGGCAATGGTTAGTAAGATATCACCAAAATATGATGCAAGGTTAAGCGATTTTCTGTCTTAGATTTTAGCTATTTTTCTTTAGTTGAATTACGACCATTTATTTGTGAAAATATCCTTTCAGCTATTTTAAATGAAAAAAAATGGGTACAACTACGTCCGTTAATAGCCTGGTACAAGGCAAAAAGAAGAGAAACCACAAATAGTATTAATATTACTGATGTCGCTATTCCCATCATTTCCTCTGCTTCACTTGCAATAACCCATTCTGCTGATATGCCTAACATTAATGCTAAACTCGTTAGTACTATCCATAGTTGAATGCTAAATGCGAGGTCGGCCGTTTGTAAGGCTACTTTACTAACTAATGGTCGTGTTTTGCGAAATATAAAATAAAGAATAAGAGGGGTAATAGTGCTGGCAAGTGGATTTATAAATATACCCGCAAGAGAACTCAATGGTGCAAGTGCCATGTATGAACGTTGTGTCGTATCTTTTGTTGTCATAGTTTTTCTTTAAGTTAAATTAATAAGTTTATCGGTGAGATTTTAAAATAACATATATTGCACCCGTGCCGCCATCTCTTGGTTGTGCAGATGAAAAAGCAAGTACATCAGTATGTTGTGGTAGCCAGTACGCGACGTGTGTTTTTAATACTGGAATCTTTTGTTCAGACCGAAATCCTTTGCCATGAACAATTCGAATATATCGTACATGTTGTCTTTTACACTCATACAAAAAGTCTTGAATCGCGATTTTAGCTTCAGCTACAGTATAACCGTGTAGATCTAATTCATCTTCTACAGGTAATTCACCGCGGCGAAGTTTTTTTTGTACTTTTTGTTGGATCCCCGGGCGGGCAAAAAAGAGTACATCGTCTACAGCAACTTCGCGTAAATCAATGGGATCAGATAATGTCGTCGTATTCGCTGAATCTTCTGCTTCAGAAAAATCTTGATGATGCCTCGGCTTAGGTGAAAATTTATTTTTTACTGTTTCGATCCGCTTTTCTGTTTTTAATGGACGAACATCGGCCACTTCATCACGAAAAAATTGCTGCTCTTCATCACTGATTTCGTTATTCTTATTCGATTTTTTATTGGACATGGCCTATTCGTACTATGGCTAATTAGGTGCTTAGTGTACCATTAAGGCAAGTAAATTTTATCAGGTCACAGTATTCTTTATAGTTGGTTGTTTGAAATGTTATGCAGATTTTAATTAGTAATGATGATGGTGTAGAAGCGCCCGGCATACAGGCTTTAAAAGAAGGACTGGCTGACATGGCGTCACTCACAATAGTGGCGCCAGATCGTGATCGCAGTGGCGCGAGTAACTCGCTGACATTAGATAGTCCTATTCGGGCCAGAAAAATAACTGACAATGTTATTTGTGTTGCGGGTACGCCAACTGACTGTGTCCATTTAGCGCTCACGGGTTTGCTCAAAAATGAGCCTGATATGGTCATTTCTGGTATCAACGCGGGCGCGAATATGGGCGATGATGTTCTCTATTCTGGCACGGTTGCAGCAGCCATGGAGGGGCGATTTTTGGGGTTACCATCGATTGCCATTTCACTGGCAGGCAATGCAGAAGGCGCTCAATTAAGCCATTATGCTACGGCAGTTCAAGTCGCTCGTTTCCTTATTAAACGCCTTAAACATGCACCTTTTCCATCAAATACCATACTCAATGTCAATGTGCCGGATTGTCCCTGGGAACAGGTTAAAGGCATACAATCTACGCGTTTAGGTCACAGGCACAAGGCAGAGCCAGTGATTAAAGAGCAGGATCCACGTGGTCGAGATATATACTGGGTCGGCCCACCCGGTGCTGAGCAAGATGCAGGTGAAGGTACGGATTTTTACGCCTTAAAGCATGGTTTTGTCTCTGTCACCCCTCTACATGTCGATTTAACACGCCATGAAGCCAGAGATGGACTTTCAGACTGGCTGGAACAAGATTCAGCATTATGAATTATGACTTAAATGGCATTGGCATGACCTCGCAACGTACGCGTGATCGCCTGATTCAGCGCTTACGAGAAGAAGGCATCCAGGATGAAAATGTGCTTGAAGTGATGCGCCAGACACCTCGCCATATATTTGTTGATGAGGCATTAGCGAGCCGTTCTTATGAAGACACTGCTTTGCCTATTGGGCACGGACAAACGATTTCACAGCCTTATATTGTGGCTCGAATGACAGAATTGCTGTTAGCATCTGCTCCATTAAAACATGTGCTTGAAATAGGCACGGGATCGGGTTATCAAACCGCCATATTGGCGCCCTTCGTAGAACAGATTTTCACTGTTGAACGAATTTCACCCTTGTTAGAACAAGCCAAGCAAAAACATAAAGCATTAGGATTAACTAATATACGATATTTGCTCAGTGATGGAAGTTGGGGCTGGCCAAAATATGCACCTTTTGATGCCATTATTGCCACCGCGGCACCTGAAGAAATACCGGCTGAACTAATCGATCAATTGGCAGATGGTGGTCGCTTAATCATTCCGCATGGCGCAAGTTACCAACAACGATTAAGTGTGATTGAACGCGATGGTGAATCATTGAATACAACAGATTTAGATATGGTAAGTTTTGTACCATTAGTAAGGGAGAAGTAAAAGTGGCTTTGTTTTCACGACTGTACGAATTAGCAATGAAATGGTCCGTGCATAGTCATGCACCCCGTTATTTAGCGGGAATGAGTTTTGCGGAATCGTCATTTTTCCCTGTTCCGGTTGATATTATGCTGGCACCTATGTCATTAGCAAAACCAGATAAAGCCTGGCGCTTTGCATTTATTGCGACGTTATTTTCAGTCCTTGGTGGAGTAACAGGTTATATAGTTGGTTACTTTGCAATGGATGCACTTGAGCCCTGGATACAAACGTTTGGTTACTGGGAACGTTACCAACAAATCATCTTATGGTTTAAAGAGTGGGGTATTTGGATTGTTTTTATCGCGGGTTTTTCTCCTATTCCTTATAAACTATTTACTATTACTGCCGGTGCTTTGAGCATGGCATTATTACCCTTTATTCTTATCTCTATTGTAGCCAGAGCAGCACGATTTTATGCTGTCTCAGCTTTAATGGTTTGGGGTGGAGAACGTATGGAAACAAAATTAAGGAAATATATGGATGTTATCGGCTGGAGCGTTGTTGTACTGGCCGTCATTGCCTATATTATTATCAAATTAATTTAAGTCGTTAATTAATGTTGTTTCGATATTACAAATTCCTGTTTTTATTTTTATTATTACTACTTAATTCCGCTTGTTTTCGTTTTGTAAAGCATGAGACAGGGCAAAATAAGTCGACAAGCACTTTTAGTAAAGTTGTGACACATCACAGGGTAAAGGCAGGAGAGACTCTTTACTCTATTGCTTTTGAATATGGTCGCGATCATCGAGATGTTGCGCGTTGGAATAACATCAAGCGACCTTATACTATTTATCCCAAGCAAAAATTACGCGTTATCCCTATAACTAGTGATAGCAAGCTGAGTAAACAAAAATTTACCACAAAAACTAAGCAACCAGCCGTAAAAAAGTCACAGATCGCCGAGAAGAAACCCCGTTATGATTCAAATGCAAAGTTAAAATGGTCGTGGCCTACGCAAGGCAAAGTTGTGAGTACTTTTTCTATTCGAGATCCTGGTCGGCGAGGCATTGATATCGTTGGAAGAAAAGGGCAATCTGTTAATGCAGCAGCAGCAGGGCGGGTTGTATACCGTGGTAATGGATTACGTGGCTATGGAAACTTGATTATTATAAAGCACAACGAGAACTACTTTAGCGCTTATGCCCACACAGATTATGTGGTTGTAAAAGAGAACGAAAAAGTAAAGTTAGGGCAAAGAATTGCCGATATGAGTGATACAAGTTCAGAAAAAACAAAATTACACTTCGAAATTCGTCGTAATGGCAAACCGGTTAATCCTTTGAGGTACTTACCGAAGCGACATTAACTAAGATTACAAGGTTGTAAATGAAGTATGGCAGGACAAAATAAAAAGAAAAAAACTATTGCCACTGATGGCGATGAAAATGCCGAATCAGAAGAAGTCTTACTACTTGATGAAGAAGATACTGAAGAAGTAGAGGTAAAAGATGAGGTTCCTGATGATGAAAAAAAATTCACACCAGGCACTATTCCTGCGAGCCAACTCGATGCAACTCGTTTGTACCTTAACGAAATTGGCTTTTCTCCCTTACTTACAGCAGAAGAAGAAGTTTACTATTCACGTAAACTCCTAAAAGGCGATGAAGCTGCCCGTAAAAAAATGATTGAATGCAATTTGCGTTTAGTTGTTAAAATTTCCCGCCGTTACCTTAACCGGGGTTTAGCATTACTCGACTTAATCGAAGAGGGTAACCTGGGATTAATTCGCGCCGTAGAAAAATTTGATCCTGAACGTGGTTTTCGTTTTTCAACCTATGCAACATGGTGGATTCGTCAAACCATTGAACGAGGAATAATGAATCAAACCCGTACAATTCGCTTACCGATTCATGTAGTAAAAGAAATTAATATTTATCTTCGCGCCGCGAGACATCTGGCGCAAACGCTTGATCATGAACCCAGTCCTGAAGAAATTGCAGAAATGGTTGATAAACCAATCAAAGATGTAAAAAGAATGCTGGGACTAAATGAACGTACAGCCTCTGTTGATAGTCCAATGGGACCTGATTCTGAAACATCTTTACTGGACGCGATCCCGGATGAAAATAATATTGATCCTGTCGTATTACTCCAGGATGATGATGTTAAAGCTAACATTGAAAACTGGCTGGGACAGTTAACCGAAAAACAGTGTGAAGTGGTAACACGCCGTTTTGGTTTGCATGGCTATGATGTTTCTACCTTAGAAGAAGTTGGTAATAGTATTGGTGTAACGCGTGAGCGAGTGAGACAAATTCAAATTGAAGCGCTACGTAAATTAAGGGAAATTCTTGAGAAAGAAGGATTCTCTGTTGACGCATTAATAAAGTAGCTTTCTAAGCTAACTTCAGCTTATATTCCAGGCATAATTACAAATCGTCTGCAATCATTTAATCCATCCAGGTTTTAGTCGTTATGTTAGACCTTATTTCGTTGTCTTTGTTTGAGTTAATATTCCTTTCAAAATGAAGTGCAGCTAAACAGGTGGAGTAAACTTATTATCAAATTTAAAAATAACGTTAGACACCAGAATGCATCGCCGGTCAAATTCACGTTCTATCGATTCAAATTTATAACTTAGTTTATTGTTCAAAAAAAAACCAGCATAAAACAATGTAGGATAATTATTTTATGCTGGCTTGTTTGCTTAAGTTAGCAGGCTAATGATTAAGGGAATGCAGGAATTGTATGATCAACTCCTTTAATATCTGCTTCAGGATGTTTAGCGTGAACAAGTTCAGTAATTTCATCAATTCTGTGTACCGGAACATCTACCATATAAAGTATTTGTCCTGAATTGACATCTTTCATGAACTCTTTCAGTCGGGTATTTTGCACATTAATGGCAACCATACTGGATGTCCATGAGCCTAAGAATGCACCACCAACAATTATTCCACCCATTGAGACAGTTTCCCAGCCGGGAACGATCATGTTTGACAGATATGCGATTGTAGCGAGCCCAATACCGGTAAAACCACCCACTATAAAGCCAAGTTGAAGGCCATGAACAAGGTCGCTCTTTTCCAGTAGTGAAGCTTCAGGTAATCCGGCCAGAGAAATATCATCTCGTGCCAAAACATGCATATTTCGTTCTTCAATTCGGGATAAAAGCAGTTCGTTATGGACTATTTTTGCGTTACTAACATCGGGTAAAAGAAAATATAAACGACGTTTCATGAGGAATCTCCTTTCCAGAGTATTCTGGAGTTATGAGTAACTTGCGAATACCTAACTAGTATAGTTGGTTAAAAATAAAGTACAAAATAAACCATATATTTTACAAGGATATATCACTTATTTGCTAAAGACGTGGACTAAAAGGATAGGTATGATACGCAACTTAAGTCTTTGAGAGCTTCGCACGAATGCTGCGAAGCTAGATAATTGCGTTAAAACCTCTTCAAAATGCTCATGTACTTATTGTACATTCCGCTTTTTCATCGGTTTTGCCTTATTCTCTAGCTTCTCGCTATTCATGCAAAACTCTCAACTTGTAAAGTAGAGGATATACTGTGGATTTTTTACCTATTTTTATGAACATCAAGGGCGATAATTGCCTGGTAGTTGGTGGTGGAAGCGTCGCCTCACGTAAGGTATTTATGCTTTTACGTGCCGGTGCTTCGGTTACAGTAGTATCTCCTGAATTATGTCAGGATCTCACTATTCGTAAAAATGAAGGTGAAATTACTCATCTGGATAGAAAATTTGAAGACGCAGACCTTACTAATTGCAAAATTGTAATTGCTGCAACTGATGTTAAAGAAGTTAATCGGCATGTGTCAGAGCTGGCAAAGTCAAAAGGGATTCCTGTTAATGTAGTCGATGCGCCAGAATTATGTAGCTTTATCGTGCCTTCAATTATCGATCGTAACCCGGTACAAATTGCTATTTCCACAGGTGGTTCATCACCGGTATTAGCACGTCTGTTACGTTCGCGTTTAGAAACCTTTATTCCTTCTTCTTATGGTCGTTTAGCAACATTACTTGAATCGTTCCGTGAAAAAGTAAAATCAAAATTCTCAAGTAGCGATGATATTCGTACATTTTGGGAACATATTCTTGAAGGGCCGGTTGCTGAAAACCTCATCGCCGGTAAAGACAAAATTGCCCGTGATTTATTAGAAACTGCAGTAGAAAATGCCGAAGCACCTGCTGAACGTGGTGAAGTCTATTTAGTTGGAGCAGGGCCAGGTGATCCTGACCTTTTAACGTTTAGAGCATTACGTTTAATGCAGCAAGCGGACGTGGTTGTTTATGATCGTTTAGTGTCACAAGGCGTACTGGACCTGGTGCGTCGTGATGCAGAAATGATTTATGCCGGTAAAGAACGCAACAAACATACCTTACCACAGGAAAGTATTAATGCCTTGTTAGTGCGTTTAGCAAAAGAAGGTAAAAAAGTTTTACGCTTAAAAGGTGGCGATCCTTTCATCTTTGGTCGGGGTGGCGAAGAAATTGAAACACTAACAGAAGAAAATGTCAGCTTCCAGGTTGTACCGGGTATTACGGCTGCCGCAGGGTGTTCATCTTATGCGGGTATTCCATTAACACATCGTGACTATGTTCAGTCTTGTATGTTTGTTACCGGTCACTTAAAAGATGGAACAACCGATTTAAACTGGGATGCAGTTGCACAACCCAATCAAACCGTTGTGTTTTACATGGGGCTGCAAACTGTTAAAGAACTTTGTGGCGAACTCATTAAACACGGTTTACCAGGCTCTACACCAGCCGCACTAGTAGAGAAAGGAACCACTCAAGAACAAAAAGTCCATATTGGTGATTTAACCACACTGCATGAGATTGTTGAAAAGAATAATGTAAAGGCACCAACGTTAATTATTGTTGGTGAAGTTGTTACCTTGCACGATAAATTGAATTGGTTTGTTCCGGAAGGGACAGAGTAATTTAACGATTAACATAAGGGGCAGAATAAGCAGAAATTTTTTCGTCTAGCGAGCGAAAGCGAAGGCTTAATGTGCTCGTTATGTGAGTTTCTGAATTGCATTGACTAGTTCATCCAATGAGAACGGTTTTTCTAATATAGACGGGAACAGAGTGGAATCGCTTTTCGTTAATTTCTTATCTGGATAACCAGACATCAGTAAAGTTTTTATTTTTGGGTATGCATGGCGTATCTTTTTAGCCAATTCAATACCGGTTATACCAGATGGCATAATAATATCGGAGAGTACAATATCAATTTTGTGAGCATGATCTTTTAAGGTTTCTAAAGCGTGTTTTCCGTCTTTACTCTGGATGACCTTATAACCGAGATTACTTAACATCCTGGTTATCGTATCCAGAAAATCCTCGTTATCTTCAACTAATAATATGGTTTTATTTACTGGTGTTTCTGGTGTATTTTGAGTTGTAATATTGTCTTCAAGGTTATTCTGATTCACCAATGGTAAATAGAGAAAAATAGTTGTGCCTTTCCCTGTTTGGGTGGTTAGATGAATATATCCATTTGACTGCTTCATAAACCCATAAACCATACTGAGGCCTAAACCGCTGCCTTCACCTACGTCTTTGGTTGTAAAAAAAGGTTCAAATATTTTTTTAAGGTCATCATCTTCAATGCCAGTGCCAGTATCTGAGATAGCGATAACCGCATATGAACCAAACACTTTCTCATTACTGGATATAAAAGACTCACCGTTTAATATTTCTCGTGAAACACGTATTGTCAGTTCACCACCAGCAGGCATGGCATGTCTTGCATTAATGGCAATATTGAGAATTGCACTGCTTAGTAAAGAACTATCCACTTCAATTGTTAGAGGCAACTCACTCATCTCAGTTGTAATATTGATGTCTTCACCTAGCAGTGGAAGCATAAGATTAAAAGTACCTTGTATAAAGGTATTTACATCAATATTTTCGAGGTTCAGGTCTTGTTTACGAGCAAAGGAAAGTAGTTTTTGGATAAGTGATGCGCCTCTGTTAATCGCGATGAGTGATTTATTAAGGAATTCATTGATCGGACTATCATTAGATATCTTGCGTTGCGCAAGTTCTATATTACCCATTAGAACACCAAGTAAATTATTAAAGTCATGTGCTACTCCTGCACTCAACTGCCCAACAGCTTCCAGCCGTTGAGCTGCAAGCACTTTAGCTTCTCTAGAAACCAGGTTAGAAATATCTTTGTGGGTGCATAAAAATAGACGAGGCGTGTAGCTGCCTATTTCTTGAATATTAAGAATAAACCAGCGATCTACAGATTCGCTATGGCAGGGGTATTCTAATTCAAAGCAGGTGAGTTCTTTTGTTAATATTTTCTGTATGCCTGCTTTGACCTTGAGAGCAAATTTATCATTTTTTTTAGCAGCTTTGTCCACTGCGGTAAAATAGTTTGCCCCCTTGCTGGTATATTTATTATCCCCAGAATTTTGCACACTAAACGCGTCCCATGCTGTATTGACATGAATGATACATCCCGCTTCGTCAACAATCGCAACATTTTCAGGCATAGCATTAATTAAATTTTGCAAATATTTATCTGGCATTATTTTAAGTTAGGTAAGGGTATTAATAGACATATCTTTTCTTATACTAGATGTTATTTCGTAAAAGACAATTTTATATTACTTGTTGACATAAAGTCTTTTAAAACTCCCTATTAGCCTTAATGTAACACTTTTAAGACTATCTTTTATGATATTTAATAGGTAAATAGAGTAGTAAATCATTATTCTCTAATGTATTCACTAACAAATAAATTATGAAACGGGTAGTCGTCGATGAATTGCGTTATAAATAATAGGTATTAACACTAAACTCACCAAAATAGAAAAATTCAAGCCAAATACAATCACTATTGCTAAAGCTTGAAGTATCTCAGAGAATTCCCCTAAACTTATCGTTAATGGCAATAGACCAATTACCGTGGTTAAGGTGGTCATTAATATGGGTCTAAAACGGAGTTGCGCGGCAAGCAAGATCGCCTCATGAATACTATTGTTTGTACTTTTAAGTTTTGCTGAATATTTAATTTGTGCTATCAATACAATGGTTTGCTCACAATACTACCTAAGCATACTGGTTTGGTGGCAGTGAGATCACAGTTTTAAGCCGGAGTGTTGTGTCGAATTGTTTATTTACTTTTGTTTCTATTTCATAAAGTAATGAGTCTATATTATAAGATGCGCTAACTTCGACTACTCGATGTTGGTTGTCGCGTTGTATGCGGCTGAATAACAGTAGCTGTAGTATGATGAAGGTTAGTAATCGGGTTTTGATAATAGAAATCCGGACTGTTTTTATGTTCAAGCTTTAACTTATGCTACGACTTATTTTTAGAATAATTAAGTTTAAAATGTAATAATAACAGCTGAATATGGCTCGTTATTTTTGCTTTTCAGTCTTTTTTAAGGAAATGATCATGCAGTTTCGCTATACCAGCGCGCCTGAAGGCGGTAGGAAGGATATTCGTAATTTAAAACGGATATTCCCGTATATTTGGGAGTATAAAGGTCGCGTATTAATCGCCTTAGTCAGCCTTATTTTATCTAAAGTCGCCATTGTTGGTATCCCTTTAGTATTTAAAGAAATTATCGATATTCTGGATACGCCCGATAAGAGCGCTATCGTTATTCCTATCGCTTTGTTTATTCTTTATGGTGCTGCACGATTGGCGGGCTCGCTTTTTAACGAAGTTCGTGATGCAGTATTTGCGAGGGTTCGTTATCGTGCTATGCGTCGTCTCTCAAATACAGTTTTATCGCATCTTCATAAACTCTCTTTACGTTACCACCTGGAAAGACGTACGGGTAATGTTATACGTGATCTGGAACGCGGAACAAGCAGTATTAGTCAGATATTAAATTATCTTGTGTTTAACATTGTTCCAACTTTTGCAGAATTTGTTCTGGTTGCTTTTATATTGTTAGGCCAATATGAATCCAAGTTTGCTTTAATCACATTTTCTACAGTCGCTATTTATATTGTTTTCACTTTGCTAGTAACGGAATGGAGAATGCATTACAGGCATAAAATGAATGCTCTCGATTCTGAGTCTAATGGCCAGGCCGTTGACAGTTTAATTAATTATGAAACAGTGAAGTATTTTAACAATGAATCATTCGAAGTTAATCGATATGACGCTACCTTATCTGAATGGGAAAATGCGGCAGTAACCAGTCAAACATCAATGTCAATTTTAAACTTTGGCCAGGGCGCAATTATTGCGGTTGGTTTAACATTTATTATGATTTATGCAGGGCAGGGTGTAATAGATGGGAAAATGAGTTTAGGTGATCTGGTGCTGATAAATACTATGATGCTGCAACTTTTTATGCCCTTAAGCTTTTTAGGTATTATATATCGTATGTTAAAACATACACTTGCAGATATGGATATGGTATTCAATCTGCTCGATGAAAACCTTGAAATTAAAGATATTAAAAATGCTAAAACACTTAAACATAAAAAAGGTGAAATAAAATTTGAGCATGTTGATTTTTCATACAATGAAGATAGAAAAATATTACATGATGTTTCCTTTACAGTACAACCGGGACAGAAGCTTGCAATCGTTGGCCACTCCGGATCGGGTAAATCGACCTTGGCCCGTTTATTATTTCGTTTTTATGATGTCAGTCATGGACATATTCTTTATGATAACCAGGATATCTCGCAAGT
>Ga0316204_10008880_pt1 | contig 13689 bp, 10 predicted proteins | sample 6monrhotite_MG_2_FD_205661 | JGI IMG/M metagenome (GOLD analysis project Ga0316204, IMG submission 205661) | Microbial mat bacterial communities from mineral coupon in-situ incubated in ocean water Damariscotta River, Maine, United States -... | ecosystem: Environmental > Aquatic > Marine >... | reverse complement strand
CACGAAACTATACCAGCTAAAAAAATTATTCCTTTCACTGACTCTCGCGTTGATTATGAAATTACCTTGGAACCAAGTAATCAACCATGGATCTATGCGCTAGATCTTGCAGATACTATTCCAAATGACTCTCACTTCACAGACGACTATCAGCTTGTCAGCCAACAGCCACTGCTAAAACGAACTAGCTATACCCTTTCAGCTCATACTCGTTACAAAGCACAAGATTTTACTAACAATCAAAAGCACCTTGGTCTGCAATTGCCTTCGCATATCTCTGAACGTGTGCGCCAATTGGTATTATCCTGGCTTAAACAATATGGAACTGATAATCCTTTAAAAATTATTAACGCCGCATTACATCACTTTAACCAGAAACCTTTTATCTATACTCTTTCGCCAGGGCTACTCAAGGATGACCCCATTGATGAATTTCTTTTTGATAGTCGACGTGGGTTTTGCGAACATTATGCAGCTAGCTTTACGCTTTTAATGCGTCTAGCCGGCATTCCATCACGTATTGTTTTAGGCTACCAGGGCGGTGAAAAAAACCCTCATGCTGACCATTGGCTTATACGTCAATCGGATGCTCACGCATGGGTTGAAGTATGGCTTGATAAACAAGGCTGGGTTCGTATAGATCCAACCGCCGCAGTGGCTCCAGAACGCATTGAGCAAAGTATTGATGTTTCACGTTCTGATAACAGCGATAAGATTATTTTTAAATTAGACAACAACAGTTTACTTGCTGAGTTATGGCAGGAATCACGCTGGCTAGCGGATGCCGTTGAGCTTGGTTGGCATCGATGGGTATTAGGTTTTAGCTCACAACGTCAAAGTAGTTTATTTAATGATCTTGGTCTTAATGATTTCAATGGCATTCAAAAGAGCTTAACTACCATTGCCTTAATTGCTATCTCTATGATGCTTGGTTATATCTTTAGCCTGATTAGGCGAAGGCCCAATCAGGATCCTAATCTTGAACTATGGCATAGACTACAAAGCAAACTAGTTAAAAATGGGCTTGATATACCCAGCCACATGGGACCAAAGGATACCCTGGCCTTAGCAAGTAAGCTTTGGCCAGAGAAAAAAAATAATCTCGAAGATATTATTCAACATTATATACAGTTACGTTACGGAACTGCCGACAGTAACAAACAAAGGAAGTACTTACGTATGAAAATTAATAAGCTGCGTTTAAAGCACTAAGCTTTCAATATCTGACTTATATCAGCTAATAGAATCTCATTAATCCTGCAATTTAAGCGGCATAACATCTACAGTCCATTTCATAAGACGTGTCTTTAATTTTACTGTCATTTGATCTATGGCCATACTGCTGTATAGATTTAATCGAGGAAAAACTTCTGAAACAATTTCATTCGTTTTAATCTCTAAACGCTGCGCCAACTGTTCAATAACGGCTTCAGCCGGATCAATCACACAAGAACCGGGAGGCAAGCTTCTCTCAATATGATCTCGCAGAAAAGGAAAGTGTGTACAAGCCAATATAAAAGTATCTACATCCTTTTCAATTAATGGTTGGATATAGCTATCAACATATTTTTGTATTGTTCTTTTATCTAGATTATTTTCTTCAACTATCTCAACCCAGTCATGACAGGCTCGCTCGTATACCTGTAGTACTTGTGTGTATTGATCTTTTAAATCTTTATAACGTCGACTTCGTAATGTATTTTCTGTACCTAATACAGCAACTTTTTTATTCGAACTTTTATCAACCGCAGGTTTAATTGCTGGCTCCATACCAATTACAGGCAAAGCATAGCGTTCTCTAATAGCATCAATGGATACAGCCGTTGCCGTGTTACATGCTATAACCAATGCATCTATGTCTTGTGCGACTAAAAATTCAGTAATCAATAGGCTTCGCTGTAAAATAAATTCTTCTGTTTGTTTTCCGTAAGGTGCATAAGCGGCATCGGCCACATAGATATAATCAGCACTACCTATTCGCGCTGGGGCATGACGCAAAACAGAAAGCCCTCCAACACCAGAATCAAAAAAACCAATTCGTTTTACCTGATTCATTTTCCAATGCAAAAACTAGAAAAAATTTCACCTAATAAATCATCAGCACTAAATTCGCCCGTAATATCTGACAAATCAATCTGTGACTGCCTAAGGTCCTCAGCAAGTAATTCTCCCGCCATTCCAGCAAGCATGGCCTGTTTACCATCCTGTAAATGTCTAGCTGCCCGGGAAATTGCATCAAGATGTCTACGTCGAGCAATAAACTCACCTTCGGTTGTTTGCTCTAAACCCATGCTAGTTTTTAAATGGTTGCGCAGTAATTCCAAACCTTGATCATGTTTTGCACTGAGAACAATTTCTGATCCACTCTCAGTTTCTCTTTGGCATACTTCTTGGCCACTTATATCTGCTTTATTGTGAACAAAGGTTATTGGTATATTTTCAGGTAAAATTTTTCTATCAAAAGCTAAGTGTTGTGGATCTTTAGCGCCATCGTATATCCATAAAATTCGATCGGCTTGAGAAATTTCTTTGTGTGCTCTATCAATACCAATTTTTTCTACAGCATCATCACTGTCACGTATTCCAGCAGTATCAATTAAGTGAACTGGCATACCATCAATTTGAATACGTTCACGTAATACATCTCGAGTAGTACCTGGGATGTCTGTAACAATGGCTGCTTCAGCGCCTGATAGTGCATTCATCAGGCTCGACTTACCAGCATTCGGTAAACCTGCAATCACTAAAGTCATACCATCGCGCATAACCCGACCAATACTTGCCGCTTTCTGCAACTCTTCCATTCTATCGATAATTTTTTCTAAATCTTTTTCAACTTTGCCGTCACTCAGAAAATCAATCTCTTCTTCAGGGAAATCGATAGCCGCTTCCACGTATATTCGTAGCTGTGTAAGTTGTTCTAAAAGCTGATGTACACGATTTGAAAAAATGCCCTGCAATGATCGAACAGCTAGACGTGCACTGACCTCGGTTTCACTATCAATTAAATCAGCAATGGCTTCAGCCTGTGCCAGGTCTATCTTGTCATTTAGATAAGCACGTTCACTAAATTCACCCGCTCTCGCCAATCGCGCACCCAATTGCAAGGTGCGATTAAGCAATAGATCCATGACTATAGGGCCACCGTGACCTTGCAATTCAACAACATCTTCACCGGTAAATGAATGAGGAGCAGGGAAGTAAAGAAGAATACCTTCATCAATCTCATCACCTTCGGCATCACGAAAATGAACAAAATGGGCCTGGCGAGCTTGTGGTTCAATTCCACTGATTGTAGAAGCCATCTGTCGTGCTAATGAACCAGAAATACGCACTATACCTACTCCTCCACGTCCGGGTGGAGTAGCTATAGCACTAATCGTTTCCGTGACAGATAGAGTCACGGTATAAACTAACTTTTGTCACCAGCCTCTATGCGACGAGTGATTACCCATTGCTGTGAAATTGACAGCAAGTTGTTAACCACCCAATACAACACAAGGCCAGACGGGAAGAAGGCAAACATAATTCCGAACACCAGAGGCAAGAACATCATGATCTTGGCCTGCATAGGGTCAGGTGGCGCTGGATTTAATCTTTGCTGTACAACCATGGATAAAGACATGATCACTGGTAGTACAAAATAAGGATCTTTTATCGAAAGGTCTTTCAGCCAAAATATCCATGGCGCCTGACGCATATCGACATTTTCTAGTAATACCCAATATAAAGATATGAAGAAAGGAATCTGTATCAACATCGGCAGACAACCACCGAGCGGATTTATTTTTTCCTTTTTATACAACTCCATCATGGCCGCTTGCATACGCTGCTTATCATCACCAAAACGGTCTTTTAAAGCCTGAATACGCGGCGACATTTTGCGCATATTGGCCATTGATTTATAACTTGTTTCTGACAGCTTAAAAAACACAAGTTTAATCATGATGGTAAAGATAATAATGGTCCAACCCCAATTACTGGTGTAGTCATTAATCCAATTCAATACCCAATGCATTGGTTTTGCGATCATTGCCAGCCAACCATAATCTACGGTCAAATCCAGGCCATTGGCTAGTTGTTCTAATTGACGGTTTAACTTGGGGCCTATAAACAAACCTCCCTCAAATATTGCCTGCTCACCGGCATTAACTGTTTTTGCCTGTGTATAAGAGCCAACAACATATCGTCCATTCGCAAGTTGTTTACCGTAAAAATGTTGTGGTTCAATACGAGGTGGAATAAAAGCACCCAGGAAGTAATGCTGGATCATTGCAATCCAGCCATCCTTTGTGTCTATGTTTGGTTGTCCTTCGAGTAAATCGGAAAAATCAAATTTTTGATATTTATCCTCTTCACTGAAAACTGCTGCGCCAGTGTAGGTATACATGAACATGTTACCGCCACTTTCGGCAGGTTCACCCCGTTGAAATTGACGATATTCACGGCCAGTCCAAGTTGTTTGTGAATTATTATTCACAATATGTTGCAGCGTAACGAGGTGATTATTACGTGTAAATGTGTAACGTTTAGTCACACTTAAACCACTGTCATTAGACCAAACCAAGTCAACAACCATTTCATCCGCATTTTCTGCTAATTCATAGCTGTTAGCAGAACTGCTAAAAATCGCTTCATGTGTAGGTGTTCTTGTTTTTTCAGCACCCAATAAGCCCGATTGCGTAATGAAATAATCACTTGGGCGTTGGCTCATCAAATGATACTTAATCTCTGGTGTATCAGCCGAAACAGGATACTGTATAAGCTTTACATCAACGATGCTTCCACCACGCGTATCAATGCGCATATCAAAAGTATCAGTCACAACCTTGATTAAGTGACTATTTAAATCGTTCGCAGTATTTGTTGTTTTAGGAAGAGAGGGCAATGCCTGTCCAGCTGGTGTATCGATACTTGCATTTATTGGTGCATCAGGCGTATCAACAATTGAATCAACTTTTCCTGCCTGTATAGCTTGAGCTTGTTGTTTGGGAATAACATAGTCTTCTTGCCAAGCTTCCCAAAGCAACATGGAAACTAAGGCCAAGGCCATTATGAGAAACAGGCGTGAATTATCCATTGGTTGCTACAGCTCTATTTAGGTATGTAGGAGTGCTCGTATATCGAGTTATCTCACTACTTAAAGGTAAGCGCAGAATTTTAATCTACTAAGCGGCTTGCTGTCATGTTTCATGACGCGCATGTTTTTTTAGAATTCGAGAAAAATTTTTTTCCAGTGACAGCATTAATACTTCATTTGTCTGATTACGTACTGCAGCTCTTGTTAGCACCACATAATCAAAAGCAGGGTCACTCAACACATTGGTTCGAAAATATTCTCTAATTAAACGTTTAATTCTATTTCTATCAACAGCGCGTTTAAGCTGTTTTTTTGCAATCGCTAAACCAAGACGCGACAATGCCGACTCCGCCAAACAAGGCCGAGCCAGCACGGTAAAAAAAGCATCTGATGATTTAATCGGCTCTTTAAATACTCGACTAAAGTCTGCAGCATTTAAAAGGCGATGTTCACGTAAAAAGCTTTGCGACAAGGGACCGCCCTGAGCAGGCTCAGGCCCCTAAAATCTTTAGTAGTGTGTTGGTGTCAATACTGCGCGCCCTTTGGCACGACGAGCATTAATTACCTTACGACCACCACGGGTAGCCATACGCGCACGGAATCCGTGGGTACGGGCACGTTTCAGATTACTGGGCTGGAATGTACGTTTCATGGCCGGATTCCCGATACCTATAAATAAATTAAAAACTTGGTAAAAAGCTTTAGCCCTTCACCGGAAAGGCGCGGGACAATACCGCAGCACCCAAGTTTTGTCAAAATATTTTTCTCTCCTGCATCATCAACAAACCCTGTCTATTTATATTTATCCACAGTCTTTAGTGTATTATCTGATAGTAAATACTCACTTACCTATCACTCTAGAAAATAATTTAGCTTTTTATCAAGTTGCCTGTGGATAACTTTTGTTTTCAACGTTAAAATCTGCGCTAACAAAGGGGATTTAACCCACAGGTGCAACACCTGTTGATAATAACAAGGTACAAAGAGTTTTAAGATTATTCGTTAAATTAAGCTAACTACTGAATGCTCCTTTAAAAACATATTTTCGAGCCTCTTTAACCCTACTCTTGTTTTTTATAGAGCAGTTCTATGCTCAGTAGATTCTTTGGTAATTTCATTAATAAGGCAGAAATAATATCGATATTTGGCACCATTGCTTGGACCGATTAGGAAAAGATATCCCTGAGCAACAGTTCAATACCTGGATTAGACCTTTGCAATGTATGCAGAGTGACGGGCGACTGCGTCTTATGGCTCCAAATGCCTTCGTACTTGATTGGGTAAAGAAACATTATCTTGAGAACCTGAATACCTATCTTACTGATCTAGGCAAAACTGATGAAATTACTGTTAGCCTAGAAATTGGCAGTGCGCCAAAGAGAAACTTTGAAAATTCCAGTCTCTCACCCCCTGTACAAACAAAAAAAACCACAACACCAGCGATAACACCTCCTCCTGAGCCGGAATCTCCACTTCAAAGTACCAATAAAGATTTCACCTTTAATACCTTTGTTGAAGGTAAATCTAATCAATTGGCACGTGCTGCAGGTATTCAAATTGGTGAACATCCAGGAAAGGTCTATAACCCTTTATTTATCTACGGCGGTGTTGGCCTTGGTAAAACGCATTTAATGCATGCTGTAGGCAATATGATCAAGCAGAGCAATCCTAATGCCAGAGTGCTTTACATGCATTCTGAGGCTTTTGTTGCTGAAATGGTTAAGGCCTTACAACACGGCACTATTGATCAGTTCAAACGAAAAATGCGTGGTGTAAATGCACTACTTATCGATGATGTGCAATTTTTTGGCGGAAAAGAACGTTCTCAAGAAGAATTTTTTCACACCTTCAATGCCTTATTTGAATCTAAACAACAAATCATTCTGACCAGTGATCGTTTTCCAAAAGAAGTTGAAGGCTTAGAAGACCGTCTTAAATCTCGTTTTGGCTGGGGTCTAACCGTTGCTATTGAGCCGCCCGATCTGGAAACCCGCGTTGCAATCTTAATGAGCAAATCCATGCAGCTATTCAAGGTTGAATTGCCAAGTGAAGTGGCTTTCTTCATAGGAAAGCGTATGCGCTCTAATATTCGTGAATTAGAAGGGGCTTTAAGGCGCATCATCGCCAATGCTCAATTTACGGGTAAAGAAATAACGGTCGATTTTGCAAAAGATGCCTTGCGCGACATGATTGCTGCACAAGATAAACAAATCACCCTAGAAAATATTCAGAAAACTATCGCTGAATATTTCAAAATTCGAGTTTCAGACCTTCTTTCGAGTAAACGTAGTCGAATGATTGCAAGACCACGTCAAATTGCAATGGCCCTGGCAAAAGAACTTACAAATCACAGCCTGCCAGAAATTGGCGAGGCCTTTGGTGGCCGTGATCACACCACAGTACTTTACGCCACAAGAAAGATAGTTGAATTACGTGAATCTGATAATCGAATTGCAGAAGACTATAACAACCTGTTAAGAACCCTGAGTAACTAATGTGTACTACTTGAGGATAAATAAAGCCTTTCCATAAAAAGAGATGTTATCCACAATCTATAAACAGGCTATTCTGGTTCTATACGTAGCTTAATGACAGCCTAATTCACGTTTAATTTGTTGATTATATTAGGTTTTCTAAAAAAACACTGGCTTATCCCCAGCGCTAATAATAACAATAAGTATATATATAAATAATATTAACTATTAATAAGAGCGGAGTAAGAAGAATGAAAATCAGCGCAAATCGAGATGATGTGCTCAAACCATTACTTCAAGCAGGTAATGTTGTAGAACGTCGTCAAACGTTGCCAATATTGGCTAATGTGCTTATTACAACAACTGAAGGAAAACTTACAATTACCGCTACAGATCTAGAAGTAGAGCTCACTACGAGTGCCGCGGTAAACGTGAGTGGAGAAGCTGAATTCACTTTACCCGCACGTAAATTAATAGATATATGTAAAGCTTTACCTGAAGGCTCTGATATAAATTTAGAACTTGAAGGTGAAAAAGCGACATTACGATCAGGCCGAGGTCGTTACACCATGGGTATGTTACCTGCACGTGACTATCCAAGTATTGAACCAGCTGCTGCGAGTGAATCATTTCGTATTAAAGAATCAATACTAAAACGCCTTATTGATAAAACAGCTTTTGCTATGGCTCAGCAAGATGTTCGTTATTATCTCAATGGTTTATTACTTGAAATCAGAGAAGGTAGAATCAGAACTGTTGCTACGGATGGTCATCGCTTAGCCCTTAGTGATGCTAATTTTGATTCTCAGACAAATGCTGATATTCAAATTATCTTGCCACGTAAAGCTGTCGTTGAACTTGGACGTTTACTCAGTGATCAAGACGATGAAATTGAACTGGAAATTAGCAATAGCCATATTCGCGTTCATATTGGTGATACCAGTTTTACTTCTAAACTCATTGATGGTCGTTTTCCGGATTATGAACGTGTCATGCCTTCTGGTAAGACTTTTCAAGTTTTGGCAGATAAGGATGTTTTACGCCAGGCCCTTACTCGTACAGCAATATTGTCAAATGAAAAATATCGTGGCATTCGTTTCCGCCTAGCACAGGATCTTTTACATCTACAGGCACACAATCCTGAACAAGATGAAGCGGAAGAAGAGGTTCTTGTAAACTATTCTGGCGATGAGATGACAGTGGGTTTTAATGTTGGATATTTACTTGATGTTCTTAATGTCATTGATACCCAGGAAGTAAATATGGCAGTGATTGATTCTAACTCTAGTACCTTAGTAACTGCTGGTGATTCGAATGATTGTCGTTATGTCATTATGCCGATGAGACTCTAAGGCCAAATAATGTAGACTTTATATAAAAGGGCTTTGCCCTTTTTTTTTGTCTGATGAATAAACATGCTTACACAATTAAACATAGAAAAATTAAGAATTATTAACCAGGCTGAAATAACATTTCAGCCTGGTTTTAATCTTATTGTTGGAAATAATGGTGCTGGTAAAACCTCATTATTAGAAGCTGTTTATTTATTATCCCGTGGTCGTAGCTTCAGACATCGGGAATCAGGTCCTCTAATTCAAGAAAATCACGATAGTTTTCAACTGGTCTCTAGATTTATTCATGATAATCATCAACAGCATATTCTTGGTATGTTTAGATCCCGATCTGATCTTGTTGTTAAATTTGATGGTAAACCTGCAGTAAAACGTTCTGAAATACTTTCTAGTTTTCCTGTTGTGTTAATTGGAGCTGAGCCTCAGCAACTGTTGGTTGGTGGTCCTGAATATCGTCGTAACTTTATTGATAATGGAATGTTCCACGTGGAACATAATTATTTAAAAGTTCTACAGCAGTATAATCGGGCATTAGAACAACGAAATGCTTCGCTTAAAAAAGGTTCTAGTGAATTAGCTATATGGAATAAACCTTTACAGGAAGCTGCACATAAGATTGATGCGTGGCGAGCAAATTATTCAAAGAAACTCGTGACTTTGGTTCAAGAGTACCTTGATTTATGGTCATTACAGCTAACAATTGATATTGCTTACAGTAGGGGATGGTCACGTGATAAATCCTTTTCTCAAAGTCTGAGTGATGTCATTACTACTGATCGCAAACAAAAATTTACAAGTGTTGGTATTCATCGTGCAGACCTTGCTATCAGGTCAGTACGTACTAAAAGTGGTAAACGCTTGTCGCGAGGTCAATTAAAAATGCTTGCGGCGGCATTTCATTTTTCACAAACTCAAATTTCTATATCAAGTGGCGCATCTGTACCCGTTCTTCTATTTGATGATTTACCCGCTGAACTTGATGAAGTTAATCGTTCTAAGCTATTAGATTCAATTAACGATCTTTATCCTCAATCATTACTTACGGTACTGTCCCAAAAAGATATTCCATTGGACGGAAAGTTGGCTACAGTGTTCCACGTGGAACATGGCGATTTCACTCTCGCCGAGTAGGGGTTAAGCACTGTATACTTGGGAGACTATTTCTGGAGCCTAAGTGCATCAATGACTGATCAAGAAAATACTTACGACACATCTTCAATCAAAGTCCTTAAAGGTTTAGATGCTGTACGTAAAAGACCGGGTATGTATATCGGAGATACCGATGACGGAACTGGTTTACACCATATGGTATTTGAGGTCGTTGATAATGCTATTGATGAAGCTCTTGCAGGATACTGTAGTGAAATCAGTGTTGTTATCCATGAAAACGATTCTATTAGTGTTTCTGATGATGGCCGCGGAATTCCTGTCGGCATACATGAAGAAGAGGGAATCTCTGCAGCTGAAGTAATCATGACTGTTCTTCATGCTGGCGGAAAATTCGACGATAATTCTTACAAGGTTTCGGGTGGTTTACACGGTGTCGGCGTTTCAGTTGTAAATGCCTTATCTGAACATCTGGAACTTGTAATTTATCGTGAAGGTAAAAAGCATCAACAGATCTATAAATTGGGTGTACCTCAGTCACCTTTGACTGAGGTTGGTGATAGCGATAAAACAGGTACAAAGGTTACTTTTCTACCAAGTAAAGATATTTTTGCAATCACCGAATATCACTATGAAATCCTAGCAAAACGATTACGCGAATTATCATTTTTGAATTCTGGTGTTCGTATTGCATTACGTGATGAACGTAGTGACAAATCCGATGTGTTTGAATATGAGGGTGGTATAAAGGCTTTTGTAGAACATCTTAATCGCAAGAAGACACCATTAAATGAAAAGGTGTTTCATTTCACAGCTGAGCGTAATGATGTTGTTGTAGAACTGGCACTGCAATGGAATGAGTCATATCAAGAAAGTATTTTTTGTTTTACCAATAATATTCCACAGCGTGATGGTGGCACTCATCTAGCAGGTTTACGCGCTGGATTAACGCGAACTTTGAATACCTATATTGAACGTGAAGGTTTAGCTAAAAAACAAAAGGTTTCTACATCAGGTGATGATGCTCGTGAAGGCCTGACTGCAGTACTTTCAGTAAAAGTACCTGATCCAAAATTCTCTTCGCAGACCAAGGATAAGCTGGTTTCTTCTGAAGTAAAGTCAGTGGTTGAATCACTCTTGAGTGAAAAACTTTCTGAATACTTGATGGAGAATCCATCAGAAGCAAAAACCATTGCAAGTAAGATGATGGACGCTGCACGTGCACGTGAAGCAGCGCGCAAAGCCCGAGAAATGACACGTCGTAAGGGTGTACTGGACATTGCTGGTTTGCCAGGAAAATTGGCAGATTGCCAAGAAAAGGATCCGGCACTCTCTGAATTATATCTGGTGGAGGGTGATTCTGCGGGTGGATCTGCCAAACAAGGGCGTGATCGTCGTTCACAAGCGATTCTGCCTTTAAAGGGTAAGATTCTTAACGTAGAAAAAGCACGCTTCGACAAAATGCTTTCTTCAGTTGAAGTTGGTACTTTGATTACGGCATTGGGTTGCGGAATAGGTCGTGAAGAATTTAATGTCGATAAATTACGCTATCATCGTATTATCATCATGACAGATGCTGATGTGGATGGTGCTCACATCCGTACCTTGTTACTGACCTTCTTTTATCGCCAGATGCCAGTATTGATAGAGCGTGGTCATATTTATATTGCTCAACCGCCTCTATACAAAGTTAAAAAAGGTAAGCAGGAAACCTATCTAAAGGACGACGCGGCGTTAAATAGTTATTTGCTACGTACGGCCTTGGCAGGTGCGAGTTTACACGTCAGCGAAGCTGCTCCGGCGATGTCTGAAGAAGCACTGGAAAATCTTGCAACGGCCTATGTCACGGTTGCAGCTATTCAGCGTCGATTGAGTAAACGCTACAGTGAAAACCTGGTGCAATGTCTTTTATACATGCCGCGTGTAGATGAAAATATGCTGGCTGATGATGTTGCCTTTACCGCCTGGTTGGCTGAATTAGAATCCAGGATGCAAGTTGATAGTAGTGTTTCAGATCAATATAAATTGCATCTAGTTGATGAGACAGAAGAACATTCGAAGGCTGTTTGTCTGGAACATTGGACACATGGGATTGCTGCAGAAAAAATAATCTCTATGGAATTCTTCCAAAGTGGAGATTACAAAAAGATGGCTGATCTTGGTGAACAGTTGATAGATCTGCTTTCAGATGATGCTTTTGTTCAACGCGGTGAAAAACAGCGTCCTGTTAGCAGTTTCGAAGAGGCTCTATCCTGGCTGATGGAAGAAGCCAAACGTGGTCAACATATTCAGCGTTATAAAGGTTTGGGTGAAATGAATCCAGAGCAACTCTGGGAAACGACTATGGACGCATCAGCAAGACGTTTGTTACAAGTGAATATTGAAGATGCGGTCGGTGCGGATGAGATATTTACAACTTTGATGGGTGATCTGGTAGAGCCACGTCGTGAGTTTATTGAAAGTAATGCACTGACTGTTGAAAACCTGGACGTTTAATAATTCAGTTTTACACATACTTATTTTAAAAAGTTTTCCCCAAAGTTATCCACAGTTTTTTCTCTGTGGATAACTTTGGACTGTCTGATGTTTTTCAGTAAGTATGAGCTAGTTAAATTATAGATTATTATTGGTAGTGAGTGGTTACTATCCAATTAATTAACGTTGCTGGGTAGTTCTAGCATCTGAGCTTCTATCCACTCTTCTACCTCGTGCATGATATCAGCGGCTTTACGTCCTTTTGTTTCTATCGCTGTACCAACACGAACCTGAATAGTGCCTGGATACTTTTTAACACCGCGTCTTTTCCAGTAAACGCCAGCATTATGTGCGATTGGAATAACAGGATAGCCAGATTTTTCGGCTAGTATTGCTCCGCCCATACCATATTTTTTACGTTCTCCTGGTGCAGTACGTGTACCTTCAGGAAAAACAACAACAAGGCGACCTTTTTCAAGTCGTTCAATACCTTCTTTAACAACGGTGATAACAGCACGTCGGCCTGCTTTTCTATCAATGGGAATGGCTTGGCTGCGTTTTAGTGCGCCGCCAAAGATAGGTATATTCATTAATTCCTGTTTAAGAATCCAAGATTGATGGGGTGCCAGTAAACCTCGTAGTGAAATGGTTTCCCATGTTGATTGGTGCTTAGACATGACAATGGCTTTTTGTTCAGGTAGGTTTTCAGTCCCTTCAATATGTATTTTTAGACCACAAATCCAGTGTTGTAGCCAAATATTGGTTTTTCCCCAGTTGGTAGCTAATACATCACTAAAGCGTGCAGGTAATGCCCAGCCAAGTACAATTATTAGAAGGCCAAAGACACCTACACTGAGCGCCATGAGGAGAAAATAAATGAGAGAACGAAATAAAATCATAAGTTGATTCTACGGTGCTTCTAATAAAGCATCCACTGCATGTGCAAGATCATTAAAACTGGGAATATCTCGGAGGTCATCACGGTTTATAAGTGTGGATTGGCTATTACCCGTTTTTACCAGTATGGGTGAAGCGTCCACAGCGATGGCAGCATCAAGATCTTTAAGACTGCCATCTATTATAGGTATACCTTTTAAGGGCACTGAAAATCGATTGCTGATTGTTTGGTATAGGCCGGGTTTTGGTTTATGACAATTACAGTTTTTTTCAACGCTATGAGGACAATAGAATATTCCATCGA
>Ga0316204_10008878_pt1 | contig 13691 bp, 8 predicted proteins | sample 6monrhotite_MG_2_FD_205661 | JGI IMG/M metagenome (GOLD analysis project Ga0316204, IMG submission 205661) | Microbial mat bacterial communities from mineral coupon in-situ incubated in ocean water Damariscotta River, Maine, United States -... | ecosystem: Environmental > Aquatic > Marine >... | reverse complement strand
TTTGGGCATGAGCCGGGTAGTTTCAAACCAAGCGTAGAAGCATTTCATGCAGCAGTACATCCTGATGACAAAGCAAAAGTTTTTGATAGCGAGAAACTTGAAGAACAGTCGGGCCGACATGATGTTGAACATCGCATTGTACTTGCCGATGGTTCGATACGTTATGTACATGAACTCGCCAAAACTGAAAAAGATAAACAAGGTAATGTTATTAAATTATCCGGCACGGTGCAGGATATTACTGATCGAATAAATACCGAATTCAAGCTACTAGAAACAGAAGAACGCTTCACCTTTGCAGTGGAAGGTGCAGGTGATGGTGTCTGGGACTGGGATATGCGCACTGATGTGATGCAGTTTTCAAGAGTCTATATGAAAATGTTGGGCTATGAAGAAAATGAATTACCTCACACCGTAGATACCTGGACTAGTAGCGTACATCCAGAAGATATGCCAATGGTTCAAGAAAAGTTGAAAGCTTATCTGAATGCTGAAACACAAACCTATAATGTTGAGTTACGCCTACAGTGCAAAGATGGTAGTTATAAGTGGGTCTTGTGCCGTGGCACGGTAGTAGAGCATGATAAAAATAACAAACCAGTACGTATGATAGGTATCCACAGCGATATTACCGAACGTATAGAAGCTGAAACTAAATTACGCAGATACAATAATATTCTGGAGCTGATTGCAAAAGGCGGTAAGCTGAATGAAGTATTGGAAGTCGTAGTTAAAGATGCTGAGAAGATTCTAAAAGGTGGAATCTGTTCAATATTATTATTGGATGAAACTGGAAAATATCTAACGAATGGCGTAGCGCCAAGCCTCCCTGATTTTTATAACGATGCCATAGATGGCCTGGAAATCGGTATGGGTGTGGGTTCATGTGGTGAAGCAGCCACTACTGGCAAAAAAGTCATTGTCAGGAACATTATGGAACATCCAAACTGGGTTGCTTTCAGAGAGATTGCAGATAAAGCTGGCTTACGTGCTTGTTGGTCTAAACCTATATTTTCCTTTACAGGAACCATTTTGGGTACGTTTGCCATTTATTATAAAACGCCTAAAGAACCTGATGAAAGCGAATTAAATTTAATCGAGGAACTGGCACAATTTGTCGCTATTGTTGTTGAACGTGTACTTTCTCAACAAGTATTAATCAACACTAAAGAAGAAGCCGAAAATGCGAATCGTGCCAAGTCACAATTTCTGTCAAGCATGAGCCATGAACTTCGTACTCCTATGAATGCGATTATGGGTTTTAGTCAATTATTAAAAATGGAAACTGAAGAATCGTTAACCGAATCACAGCTTGAAAATGTTGATGAAATAACAAAAGCAAGCGCTCATCTATTAGATCTTATTAATGAAGTTTTAGATCTTTCAAAAATTGAAGCAGGACGTATCGACCTTTCAATTGAAACAGTGGTTATAAGCGAAGTGATAGCAGAAGCTATGCAATTGATAACACCGTTAGCTCAAAAACGTAACATTGAAATTAATATAATTTTTAATGATACAGAGATTGCTCTGGATCAATTATTAGACATAAATAGTGCGGTTCGAGCAGATCGTACCCGATTAAAACAAGTTTTACTTAATCTATTAAGCAATGCCGTAAAATACAATATTGAGAATGGAAAAATATCCATTCAATGCTCTTTCTCAGACAATGAGCTAACACGTATAAGTATAGTGGATACTGGGCTTGGTCTTAGTGAAGAAAATAAAAATAAATTATTTATTGCATTTGAACGTTTAGGTGCAGAACAGTCTGATACCGAAGGATCAGGTATTGGTTTGGTTATTACTAAGAATATCGTTGAACTCATGGGAGGCAGCATTGGAGTAGAAAGTTCACGAGGTAATGGCAGTACTTTCTGGTTTGATTTACCAAGTGATACTATTCAATTAGAGCAAGTGAGTGTCGAAGATAAAACGAATATCACATTATCTGAAACTAATTCTGAAACTACACGTGAACATACCGTATTGTATATTGAAGATAACCCGGCTAATTTACGTTTGGTAACGCAGTTATTTTCTCGTAGACCAAACATTCATCTGTGGAGCGCCCATGAACCAATGTTAGGTTTAGAGTTGGCGATGGAACATAAGCCGAATTTGATTTTATTGGATATTAACTTACCCGGTATGGATGGATACAGTGTTCTGAAACAATTAAGAGAGTGGGAAGCAACACGTAATATCCCTGTTATTGCCATAAGCGCTAATGCAATGCAAAAAGATATCGAACGTGGGGTGAAAGCAGGTTTTGATGACTATATTACCAAACCCATTGACGTGCGAGGCTTGTTACAGGCAGTGGATAAAAAAATATCCGGAGATAGAAAATGAAATTAATTGCTGATATATATTTGAGAGTTTCGTAGAGCCATGCAAAAACCTGATAGCACTCAACAGAGACAGACTATAAAGCGTAGTATTTATACTGCACTAGCTGTTGTGGTTGTTGTTTTTGTTTTAATTATCAGCTTACTTCAGTTGCAAATCGATAGCCCGGTCAGCCTTATTAGTTTAATCGTTTTATTAATGATTATTGGTTTTACTGGGGTGAAAAAAATTCTTACACAGATTCGTCTTGTACTGAGAGATCTGGATAAAACTCAAAGAGGATTGTATGAGAGTGAGAAAAATTACATTGCATTAACAAATAGTATGCGTGGAGGCGTTTTAGTTAATTATAAAGGTGAAAATGTTTTTGCGAATAATAGCCTGGTTAAAATGCTTGAATATGAAAACGCAGATGATATTTTAACTAAGAATATTGAAGAATTCGTTCATTTGGATCACGTAGATGATTTTTCTACTCGTTGTCATTTGCAAATGCACGGCAGGGAATTTGATTCGAAATTCGAAACTCGATTAATAACCAAAACGGGAGGGGTTATATTCGTTGAATTGAATGCTACAACAACATTATGGAAGGGTGAGTCCGCATGTTTGATTACATTGAGGGATATTACTGAGCATAAAGAAAGTGAGGATGCTTTACAGAAAATAAAGTACACATTAGATCAAACTCTTGATTGTGTTTTTATGTTTGATTCAGAGAGTCTTATATTTGAATATGTGAATGAAGGCGCATTACAGCAAGTGGGTTATTCTCAAGATGAATTATTATGTATGCATCCATTTGATATCAAGCCGGAAATAACGGAAGCAGAATTTATAGAAACTATAGCACCTCTTAAAAATGGAGAAAAAGAAACATTAAACTTTGAAACAGTTCATCAGAACAAGAATGGCGAAAATATTCCTGTTGAAATATTTTTGCAGCATATTACCTCGCAAGATAATCCTGCACACTTTATCGCTATAGTAAGAGATATAACTGAACGTAAAAAAATAGAAAAATCTTTGTATCAGTCATTTGAACTAAATGAAAAAATCATTAGTGAATCGCCAATTGGTATGGCTATTTATGATGATTTAGGTAAATGTTTAGCTGCAAATACTTCGATTGCTGAAATGTTTAATATACCACGTATGCAAATACTATTTGATAATCTTGATCAAATAGGATCCTGGGGTACAAATGAACCACTGGCATTAATTAAAGTAGCTAAGTTGAATAATAGAAAAGAACAAACTGAAATAGGCCTTAATAATAATTCAGAAAATAATACATCAGGAAATAAAACATACCTTGATTTTAGAGTTGTTCCTTTTGACATGAATGAAAGCCAGCATTTATTGTTAATGGTTGATGATATTACTGAACGTAAATTAGCGGATATTGAAATTGAACAGTATCGTAGTAACCTGGTTGAATTGGTAGAAGAACGTACTCTGGATGTAATTTCCGCACGAGATGAAGCTGAACGGGCTAATAGGGCTAAGTCAGAATTCTTATCTAATATGAGCCATGAATTGCGTACCCCGTTAAATGCTATTCTTGGTTTCGGACAGTTGCTTAAGTTACAAGTCGATACACTTTCCGATGAACAGCAAGATAGTGTTAGTGAGATTATTCAGGCTGGCAATCATTTGTTATATCTTATTAACGAGGTGTTAGACCTGGCGAAAATTGAATCGGGTCAGTTAAAAGTTTCAATAGAAAAAGTCGATGTGGATGACATATTGCAACAGTGTTTATCTTTGATCGAGAACCATGCTGATGAACGGAATATTAGTTTGGTTAATAGTCTTAATTATAAAGGATATAACGTACAAGCTGATTCCAGCCGACTTAAGCAGATATTACTAAACCTTTTATCTAATGCTGTTAAATATAATAGTGAGTCGGGTTGTATCATAATCGATAGTGAAACTATTGATTCTCAACGTTTACGAATTAGTATAACGGATAGTGGCGATGGTTTAAGTGAAGATGAAATTGCGCAGTTGTTTTCATCCTTTGTTCGGTTAGATGCAACTCAGCATGTTGAAGGTACGGGTATTGGTTTGGTTATTACTAAACATCTGATTGAACTTATGGACGGCGAAATTGGTGTGCAAAGTACTAAAGGAAAAGGTTGTACTTTCTGGATTGAATTACCATTAGGCTCCCTAGAACAGAGTGGGGAAGTTGAAAAGGATACCAAGAGTGTTGTACAAATTGCTCCCTTAATGAAGCAAAAAAGAAAATTTACCATTCTTTATATAGAAGACAATAAAGCCAATTTGCGTCTGGTTACTAAACTGTTTGAACGACGGCCTGAAGTAAAGTTTTGGAGTGCAACTGAATCGATAGAAGGGCTTGCACTAGTAAAAAAACATAATCCGGACATGATACTGCTGGATATAAATCTTCCTGAAATGGATGGTTATGAAATTCTTAAATGCCTACAAAAAGATAAATTGACTTGTAATACACCCGTTATTGCTATCAGTGCTAATGCTATGCAAAAAGATATCGATAAAGGGTTTGAAGCCGGCTTTTCTGATTATTTGACAAAACCTGTGAATGTAGACACTTTTTATTCCATTGTCGACTCAGCGTTACTCGAAGCGGGTAAATAATAAAGCATTGTTTTTTTATGCAGCAACATAAAAAATACATGAAAAGGAAATCTATATGCCAGATAAGAATGAAGAGTCGTCAGTAAATCCAAACGAACATACGGAAGGTGAACATACCGTACTTTATATTGAAGATAACCCCGCAAACCTAAGACTCGTCACACAATTATTAGGCACGCAACCTAATATTAGTTTGCATAGTGCAGAAGAACCTTTTTTGGGTCTAGAGCTAGCAGTAAAACACTTACCAGATTTAATTTTGCTTGATATCAATCTACCTGGCATAGACGGTTATGAAGTTCTAACGAGATTGCGTGCACAGAATGTAACTAAACACATCCCTGTTATCGCTATTAGTGCAAATGCAATGAAAAAAGATATTGATAGAGGTCTGGCAGCCGGCTTTGAAAGTTACATCACCAAGCCAATTGATGTTAATGCTTTATTACATTCTGTTGATAGAATATTAGAGTAATAGGGTAGGCATGTGTTATCAGGCAATTGATCGAATTGATGAGTGGTGAGAGCAGTGTAGATAGTTGTGAAAGATATGGTGATATTTTTTTATTGAACTGTTATTAATGCAGCCGAAATAAAGGTATAGACGAATGAGTCAAAGTGATAATGAATTGAATCTTGAGCCAACGAAGGCAAGCATTCTTGTTGTGGATGATGAGCCCGCGAATATTAGGCTTTTGGAAAAAATACTACAGATGGCAGGGTATAACAATGTTGTTTGTACTCAGTATCCTCTTCAAGTACTGGGTTTGTATCAGGAACATAATAGCGACTTAATTTTATTAGATCTCGATATGCCTGAATTAGATGGCTATGGTGTAATGGATCAATTGAATGAATTAACAGAAGCAAATCCGCCTCCGATTTTAGTATTAACTGCTCAACACATGCAAAGCTATCGTCAGCGAGCATTGGATAACGGGGCACGTGATTATGTCACTAAACCTTTTGATGCTAAAGAATTATTATCTCGTGTCCGTAATTTACTTGATGTGCAAATGGCACAGAAATACATGGCTAATCAAAATGAAATTTTAGAGAGAAAAGTTCAAGAACGAACGCAGAAAATACATGATACGCGTTTGCAGGTTGTACGTCGTTTAGGTCGTGCTGCAGAGTACCGTGATGAAGAAACAGGTTTACATATTATTCGTATGAGTAATATGGCGGTAGCTATTGCCAAAGCATCCGGTTTTGACGCGCGTCAATGTGATTTACTTCTAAATGCGGCTCCAATGCATGATATCGGTAAGATTGGTATTCCGGATCATATCTTACTTAAACCCGGTAAATTTGAACCAGAAGAATGGGAAATAATGAAAACCCATGCTCAAATAGGGGCCGATATTTTATTTGGAGACGATTCGAAATTAATGAAAATGGCTTATGATATTGCATTAAGTCACCATGAAAAATGGAATGGAAAAGGTTATCCCTATGGTCTTGAAGGTGAAGCAATACCTCTGGTAGGTAGAATTACAGCAATAGCAGATGTGTTTGATGCACTAACGTCCAAGCGGCCATACAAAGAAGCTTGGTCGATAGAAAAATCGGTTGAACTATTTAAAGAAGAAAGCGGGCAACATTTTGATCCTAAACTGGTTGAAATATTTTTAGATAAACTTCCTGAAATTATAGCTATTAAAGAAAAATATTCTGAGCCAGAAGCTGATTAGTTTAATATTATTTATATTTTAAGAAGAGAAATTTAATGATGAGAATTAGAGTTTTAATATTGTTGCTAAGTTTGTTCTATTGCAATGTTCTTGTGGCAGCTGATTATAAAATTGCAATAAGGGCGCACCATGGAATTGACACTGCTTTCAGTGAATGGCAAGCAACCCTAGATGTACTGATGAAAAAACTACCAACGCATACGTTTACCTTATTGCCTATTGTTAGCCTTAAAGAGATAACTCAGCGAGCAGGGCGAGGTGAGTTTGATTTTGTGCTCACCAATCCGTCTTCTTATGTTGAAGTTGAACAGTTGTACGATGCTAAAGCCATCGTTACGTTGAATAATAAACGCGCTAATACTGCACAAGACCGATTTGGCTCGGTGATTTTTACCCATGCCCGTAATACAGATATTTTAACTTTAAAGGATTTGAAAAATAAAACTTTAATGGCTGTTTCTGAATCCGCTTTTGGTGGTTGGCGCGTCGCCTGGGTCGAAATGCTTGAGCAGGATTTTATGCCTCAGCGGGATCTTAAAAAACTCTTATTTGCCAAAGGTAAAACGCAAACAGAAGTTGTCTACGCTGTTCGTGACGGAAAGGCCGATGCCGGTGTAGTGCGTACTGATCGATTGGAACGAATGGAAGCAGCGGGTAAAATTGACATGCGCTACTTCCGTATCCTGAATAATAAAGAGATTAGGAGTTTCCCTTTTTTCTTGAGTACAAAACTTTATCCTGAATGGGCTTTTGCGGCTTTAAAACATGTTCCCACAGAAGATGTTCGACAAGTAAGAGATACCTTACTGTCAATTACGAAAGATAGTAAGGCGGCTCAAGCGGGTGGATATGTAAGCTGGATATCGCCTAAAGATTATGCGCCAGTACGTGCGCTAATGAAACGTTTAAGAATTGGAGCGTATGCAAATGAATAGTGAGCAGATTCTCTTTTGTCTAACAAGGCTTGTGTATGAAGTTTAGTATTGTTTACAAAATTAGCCTGAGTGCAGTTGTACTTGTCTTGGTGAGTGTGGGTGTGGTCGGCGGGCTATTTTATAATAAAACAACGGATCTGTTAGTTCAGCATGGACTTGAAAATATTGCATCTGAAATTAGTGAGGCCGGCAGCCAATTACAGACTCATATAGATCATCAACGTCGAGATACATTATTTATCGCCAGAACGCCTCCTATTCAAGGTATGTTGCGCGCTTTAAAAAATAATAATTATGATGAAAAAGGTAAATCGACTTATAGGCAATGGGAGAAGAGAGTACAGAAAATTTTTATTGCGATTTTAAAAAGTAAGCCGCGCTATCTGCAAATTCGTTTTTTGGACCAAAATGGTCAAGAGCTTGTTGATGTTCATCATGAACTTAAAAATGATGAATACCATATTCATTCTAAAAAAAAGCTACAAGATAAATCGAACAGTATTTATGTAAAAGAAACACTCAAGCTTGCTGTGGGCTCGATTTATTTATCAGAAATTAATCTTAATCGTGAACATGGTGAGGTGAGTAAACCTCACACGGAAGTTCTCCGTAGTGCCACACCAGTTTATGATGAACAAACAGGCAAACTCTCCGGATTGGTCGTAGTGAATGTCGAAATCGGAAGCAAGCTGAGAAAGATACAAAAAAATATTCAGGATAAGAATAGTGAAATATTTATTACTAACGATCGTGGCGGTTATTTACTGCATCCGGATGAAACTAAAGCCTATGGGTTTGATTTAGGTAAGCGTTTTCGTATTCAGGAAGATTTCCCACAGTTAGCGAACCTGTTTTTGCCTGACAATAAAGACACTCGATTGACTTTATACCCAAAAGACACAAAGGGTACTCATGTTGTGAGCTTTGTTAAAATCCCTTTCGATCCTGTTTATCCTGAGCGCTTTATTGCGGTTGGCATTTCCGAACTTTATGCCAGTATTGTTGCGAAGCAATCGAGTGTTCAGAGTGCTGTACTGAACTTAGCTTTAATAATAGCAAGCGTTGTTACGTTTCTCGCTATTTTCTTCTCATATCGTTTGGCTTTGCCTATTAAAAATATTGCTCGAGTGATGGATGATTATATTCATAATCGTGAGAGTAAGGTCAACATGCCATTTGATGATAAAAGTGAAGTTGGAGATTTGGCACGAAGATATCACTCGTTAATCGCTGAAGTCGAAGATGCAAAAGCTCACCTTAAAGGTTTAAACCGTAATCTCGAAGTTCTAGTGGAAGAGCGTACGGGGGATCTTAATGTATCGCGTATCGAGGCTGAACGTGCAAATGCAGCCAAGTCTGAATTTTTATCACGTATGAGTCATGAATTACGTACTCCAATGAATGCAATTCTTGGTTTCGGCCAAATACTGGATATGGAATCTGAGAGCTTTAATGAAATTCAGCAAAGTAATATCCGCGAAATTCTTCAAGCAGGTTATCACTTACTGGATTTAATAAACGAGGTTCTTGATTTATCCAGAATCGAGTCTGGAAAAGTTGAGATTTCAATGGAAGATGTATCTCTTGATGATGTCGTTCAAAAGAGTCTAAGTTTAATTTCCTCCCAGGCTAAAGAACGTCATATAGAAATCGTTGATAAATTGAGTTCCAATGGTTATATCGTGAGAGCTGATTACACACGTCTTAAGCAAGTGCTAGTGAATCTTTTATCGAATGCAGTTAAATATAACTCTGAAAGTGGCCAAATTACTTTAGAGGCTGTGCAAAGCGAGAGTAAGCCAGATCGAATACGAATAAGTGTGGTTGATACTGGAAAAGGTTTAACTGAAGATGAGATATCTAAATTATTTACTCCCTTTGAGCGATTAAATGAGGATGATAATACAGAAGGTACTGGTATTGGTCTTGTCATAACCAAGCATTTGATTGAACAAATGAATGGCTCTATTGCGGTTGAATGTATACCAGGTGAAGGCTGTACTTTTTGGATTGAGCTACAGTTGGCAAAAGAGGAGCCTAAGGATAAATGATGAAGAAAAAAATCTTAAAAATAATGAATAAATACAATGATTTATTGGATATCCACCAAAATTTGGCAAGTTTCTTGCAACAAAAATAAGATAAATAGAACAATAATGATATGAGTGGCGATGAATAGAATTAAGATAAATAAAAACATTTTGCAAATCTGGCCTGCATGGGGCGTAACGCTCGTGCTTGTAGTGTTGGTTGTGATATTCGCCGCAGGACAGGAAAAGTGGCTATTTGCTTTAACCATTCTAGTGGTTTCAGCCGGATGGACGATGTTATTTCTGATACAAATCAAAAAGGTTAGCCATCGTCTGGCTGAAGAACACCTTAATAGTTTAAAAACAGGTGTTGAGACGCAAGCCGTACAATGCCTGAAAAAGTTGGTGATAGCTTCTGAGCAGGAAACACCGCCTATTTTAGATAGTCTGGATCAACTACATGGTGTGATTTCGGATGCAAGTACCAAGCTTCGCGAAAGTTTTAATGGCTTAACCGTTAATTCTGAACGCCAAAGCAGCTTAACCTTGGATATTATTGACAGACTGCAAACAGATGATAGTACGAATGGAGATACCTTAATTTTTGATAAATTTGCAGAAGAAACCGGACAGGTTATAGGTAGTTATGTTGATCTTACGGTTAAGGTTAGTGATAAAGGTATTGAAGCAGCCAATAAAATGCTGGATATGATTGAGCATATGGATACGATGTTTAACTTACTCAAAGATGTTAAATACCTGGCGGATCAAACCGGTTTACTAGCACTTAATGCGTCGATTGAAGCTGCAAGAGCAGGAGAATCAGGGCGAGGTTTCGCTGTTGTTGCTAACGAAGTACGTAATTTAGCCGAGAAATCGGTCTATCTAAATGAGCAAATTCATAAAAATGTAGCACTAACACGATCAACTCTTGATGAGACCAATACAATTGTTGGCCAAATTGCTTCGCTGGAGATGACAGATGCTATAGATGGTAAAGAAAATCTGGACAATATGATTGTGGAATTAGAGGAAGTGAGCCATTTTGTTTCCGATAGTTTGAACGCCTCATCAGGAATAGCAGAAGCAATAAAATCGGATGTAGGCGAGGCCGTTATGGCTTTACAGTATGAAGATATGTCATCACAGTTAAATTCACACGTGAAATTGTGGTTGGAATCACTTGGTGATGGAATTGCCTTACTGGGGCCATTATTAAAGCAGAATGATGCCGCTACTGTTTTGAGTATGATTAATGAAGTGCTAGATCAACAAATAGAACTTAAACCGGCTTCCAGGCGTGCGGTAGCCTCCACATCCGTCGATCATGGTGATGTCGATTTATTTTAGTTTCAGGGAACTTAGGCCGATAGTAGTTATAGAGTATTAGAAATTTTTCTTGAAAAAGTGCGTTTAAAACCAAGGTTATAAATAATGAATGTAAATACAGAGTTTTCTCAGGATAATGAGATCTATACCATAACAATCGATGGATCTTTTGATTTTAACTCACTCAGTAGTTTTCGACAGGCATACAGTGATGACAATATTAAAGCTGCAAAAATAGTTATTGATATGCGTAAAACCTCAACTATAGACAGTTCTGCATTGGGTATGTTGCTCAATATGCAACGTCATTTAAATAAAGCCGATGGAGATATTAGTATTGTTAATTGTAATCCGATAGTAGCTAAAATTTTTGCTATAACACATTTCGGTAAAAAGTTTAGTATAAGTTAAGATGCAGAAAATACTTGTTGTAGACGATATAGCGACTAATCGGAAGTTGCTTAAGAATACATTAAAATCTTTAAATAATTATGAAGTTATAGAAGCAGTAAATGGATTAGAAGCGATTACACGCTTTGAAGAAGAACAACCTGATTTAATCCTGATGGATATAAATATGCCGGAAATGGATGGTCGTCAATCGGCTACTGCTATTAAGGCGATAGAAAGTGATAACTACACTCCCATTATTTTTGTTACTGCATTAAGTGCTGAAGATTCACTGGCAAGTGCGCTTGCTTCGGGTGGGGATGATTTTATTAGTAAGCCATTTAATATTGAAGTATTAGAATCAAAAATAAATGCACATCTACGAATACGAGAACTTACCCAACAGTTAACCGAAAAAAATGAACTATTAATAAACCATAATCAGCATTTGGTGCATGAACAGGGGTTGATTGAACATTTTTTTGAGAATGCCTTACAGCAAAGTTTTTTAGATGATAATTATATAAAATATCATATGTCATCCAAGTCGACGTTTAATGGAGATGTATTACTTATTAAACGTGGTATTAATGGTTCCATGTATATTCTGATGGGAGATTTTACTGGGCATGGTTTAACTGCGGCAATGGGCTCATTACCTGTATCAATGATTTTTTTTGCAATGGCAAGTAAAGGTCTGGCTATAGGTGACATTGCAGCTGAACTTAATTATCAGCTTCTAAAAGTAATGCCATCCGGTATGTTTTTGGCAGCAACCTTATTCGAGCTCAATACTCTGGGCGATACGCTCTCTGTTTGGATGGGTGGTATGCCTGAAAATTACTGGCTAAATAAAGAAGGTGATTTAAAAGACTGTATTCATTCTCAGCATATGCCTTTAGGTGTTCTGAATGAAGATGAATTTGATTTTTCAATTCAAACTTTTAATATTGAAAAAGACGATAAAATATATTTATATACAGATGGTATAACAGAAGCAAATAATCCCGCGGGTGAGTTATTTGGAGATGACAGACTAAAAGATACTTTATTATCATACGGTGATAATCGTTTTGAACAGGTATTAACTACGCTTAAAGAGTTTACCGATACATCTGAGTATGAAGACGATGTTTCCTTATTGGAAATAACCTGCAATGAACTTCCTGCTTTAGATGTTGATGAGCAGATATGCACTTTACCCTGGCATACCTCCATATCTATATCGACGCATGAAATGCGTTCCGGAAATCCGGTTAGTGTAGTGTCAGCTATGTTAGGTTCTCTGTCGTCATTGGCGCGGCATCAGGGAATTTTACAAGTGCTAATTTCGGAAATGTACTTTAACGCACTTGATCACAGTATCCTGAACTTGAGTAGCTCAAAGAAAGTTGATGATGATCAATTTACCGAGTATTACCGCTACAGGGAAGAGATGTTGCAGAACCTGCAAGATGCATCTATTGTTTTTGATTTTAAATATTATGTAGAACATACGCAGCCGTATTTGAAAATCCGAATTGAAGATAGTGGTGAGGGATATCAAGGGAATGAAGAAAAGGCAACAGAAGATCTACTCCATGGGCGTGGTCTGACGATTATCAATAGTTTTTGCGAAAGCGTAGCATTCTCAGAAAAAGGTCGAGTTTTAGAAGTCTTATACCTGCTATCTTAGCGAATATTTTAACTATTTCTATAACCACTATATTAGTATTAAGTTAAATTCTAATAGTGTAATCCTTAAGTAATAATTATATCAAAATCCTAAAGTTGGGTATGTAATTTGACGATAACTGTACAAGAAACGAATTAATTTTCGTGTTTGAAACTTGTTAGTTATATATTAAAACTAAGGTGATAGATTGAAGTATCCTTTTATTATTATATATTTTTTCCTACTTCAGTTTTTGCCTGAATGTTTGTTAGCTGATGAATATAAAATTGTCGTCAGGGCTCACCATGGAATAAAAGCATCTATCAGACAATGGCAAGCAACAGTCGATGTGCTAAACAAAAAAATACCTCGGCATCATTTCACTCTTGTTCCTATTCGTAGTTTGGATTTAATTACTTTAGCTGCAGGCAGTGGAGACATTGATTTTGTTCTAACCAATCCATCTTCCTTTGTTGAAATTGAACATCTTCATAATGCAAAAGCTTTAGTAACATTAAATAATAAACGAGGTGAAACAGCGCAGGCACGTTTTGGTTCGGTGATTTTTTCAAAAATAAGTAATAAGGATATTACAACGCTAGCTGATATAAAGGGTAAATCTCTAATAGCGGTATCTAAGAATGCATTTGGTGGTTGGCGTGTAGCATGGCTT
>Ga0316204_10008876_pt1 | contig 13700 bp, 12 predicted proteins | sample 6monrhotite_MG_2_FD_205661 | JGI IMG/M metagenome (GOLD analysis project Ga0316204, IMG submission 205661) | Microbial mat bacterial communities from mineral coupon in-situ incubated in ocean water Damariscotta River, Maine, United States -... | ecosystem: Environmental > Aquatic > Marine >... | reverse complement strand
TCTCCTAGTTCAGTACGAATTCCATGATCAGCAAATCACGCACACGCCCCTGTCCGGTGGCTATGTTGATTCGCCGCAGCATCTGCGCGCGCAGCCTTGGCAGCGCCATCGGATCAGACAGATCCTCCAGCTCCAGAGCGCGAAGATAGCTATTCAGTACATCGACTACACGGGGGAGGACTTTTTCGACCTCGGCCTGGTGGATCGCGTCCACCTCTAATTGTGCGTTGAACCGCAAGTGTTTGATGCCGCTTGCTTTGCGCAGCGTAATCACAATTGGTTCCATCTCGATGAAGGCAAGCTTGGCGATATCCTCCGCCGTCTCACCACTATCTACGCCTTCTGGCGCTTCTACAGCCGCATGAGTCTCTTCGGACTCTGCGGATTTACCAAAGGGAAGAAGCCCTGACGAAACTGCAAAAAAACCGCCACCGCCGCCTGCAAGTGCAAGGACGACCCCAATGATGAGAGGCAGTTTGCTTTTTTTACCCGGTGCGTCTTCTTCCGCATTCACTACAGCGTCTGTCATGGCTTTCCCTAAAACGTCGTGCAAAGCCTTCATAACCCCTGAGGAACTAACCGAATGTTAAGGCCCCTCGGTCAAAAAGGGATCACGCCGGACAGAATGCCGGTGCGACGGAGGTTAAAGTGCAGCAGATCAAGAATGTCTGGACCGGGTTGGATACGCGTAAGCGGCTCATTGTGGTTGGCGCCACAGTAGCGGTGATTGCGAGTGTGTTTGCCATGTCCCATGTGGCGAGCAAGCCAACCATGAAATTACTCTATGCTGGGCTCGAAGCTGGCTCGGCTGGGGATGTAGTACGGTCACTGGAACAGGCCAATACACAATACGAAGTTCGCGGTGGCTCTATATATGTCCCCGCTGATCGCCGCGATGAGCTGCGCATGACACTGGCCAGCGAAGGCCTGCCTGCAAATGGCGGTCGTGGCTACGAACTGCTCGATTCGCTAACCGGGTTTGGCACAACATCGCAGATGTTTGATGCGGCCTACTGGCGCGCCAAAGAAGGAGAGCTGGCCCGAACCATCGTTGCCAGCCCCCATATCAGCCAGGCCCGTGTCCATATTGCCAATACTGGCGCCAATCCTTTTCAACGCACTGTGGATCCAACAGCCTCCGTATCCGTCGTGCCTCTGGGATCCCCGATCACCCCAGCCCAGGCAAATGCGATTCGCTTTTTGGTTGCGTCCGCCGTCACCGGACTGGCGGTGGATAATGTTGCTGTGATTGATGCCAATGGGTCTTTGATCGGATCTCCTGAAGCCGCGGCTGCTGCCGGTGCTGGAACCGATGATCGCTCACAATCGATTCGGGATCGGGTCATGCGCCTGGTCGAGGCCCGCGTGGGTCACGGCAATGCCGTGGTCGAGGTCAGCGTCGATACCGTCACCGACACCGAATCGATCCGCGAAAAGCATGTTGATCCCGCCAGCCGTGTCGCCATCAGTACAGATGTCGAAGAACGTGCCGATGTGTCCAGCAACCAATCCGGCGAGGTCACCGTGGCCTCGAATATCCCGGATGGGGATGCCGCTTCGGGCCAGGGGTCAAAGAACAACACCACTGCAACGCGTGAGCGAGTGAACTATGAAATCTCCGAGACCGAAAAGGAAATCATCCGCGGCCCAGGTGCAATCAAACGCCTGACCGTTGCGGTCCTGATCAATGGTCAGACGATAACCAATGACGCGGGCGAATCTGTGTTTGAACCCCGTCCCGAAGAAGAGCTGGGCGCCCTGCGCGAGTTGATCTCGGCGGCGATCGGGTTTGACGAGGCCCGCGGCGATGTCATTACCCTCAAGTCGATGGATCTGCCCAGCATCGAACCCCAGGGCACCGAGGCCACCTCCTCCTTTATGGACAACGTCTACTTTGACGCCATGGGGCTTATTCAGATGGCAGCCCTTGCCATTGTTACCCTGATTCTCGGTCTCTTTGTGGTCCGGCCAATTCTGGCAGGAAAAAGCGAAGGTGTTCCAGCGCTTGGCGCCCCGAGTATGGATCCAATGGGGGGGCTGCCTGACCTGCCCGCCATGGGAACAGCACCTGGTATGGGGGACTTTATGATGAACCCGGACCTTGGCTCCAATATCGCCCTGGATGGTGAAATTCAGGATGGCGGCGGCCAGTTCGGCGGCATGGGTGGCATGGGCGACATGGGTGGCCTGCCAGCCCTCGGAGGTGGCGGCGAGAACCCGGTTGATCGCCTGCGTGAAATGATTGGCGAACGCCAAGAAGAAACTGTCCAGATCCTGCGCGGATGGCTGGAAGAAAATGAGGAACGGGTCTGATGGGAATTACCCACCTACTAGAAGATTTTAGTCCTGCAACCTTCGTTCAACAAACGGATTTCCCGGAACTCTCGGAAGAGCTGATCGAGGAAGAACGGGCTGTGTCTTATGAAAAGGGCTACAGCGCCGGCTGGGACGATGCGGTGACGGCCAAGGATAAAGAGACAGCACATATTTCAGCCACTTTGACGAGTTCGCTGGAGGATCTGAACTTCACCTACAAAGAAGCGCAGGCGCAGCTGATCGAATCGCTGGACCCTATGTTCAAGGTCCTGACCAGTGCGGTGCTGCCCGATACCATGGCAGCGACCTTTGGCCACCATATCGTCGATCAAATGACCGACATGGCCAAGATGCACACGGATCAACCGATGAGCATCTTTGTGTCGCCTGGGGAAGGGACTGCTGTGCGCGCCCTGCTACCCGATTCTTTTGCCACTCCGGTTCAGGTCCAGGAAGACGAAAACCTGGCTCCGGGGCAGGCCTATCTGCGAGCCGGAACTTCGGAACGCGAAATCAACAGTTCGGGGCTGGTTGAATCCATTCAGGACTCAATAGAAGCCTTCACCTACCACGTTAGAGAGGACAGCCAGTATGGATGACGCCGACGATCTCAAGAAGCAGGCCACCGACGCCAGCAACCCATTTGTTTCTGTTCCCGTCGAGGTGGTGGTTTCAGTTGGCAAGGCCCGCCCCCTGGTCCGCGACCTCGTGGGTCTGTGTGAGAACTCAATTCTGGCGCTGGATAAACGCGTCGAGGATCCCGTTGACCTATATGTCGGGGACCGTTTGGTCGCCCGGGGTCAGCTCGAAGAAATGGAAGGCGATCAGGCTGGTCAATTGGCGGTTCGCCTGACCGAGATCGCCGATTTGCAAAACGGCCTGGGATGACACGCACAGCCCTAATCCTCACTCTTGTTGTCACCTGCGCAGCCCTGATGCTGCCGCAGGCGGCAATGGCGCAGGAGCTGAGCCTGTCGCTCGCCGAGGGGCAATCTATCTCGGCCCGTTCGATCCAGCTTATCCTGTTGATCACCGTGCTCAGCCTGGCCCCTGGTCTGCTGATCATGATCACCTGTTTCCCATTCCTAGTGACGGTTCTGTCAATCCTTCGCCAGGGTCTGGGCCTGCAGCAGGCGCCACCCAATATGATGATGATCAGCCTAGCGCTGTTTCTCACCTATTTTGTCATGGAACCCGTCTTTACCGAGGCCTGGCAGGTCGGCATCAGTCCTCTGATCGAAGAACAGATCGACATTGAAACCGGCCTGATGCGGGGGCTGGAACCATTTCGTGCCTTTATGGCCAATCGTCTGGATCCCGATACCTTCTATGCGATTTCCGATCTGCGCCCAGACATGGAAGCCATGAATCCCAGCCCGGAGGCACCGCTTTCCGTGCTGATCCCCAGCTTTTTGCTGTCTGAAATTGCCCGCGCTTTTCAGATTGGCTTTCTGGTCTTTCTGCCCTTCCTGGTGATCGACCTTGTAGTGGCTGCGGTGCTGATGTCGATGGGGATGATGATGGTGCCACCGGCGGTGGTCTCGCTGCCGTTCAAACTGGCGTTCTTTGTGGTCGCCGACGGCTGGAGCCTGATCGCAACCGCATTGGTGCGCAGCTATTATCCCTAGCCATTAAAATAAGACATAAATCCCACAGGGTGCCTTCAGCATTCTGCGCTGACAGCCCCGGCCCCAGTGCCGGGGCTGTTGTCCTGTGTGCGCTGGTCTTTGCCCAAGATTGTTTTGGCGGTACAGAATTTTCTTGCAAATGTTATGATATAACATAATTAGATTATGCATCCCTTTCACCCGCCTAGCAAAAAGCCGAGGATCCCTGTTCCATGCGCGACACCTCCCAATCCGATACCCGCCTTCCCGTCACCGTTCTGTCCGGCTTTCTTGGGGCAGGCAAAACCACATTGCTCAACCGTGTCTTGAACAACCGCAATGGGCGGCGGGTTGCCGTCATCGTCAACGACATGTCTGAGGTAAACATCGATGCCGATTTGGTCCGCGAGGGCACCGAACTGTCACGATCCGAAGAAACCCTGGTTGAAATGTCCAATGGCTGTATCTGCTGCACCCTGCGCGATGACCTGCTCAAAGAGGTGCGCAAACTGTCCCAGGAAGGCCGCTTTGATTATCTTCTGATCGAATCCACCGGAATTTCAGAACCGCTGCCCGTGGCGGCGACCTTTGATTTTCGCGACGACCAGGGCCAAAGCCTGTCTGACGTGGCACGGCTCGACACCATGGTCACCGTGGTTGATGCGGTGAACCTTTTACAGGATTTCTCCAGCCATGACTTTCTCAACGACCGCGGCGAATCGCTGGGCGAAGAAGACAACCGCAGTCTGGTCAGCCTGCTCACCGAACAGATCGAATTTGCCGATGTTGTGATCCTCAACAAGGTTACAGATGCAGGCGCATCCCGCACAGAAAACGCGCGCAAGATCATCCGCGCCCTGAATGGTGACGCCAGGATCATCGAAACCGATCACTCTGACGTGGCGGCTGATGCCATTCTCGACACCGGCCTGTTCAACTTTGACACCGCCCATGAACACCCCATGTGGGCAAAAGAGCTGTATGGCTTTGCCAACCACACCCCCGAGGATGAAGAATACGGCATCGAATCCTTCGCCTTTCACGCCCGTGCCCCCTTTGATCCGCAAAAACTGTATGCGGTGTTGAACGGTGCACTCCCAGGGGTGATCCGTGCGAAGGGACATTTCTGGATCGCTACCCGGCCAAACTGGGCGGCCGAATTCAGCCTCGCCGGGGCGCTGTCTTCAGTGGCTCCCCTGGGCCGGTGGTGGGCCTCGGTACCGCAAGACCGCCTGCCAGATCACCCACAGGCACAGGCTGAAATTGCCCGCAACTGGGTAGAGCCATGGGGGGATCGGCGCCAGGAACTGGTCTTCATTGGCGCCGGGCTGGAGCGTGAAACCATCAGTGCGCGGCTGAATGACGCCTTGGTCGATACAACGGATTTCCACCCCGATGCCTGGACCGATATGGCAGATCCTTTTCCACAATGGGGACAGCGTTGATGCCGGTGATCCGTTTTGATGTCGGGCAATGCCTTAGGCTGCGGGCTGCGCTATTGGCAGCGTGATCTGAAGATCTAAAACCTCAAAATCAAAAGTCCCGGACCGTCTGCGACGATCCGGGACTTTCTGTAGCTTAGGCAGTCTGCCGTGGCTTAGCGCACCACAAACTCGGCGTGCAATGCACCTGCGGCTTTCAGACTTTTCAGGATGTCGATCATGTCACGGGGCGACACGCCCAGCGCATTGAGACCTGCGACCACCTCTGACAGGGATGTGGTCTCGCGCACCTCAGCCAGCTGCACGCCTTCTTCCTCGTCGATGGCTGCATTGGTACGCGGCACTACCACGGTTTCGCCATCAGTAAAGGGACTTGGCTGTGACACCAGCGGTGCCTCTTCGATCCGTAGCGTCAGGTTGCCCTGAGCCACCGCCACCCGGGAAATCCGCACATCACTGCCCATCACAATGGTTCCGGAGCGCTGATCAACCACCACACGGGCCTTGCGCTGCGGTTCCACCAAAAGATTTTCCATCCGCCCGACAGCATGGGCGGTTGAGCGCGCATTGGTGCGTTTGATGTCGATCTCGACAGTGCCGGAATCGCGCATCAATGCAACGCCACGGCCAAATTCATCATTCACCGCGCGCTCGATCCGCTCTGCGGTGGTGAAATCCGGCTCCCGCAGGGCCAGACGCATTGTCGACAGCGACGACAGATCAAAACCGATCTCGCGCTCTACCCGCGCCCCCGAAGGGATATTGCCAGAGGTCGGAACCCCCTGGGTAACGCTGGCGCCATCGCCTTCGGCAACAGCCCCCCCCGCAAGAATGGTCCCCTGCGCCACCGCATAGATTTGACCATCGGCGGCGTTCAGCGGCGTCATGATCAAGGTGCCACCCAGCAGGCTTTTGGAATCGCCAATGGCCGACACCGTGACATCCACAGTACCGCCAACACGGGCAAAGGGTGGCAAGGTGGCGGTCACAAAGACCGCTGCCACGTTTTTCGGCCGGAACTGTTCGCCGGTTACATTGACCCCGAGACGTTCCAGAATGTTGGTCATGATCTCTTCGGTGAAGGGCGAGTTTCGCAACCCGTCCCCGGTTCCATTGAGGCCCACCACCAGACCGTAGCCTACCAGATCGTTGCCGCGCACCCCGTCGAATTCGACAAGATCCTTGAGGCGAATTGCATTGGCCTGCGCCAAAGTCGGCAGCAGCAGGCAGGCGATCAAAAGGCGAAAAAGTTTCATCATCACATGTGCTTTACAAGGCTGAGTTGGGCGCTGCGCGCAGTCACCGTATAAAGGATTTCCAACTGGGTCTCTGTCGACTTCAACTTGGAGGAAACTTCATACTGATCGGCCAGAACAATGTCGTTGAAGGCCAGGCCGAGGCTGGTTTTACTGGCCTGATTGCGCGTGCTGACCCGTTCGAGCTGAGATTCCATAAAGCCGATATCCGCCTGCGCCTCAACCAAACGAGAGCTGCTGTCAGCCATTTCAGTCATGCCTGCGCGGGTCATGTCGATTTTGATTTCATCTGACAGCGCCAGACCGGGTTCATCCATCAGGGCAAGGATCGCAAAGCTCTGCAAGGAATGGGTCAGGTCCGGGTCATCGGCCCGCAGAGACAGCGATACCGTCTCACCGTCGCCAATTTCGACCGGGGAAAGATCGGTGGTCGACCCATTGTACATCAACGTGTTAAATCCGGCGGGGTCTGCAAACCAGTCTTTCACCGCTTGAATAATATCGGCCGCATCGGTCAGACCGGCCGTTTCAAGGACCAGTTCACTCATCATTGTGTCGGCATCATTCAGCGGTGATGTTCCCGTCGCCGTACCGGAAAACAGGCTGCGTCCACCAGCCCAACCATTCAATGAACTGATTGCCGCGTCCAACTGACGACTGGCCTCCTTGGCGAACTGCTCCGCGTCGGCCGCGTTCAGCGTGGTGGAGACAGAAATAATGTCGTCACGCATCAGCTGCGTTCCTTCCTGAATACGCGACAGATTACTCTGCATGCTCAGGGCGAAGAGTTTGGTCTCATTGGTGGCGACGGTTTGGCTTTCGATCCGGTTCAGATTGTTTTCGATATCGGCCAGATAGGAAAAGTCACCGCCCAACTCTGCAGTCAGGTTGGATTTTTTGCCCGTGGAAACTTCTTGTGACAGCGTCGCCAGATCCAGCTTTAGTTCCGCATTGCGATTGCGCAGGAAACTATGAGTGGTCAGGTCGCCGTAGGAATTATAGATCATTCATTATATCCTCAGAAGAGATTCCATCATGTCATCAATGGTCGACAGCATGCGTGCATTTGCTGCGTAGGCATTCTCGATGAGCATCATGTTTTGCAGCTCGGCGTCCGAATCAACACCAAGGGCCAGCTCTGCCTGAGCCAGCTCGGTGTAACTGGTGGCAGCAAAGCTTAGCGAATTGTTGGCGCTGTCACTGTCTCGGGCAAACCGCGACATGAGAGAGGCGCTCAGCGTGTTGAGATCCGAAGAAATGGTGCCCAACTTGGTGGTCGAAACCGTCCGGTTTTCGCTGATGGCTTCGGAATAGGCGATCAGTTGGCTGGCATCACCAGGATCGCCTTCGGCGGCCGCATAGAGCCCATCCCGCAGACGCCAGGTTTCTGCCTGACCGTCCATGGCCACCAGATCATTCAATTCCAGCCGCGCCGCCAGCCCCACTGTATCGGCGGGATCAAAGGCACCGCCGCTGTCGGTAAAGATCCCCGCATCGGTCAGGCCAATAGTGGCATCCAACGCCGGATCCTGGAAGCGCTCCACCAGATCGCGGGCTACGGCATCCAGGTCATTCTGCGCCTCAACCGCGACATTGTCGCGAATATCAAAGGCCGCAATCAAGGTGCCGCCCCGCAACGGCCCGTTGATAGAGGTATCCATCGCCAGACCATTGATCTCCAGCCCTGACAACAACCCGTTGTCCTGGGTCATCTGTGGCTCGATTGTGCGCTTGGCGTCAAAGCTCAGCTCTGATGCCCGACCATCCAGCAAGGCGACACCCCCAACGGTGAACAGAGCAACCCGGCCCTGATCCCGCTGCACGACGTTGACCGGGATCGCCTGGTTCACTGTATCAATCAACAGATCTCGCTGATCTTCCATTGCTGTGGTGCTACCACCTGCCGCCTGAGCAACAACAATACGGGCATTCAGCTTTTCCAGTTCTTTCAACTGGCTGTTCAGTTGGTCAACCTGCAGATCAATCGAGGATTCAGCGGCAAGCCGCTGTTGGTTCAACCCATCGGCTGCGTCAGTAATGGATTGAACAATCAAGTCCGCCTTAACCGAAAGATCATGCAACCGCTCGGTGGAATCCGGGCGTGAGGTTGCTTCGACCAATGCCGCGTCAAAGTTTGAGATCTGCGTAGAGATCGACATATTGTCGTCCACGGTGCCAACAAAGTTGGACATCCGGGAATAGAAATCCGAGTAGACTCCGATCTTTGCATATTCAGCTTCCGCCTTGCGGGTGGTGGATTGCAATGCCGGATTAACATTGCGCTCCACATCCCCGATCCTGACACCAGCCGCATATTGGCTGGTGGACAGGTTCAGCTTTTGAGAGGAGTAGCCAGGCGTTAGCGCATTGGCCAGGTTCTCCGAAGTTACTTGGGACAGCCGCGCATTCGCGGTCAGTCCGGTCATCGCGGAGTTAAGTGCACTTGTGATAGACATGTCAGGCGCTCTTTCTAAGCCGGAGTCAAAGTATCAGCGACGCTTATCGCTTGATGTTGGTGGTTTCCTGAAGCATCTCATCGACGGTCTGGATCACTTTGGCATTGGAAGAATAGGCCCGCTGCGTCTTGATCATATCCGTCAGTTCGGTCGCCACATCGGTGGCTGATTCTTCCCGCGAATAAGAGGCAACTTCCCCTGTTGGTCCGTCACCCGCATCCCACAGGAAGTAGGATCCACTGTCCGACGAGGGCAGATAGGTCTGGTTATCAAGTGATTTCAGGCCATTCAAATTAGGGACATCCACCAGTGGGATCTTGTAAATCACACGGCTGGCACCGGAATCATAGTTGGCGCGGAGATAGCCCTGCGGGTCAACTTCGACACCAACCATGGTGCCAACTTCGGAACCGTCTTTGGTGACCGAAGCCGGTGCAAAGGTATCGGAAAGCTGGGTGAACCCATCGCTCTCACCAATGGTGCCGACTTTGATTTCCATCGGCCCGCCATCAACATTGACCACAACGCTGCCGGTTGCCGGATCATAGGCACCGCCCGAAACCGCCGTGACCGAGGCAAGTGAACCACCGGCGGTACGACTGTCATTGAACGTCATGGTGTATTCGCCGATCACCGCGCCGCCAGAGGCGCTATCGGTGATCTGCATGGTCCATTCGTTCGAGCTGCCGGTTGCAGGAACCGTTGGCGTATAGGTAATGCCCAGTGTCTGCGAGCTGCCAAGGTTGTCATAATATTCAACCGTCATGTTGCGCACAGTACCCGCGCTGCCGGCCTCGGTATCAGTGGCGGGAAGGTTCACGCCCAGGCCAACAGTTGTTGTCGGCTCGCCAGTCAGCTGGTTCATGTTGTACTGAACCGGCTCCAGCCCTTCGGCTGTGTCGCGTGGGCCGTCTGAAACTGTACCATCCGGGTTGGCAGGCCAGCCGAGCAGGACCAGACCTGATTTTGTCGTCAGATAACCTTCGTCATTGGTGCGGAAGGACCCGGTTGTGGTCATCAACATGGTTGGAGACCCATTGTCGCCCTGCACTTCGGTCAGGGAGGCGACGGGCAACATGCCACGGCCACTTACAGCCAGATCGGTTGCATTGTTGGTTCCGACAAGAGGTCCGCGCTGGTCAATCAGGCGCATATTGCTGGCGGAAACACCGCCCGCAGAATACCTGCCGCCAGAAGAGCCGACCACCATAGATTGGAAGTCTGTCTCTACTCTCTTGTACCCGCTTGTGGAGGAGTTCGCGATATTGTCCGAAATTGCGGCCAAAGAGCTCGCGTTTGCACTCAATCCGGAAACACCGGCATTCAGGGCGGAAGAAATGGTCATGTTGCGCCTTTCTGCTGCAATAAGTCGTTCTTGGAGCAACAGCTAGCGCATCAGCACTTAACGGGCGGCTAACAGATAAAATGCAATTTATACTGCGCCGCCCGAGGGTGAGTTATATGGGGGTCATTCACGCAAGAGGATGATTTCCACCCGGTTATTCCGGACCGCCATCGGATTTTTCACTGCCAGCTTTCTGTCCGCGTGCCCCGTAATCCGATGGATTCGGCTGGATTTCATACCACCCGATTCGAGCAGAGTTCGGGTGACATTTGCCCGGTTATGAGACACTTCCCAAACCGGATTCTGTGCCAACACAACCGGATGCGACTGAATGTGACCGCTGATCGCAATGTCATTGGTCACACTGCCACTCACCCGCGCCACCATGCGCACCAGGTCACGGAACAACGGAGTCGGCTCCGCGCCGCCGGCGGCAAAAAGATTGACCCCGTCCGTCTCGAACAGCTCGACAATCAGACCTTCATCGGTGACACGCGTAATGATGTGGCGTGACATCTCAACCGAAACCATGCTCTCACCACCGCGGCCCTGAAGCTGCTCTTCGATGGCGCGGAACTTGCTGTCTTCCTGGGCTTTCTCGGCATCACTGACGCCGGTCTGACCCTGGGCTTTCTGCGCATCCATCGGATTGATGTCAGAAGCCCCCGTGCCGGACTGCGGCTGGATGTCTTCGGTAAACATACTGTCGCCCTGGAAGGCACCATTGCCGCCACCGGAAATCCGGCTCAGCGGAATCGATGGCGAAAAGTAATCCGCCAGACCCTTACGTTGCTTTTCAGTTGTTGCGTTCAACAGCCACATCAACAAGAAGAACGCCATCATGGCTGTCACAAAGTCTGCATAGGCCACCTTCCAGGCGCCCCCATGGTGGCCACCGCCACTAACGACTTTTTTCTTCTTGATGATAATAGGCGCCATTCCATTTTGTGCGCTCATATCCACCACCACTATTTTTCACCCATTCATGGAATATCAGGTGGGGTGCTAACTGGCCCTTAACAATTAAACTTGCCGGCAGTTAAGGCTTATAAACAGGGGGGTGGCATAGCCCAGTGCCCTGCTAGGGCCAGGGCTGCGGACAAAAAAGGTAGATGACTGCGCCCCGGCTTTGGCTGCTGGGGCGCAGGTCAGTTCTGTTAGGACTCAATCAGGATAGAGCCAAACGATTCGCGCAGCTTATTCTTCAGCACCTTACCGGTCCCGCCCAACGGCAGTTCAGTCACAAAAACCACCTTGTCCGGGATTTGCCAGCTGGCCACACGACCCTCATAATGGGCCAGAAGGTCAGCCTCGGTCAGATCCGCATCAGATTTGATTGCGATCACCACCGGGCGTTCATCCCATTTGGGATGCTGCGCCGCAATGGCAGCGGCCTGCGCTACACCGGGGTGCGACATGGCAATATCTTCCAGTTCCACCGTCGAAATCCACTCGCCGCCGGATTTGATGATATCCTTGGAGCGGTCGCGGATAATCATGTAGCCATCGCCGTCAATGGTGGCGACATCGCCGGTGTCAAACCAGCCATCCATGGTCAGGGCACTTTTGTCCTGGCCAAAGTAGGTGTCGATAATCCAGTGGCCACGGATTTGAAGCTCACCCTGGGTTTCCCCATCATTGGCCAGCACATGGCCTGATTCGTCGACAATACGCAGCTCGACCCCATAGGGTGGACGGCCCTGGCCTTCGCGGATGGCGCCTTTTTCGGTGTCGGACAGATCATGATGCTTTTGCAGCAGATGATTCATCGTTCCCAACGGGCTGGTTTCCGTCATGCCCCAGGCATGGATCAGCTCCACCCCGTATTTGTCGCGGAAGGCCGGGATCATCACCGTTGGCAGCGCCGAGCCCCCCACAACGGTGCGGGTCAGGCTCTCGGCCTTGCTGCCGGTCTTTTCCAGTGCCTGCAACAGTCCCATCCAGATGGTTGGAACGCCCAGCGCCAGGGTCACCTGCTCACCGTCGATCAGCTTGACCAGGCTTTCGCCGTCCAGGTTTGGCCCTGGCAGTACCAGTTTGGCGCCAACACCAGCGGCAATATAGGGCACGCCCCAGGCATTCACGTGGAACATCGGCACCACGGCCATCACCGTATCCCGCGCCGAGATCGCCAGCCCATCCGGCTGGTTGCCCCCCAGCGAGTGCAGCACGGTGGTGCGGTGGGTATATTGCACCCCTTTGGGATTGCCGGTGGTGCCAGAGGTATAGCACAGGCTCGACGGCATGTTTTCGTCCAGCTCTGGCCAGCTGTACGCATCACCTTCGGCGGCAATCAGCTCGTCATAGAACAAGATACCCGGCACAGCCTCGGCGGCGGCTTCATCGCGCGGGCCCATCAGCACAATGTGTTTGACGGTTTTGAAGTGCTCCTTCAGCTGACCCACCGCGGTCACAAAGGTGGCATCAATAAACAGCACCTGATCTTCAGCATGATTGATGATATAAATCAGCTGCTCGGGTTTCAGGCGCGGGTTGATCGTGTGGCAGATCATACCGGCGCCGGCGACACCAAAATAGATTTCCAGGTGCCGCTGGTTGTTCCAGGCAATGGTACCGCAACGGTCCCCCTGGGACACGCCCAGACGCTCCAGCGCGGCGGCCAGTTTGCGGGCGTTGGCCTCAACCTCGCCCCAGCTGGAATGCACCACCTCCCCAGAGGTTTCGACCGAGGTCACTGTGGTTTCGCCGTGATAGCGCCCCGCATGTTCAATCAAAGAGCTGATCGTCAGCGGATTGTGCATCATCTTGCCAAGCATTTCGCCTGTCTCCTCCAAATTATTCTGCAGCCAGCGCTGCATGGCCACGGATCAGATCCGCAGCCTTTTCTGCAATCATAATGGTGGGGGCGTTGGTATTCCCTCCGATCAGCCGCGGCATCACAGAGGCATCTACAACGCGCAGTCCAGCCAGGCCCCGCACCTTCAAATCCGGATCGACAACAGCCATGTCGTCCTGCCCCATCTTACAGGTTCCCACCGGATGATAAATCGTATCCGAGCGCGCCCGGATGTGCTGCTCCAACGCTGCGTCATCCGGCTCTTCTTTGATAAAGAGTTCTTTGTGGATGTAACCCGACAGAGGTGCGGTTTGCATCAGTTGTCGCGTCTTGCGCGCGCCCTTAATCAGCACGGCCAGATCTTCGGGATCCGACAGGAACCGCGGATCAATGCGCGGCGGCGCCATGGGATCACCGGAGGTCAGCCCGACCGAACCCCGCGATTTTGGCCGCAACACACAGACATGACAACTAAACCCAT
>Ga0316204_10008875_pt1 | contig 13701 bp, 14 predicted proteins | sample 6monrhotite_MG_2_FD_205661 | JGI IMG/M metagenome (GOLD analysis project Ga0316204, IMG submission 205661) | Microbial mat bacterial communities from mineral coupon in-situ incubated in ocean water Damariscotta River, Maine, United States -... | ecosystem: Environmental > Aquatic > Marine >... | reverse complement strand
AATCACAGACACGTATAGGATGTCCCGGCGCATTCATCCACTGTTTTTGTTGATCGCTACTACAACGAACATCGCTCGCATTTATTTCCGAGATTTCCGACCGCCATTTTGCAGTGATCGCACCGCCGAAATACGAGAGGATCGTACTCGACAAGACAGTCGGCCACAAACGGCTGGGCGGGCTGATCAGGTGGTACGTGCGTGCGGAGTGAATCATTGGCAGGTCAGGTTTCTACTAAACGCACTCCCCGTGCGCGCGTTACCCAAAACCTACCGAATCAAAATCATTTCGGTCGCTGGTTACTATCGTCTTCGCGGACAGTTCTTCCAAGTATTTTTCACGCGAACCTCCTATTGCCTAACGACTTCCGGCCATCATTATTTTGGAACCGCGCGAATTGTTTTACCCCCTGGTTTAAATATTAAAGATAAAAGCCCAGGCCATACAGAAGTGTCTTGTATACATCAGCAGCGATCAACAAATTCGCGGCAATGCGGCACCGGCGGGTTCGTCGAGGGGCTGCTCGCGACCCAACGTGCGATAAATCGTCACTGGGGCGATTTGACGGACTTTCGCCTCACCGATGATGTTGGCATGCTGCGTTTGAGGTAGTAACTGCAACGCTTTAACGGCAGCTTCTGCCGCCTCCGCTGCGATGGCGGCGACGAACGTTCCTTCATTGGCGACGTGTAATGGATCAAGCCCCAGCAGCTCACAAGCCCCACGGATGTCGTTGCTTGTGGGGATTTCACCTTCGCGAAGACACATTGTCAAATCGCAAGCAGCGGCCCATTCGTGCAGCACTGCCGAAACGCCGCCGCGGGTGGCATCGCGGATGGCACGAACGTTGGGGCCGACTGCTTGACGCAGAGCGGCAACGGGATCGATCAGCGAAGCGGAATCGCTAGAAGGGGGCGGATCGAACTCAAGTTCTTCTCGGGCGCACAGAACTGCAATGCCATGTCGACCGACTGGTCCGGAAACGATGAGACGATCACCAGTCTGGATTGACTGTGGACCTGGTGGTACTGGATCGACAAGTTCTCCAATGCCCGTTGTGTTGAGAAACAGACCGTCGGCGGTCCCACAGGGAACAACTTTGGTATCACCCGTAATTACCGAGACGCAACATTCGTTGGCGGTGTTAGCGACACTTTTGAGAATGCAGTCAAACACTGCTAGTGGCAGACCTTCTTCGATGATCAGCGAGAGCGTTAGCCAACGCGGTCGTGCTCCGGAAACCGCAAGGTCGTTGACTGCCCCGTACACCGCAAGCGAACCGATATCGCCGCCAGGAAAAAATAACGGCGAGACGACAAAACAATCGGTCGTCACGGCCAGGCGGCGGGTGTCCGTCACGATGTGCGCCGCGTCGGGAAGGTTCGCCAATTCGAGACAGTCGAAAGTGGGTTGTATATGCTCCTCGATCAATCGGCGCGTCAATCGCGCGCCTTCCCCATGAGCCAGCGTAATGCGTGCGCCGTTTTCATCAAGCGGAATCGGACAATACATTTGCCAGGTAGGTCCACTCATTTCTTAGAGACTCCTGTGGCAACTGTGGATACGTCCGAACTGCTGTTGGGAGAGACAGAGATACTTTTATCGGATTTGCTTTGGCTTAAATCTGGGGGGCGCCCAGCAGAGTCATACTGGTAATAGGCCGCACACGCACCCTCGGATGAGACCATCGGTGCTCCCAGTGGCGACTCCGGCGTACAGCCTGTCCCGAACTCTGGACATGCAGTCGGCCGCAGACGACCCGCCAGAACATCAGCAGCGCGGCAGACTTCAACTCCAAGGATCGGAAGTTGTGAGTACAAAGAGACATGGCCAAATCGTTTCTCGGCATCGAATTGGCGATATTCCGATCGGAGACTGTAGCCACCGCAAGGGATCGTTCCAAAACCTCGCCAAGGGCGGTCGTCGACCTCGTAGACTTGGGTAACCAAGTCTTGAGCAGAGAGATTGCCCGCGCGGCTGACACTACGAGCGTATCGATTCGAAACCTCCTTACGTCCAGTTTCAAGTTGGCGTATGCATTCGAGGATGCCTTCCAACAGATCAATCGGTTCAAATCCAGTGACGACCACCGGTACCTTATAACGTCGCACGAATGCATCGTAAGAGGCAATACCGGTAATCGTGCAAACATGGCCCGCCGCGAGAAATGCCTGCACACGGTTATCGGGCGAATCCATTAACCCCTCCATCGCCGGCTGGACTCGGACATGCGAAACCAGCAGCGAGAAGTTTTTCAGATTCAGCCGCTCCGCCTGTAAAACCGCTAGGGCTGTCGCCGGAGCGGTTGTCTCAAAACCTACGGCAAAAAAAACGACCTGCTGATCGGGATGTCGCTGCGCGAGTGTCACCGCGTCGAGAGGGGAATACACTATTTTTAAATGCCCACCGGCGCCGCGCACGTTCAACAGTGAATTGCGACTTCCTGGAACACGAAGCATATCACCAAAACTGGCAACGACCACGTTGTCGCGCATCGCCAATTCCTGTGCGAAATCAATCGCAGCAATCGGCGTGACGCAAACGGGGCAACCGGGGCCATGAATCAATTCGACCGTGTCGCGAAGTTCCGATTCGATCCCGTGCCGCAGCAAACCGTGAGTCTGTCCGCCGCATACTTCCATCAAGACCCATCGTTGAGTGGCCGTGCTACGAATTTCGGCGACGAGTTGCCTTGCAGTTGTGGGATCGCGAAATTCATCGACGTATTTCACGACAAGTCCCCTTTCGACCTTGGTGGAAATGAGTCTGTCTTCTCGGATAACTCATCGGACAGGCCCAACTGCTTGAGTTCCGCAATCAGTTTCTGGGCTTCCCGGGCGTCAACGCGGCTGATGGCGATGCCTGCATGCACGACGACATAATCACCTTCCACTGCCTCGGGGACACAGGCCATATGACAAACGCGGCGGATGCCGTCGAATTCGACTTCCGCTTTACCGAACGTCGGATCGCGATCGATCCAACTTATGATTAGTCCGGGAACGCCTAGACACATGGGGGCAGCCCTTGCATTAAATCTCCCGTCGCCAATCGCGCCGCAGCAATCGCCAATTGCCCTGCCGCCAATCCTCCGTCGCCCGGCGGGATTGTACCGGGAATCCCGAGTGGTTGCGGACCACCCGCAAATTGTTCGAGGACCAATTCTGTCAAAAGACAATTCTGAAAACAGCCGCCAGATAGTACTACCGGCAAATCCGCGAACTTCTTGGCGACATGTGCGATCGCTCGCGCCATGGCACGATGAAAACGCATCGCTATTACGCCGACGTCGACACCCTTTTTCAGGTCGCCAACGATTTGAGCCAGCATTGGCCGCCAGTCCAGTGTGAACATTCCCTCTTTTTCGGAAACAGGAAACGAATAGCTTCCGGACTCAGAAACGTCGCAAGTGGCTTCCAAACGCATTGCCGGTTCCCCTGCAAACGACATATCGGTCAGAGGCAAAAGTAATGCCGCGACCCCGTCGAACAACCGTCCGGCACTGGTGCAGACTGGGCCTACTTGGTGCCTGTCAACCAGTTTGGCGAGCGCTTGCAATTGCGATTCCTCAGCCCGACCTCGTAACAACTCGATTGCGGATTCGTTTCCGAGTGTCTGGGTCAGCAACGCTAATGCCACTCGCCACGGCTGCCGCACCGCAATCTCGCCGCCCAGCAGAGTGAACGGTCGCAAATGGGCGACACGTTGAAAGTCGGTTGCGGTCGAAAGTAAAAACTCGCCGCCCCAAATTGTCCCGTCTGCTCCGTATCCCGATCCATCAAACGCGACGCCCAGCACGTTCCGGTCGAGCCATGCGTGTTCTAGCATTCCCGATACAATGTGCGCGTGATGATGCTGCACAGCGATCGTGAGCTGCGACTGTTCGGTAGCCCAACGCGTTGTGAAGTAATCGGGATGCAGATCGTGGACGATCGTTTCGGGTTCGCTAACGTACAATTCAATCAGCGATCTCGTGTGGCTGATAAATCGTTCGCGCGCTGCCAGACTCTCTAAATCACCGATGTGTGGGCCAAGCACTGCTTGTTTTCCATTCGACAACGCGACGGCGACTTTTTGATGTCCGCCGACTGCCAGAATCGATCGGGGTGAGTGTAAAGCCAGTGGCAAGGGAGCGATGCCGCGCGCTGCACGGATTGTCACCATCCGTCCTCCATCGGACTGTATCACACTGTCATCGATCGGGCGGACAATCTGCCGGTCGTGATGCAGAATCAGATCGGCCACCTCGTGCAATGTTTCGGTTGCGCCACCATTTTCGAAAGCCAACGGTTCCCCTTCGATGTTGCCGCTGGTTACAACTAGCGGACGCCCACATTCTCGCAACAATAACCCGTGGAGTGGGGTTGTGGGCAACATGACACCAACTGTATTCAAATTGGGATGCACAGATTCCGCGAGATCATCGACCAAGCGAGAGGGCACCAACACGATTGGATTCGAGGAGGCGAAGAGCATTGAGGGGAATTCGTTAGCTAAACGAGGGACATCGATCATGACCGGCAGCGGTTTTGAACGACGACACTTGCGATCACGCAGTTGGAGAACCGCTGTTTCGCTTGTGGCATCGCAGAGCAATTGATAGCCGCCGATCCCTTTTAATGCGATGCTGCCCCCGTATTGCAAAACAGTGGCTGCTGCCTTGATTGCGGCTTGTCCACGGGCTGTTATTTGCAGTGAGGCATCTTCACACCAGACTGTTGGTCCGCAGTCGGGGCAAGCGTTCGTTTGCGCGTGAAATCGCTGCTCGTTTGTCCCATCAAATTCTGCCCGGCACGCTGCGCACAGTGGGAATTGTCGCATCGACGTCTGCGATCTTTCGTAGGGCATGGTATCGATGATGGAATAACGCGGTCCGCAATTCGTGCAACTTGTGAACGCGTATCCTGAGCGACGATCCACGGTGTCGGCGACCTCGTCAGTACATTGCGAGCAAACGGTCCTATCTCGTGGGACGAACGTCGCCACTGCGCCTATTGATTCGACCGTCCGAATCTCGAACTGTTGTAAATCGAGTACTTCTGAGCGCCTACGAGTTAAAAGTCCAACATCTGCCGCCCGGGGTAGTTCGGCTTGCAGTCGATCTGCAAATTCTTCGATTTGAGTACTATCGCCTTCAATGTGGATTTCCACGCCACCCATTTGATTTGCAACAAATCCACACAAGTTGAGTTCCGACGCTAATTTCGCAACTGCTGGGCGGACGCCGATACCCTGTACGCTTCCCTGCAACCAGATTCGGAATGCGATGTCTGTCTTTGTATGCGAGATAGATGACGGGCCGCTCACTGTTCAGCACACTCCTGATCGACATTAGCGAGGTTCTGCACGCGTTGGCGCGCGTCTTCCAGAAAATCACACCAAGCGGCAATCCCTTCGCTGGTAAGAGAACAAACGGAAAACACGGATAGGCTAGGTTGAATCAAATGCGCGTCGTCAATGGCAGCATCGATAGAGAATGGAACATGCGGCAGCAGGTCACTCTTGCTGATTACCATCGCCTGACTGGTGCGAAACATCTTGGGATATTTGCCTGGTTTGTCGTCCCCTTCTGTCGTACTTAACACAACCACCCGCAAGTGTTCGGCAAGATCATGGGAGGCGGGACAGACTAGATTTCCGATGTTTTCAATAAACAAGAACTCGTAGTCTTCGTCGGGAAGCCGCTGAAGACCGCGTTCGACGAGCGATAATTCCAAGTGACAGGCACCGCCCGTTGTCAATTGTTCGACGGGGACGTACGGCCGTAATCGATCGGCATCGCGTTCGGTGGCCAGATCACCGACGAGTACCGCCATTCGCCGCCGGTCCCCCCAGTATTTTGCGGTCGCTTCCAACAGGCTCGTTTTACCCGCTCCAGGTGACGACACCAAGTTGACGACAAACGTGCCTCGATCCGAAAATGCCGAACGCAATTCGGCAGCGCGGCGTTTGTTATTGGCTTGGATATCTTGATTGATGGTTAGCTTGCGCATCGTCGTCATGCGATAGGCTCCGTTTCGTAGCCACCGCCGCGCGGCTTCGGGGTGTTGGCGGCTTGGTTTGCCTGAATTGTAACGTTCAACAGTCTGAATTCGTTTCCACTCGTAATTTGGATTGCACGGGATTGGCATCCCGAACAGATGAACACGAATGATGGCAACTCAAATTCCGCCTGACAATCGGAACAGCGTACTTTCAACGGAACTTCATGGATGACAAACCGCGAACCGGCACAGCCAGTCTCGACTGAGAGGATCTCAAACGCTTCTCGCACCAATAACGGTTCGACACCGCTGAGCGGGCCGATCTCGACTTCGATTTGTTCAACGGCCGTACCGTCGTTTTGTTCGCACAATCGCTCAACCTGTTTTAGGAGCGACCGAATGAGGGACATTTCATGCATGATTGAGTTCATTTTGAATCGAATTGGTCACCGTCGGCAATGCCCGCTTTAATTTTTCTGAAACAGAGTTCCCGACATCAAAGCCATCGCCGGCGATGGCCCACACGACGATCCGGTGAGGAAGTCGATGTAGGCGCAAAGCGAGATCGAGCACGGCCGCTAAGCCGAAGTCGTGACTGCCCTGACAACGCAGCCGCATAAAATTGGGAAATAGTTCTGTCATTGTAGGCACATCCGACACGACATCCCATTCCCAGCGACGGAGTTCTCCAGGTATCGCTGCTCCTTGGAATGCGTCGCAGACATGTAGGCAATCGAGGTTTTCCAGCCAATCGAGCAAATCCAATGGGATGGCCGCTTTTTTAACAACGACGCTGGTAGGCAGAGTTCCATCTCTGGCCAGCCGATCAGCAATCAACCAGCCAATTTGGTCATCGCCGTGAGGGCTACCAAAGCCTACGAACAAGGCCTGCGTCGTGTTGCTCACGATTGGGTTCGCTCGACAGTCAAGTTTAAAAAGTGCGTTGAACAACTAATGCAAGGGTCGTAACTGCGGATTAATCGTTCGCAGTCGCTAGCAGTCTGGCGGTCATCATCGCGCATCACATTGGGTAGCCAATCGCGAAGGTCGTCTTCGATTTGTCGTTGGTTCTGCGAGGTGGGAGGTACGATTTTGGCAAACGTGATTTTGCCGGCGTCGTTGATTGCATAGCGGTGGTAGATCAGACCGCGGGGGGCTTCCGTTGCGGCACAGCCTTCACCGGCAGAGTATTCATATTCGATACGCGGCGGTTTGAACGGACGGTAATCGCGGAGAATTCCCAGTGTTTCTTCATAGGCATGAATGACCTCTAACCCGCGGGCGATGATTGCACGGAACGGGTTGAGACAAGGAGGCGCGAAACCGATCTCATCCGCAACGCGGCGGGCTATTGGGGACAGACGGTCGAAATTCAGATTCACCCGGGCCAGCGGTCCAACATGATAGCAGTTGTTCACCGAAGTTCGCACGGATTGCAATGCCGTGCTGTGGGCGACATGCTCTTCGGCGAATTCGCCTTCGTAATCAGCTACGTCGATCAATAAGCCTGAAGTGGAAGCGACTTGTCCCTCATTCATAGGATATTCATCGGGATGACTGAGCGCGACCATATCATAGTTGCGTTCAAAATCCGGGAAATCGAGCGTCGCCACCCAGCGGGTGGTTGCGACAGCGGCTTGCAGGCCCCACTCGAAATCGGGAATCAAACGCTGTAATTCGTCGCGCTTGGGAGCACGGTAAAACCCGCCGACGGCGACGTTGATCGGATGAATTGCGCGGCCCCCGAGTACTTCCAATAGTTCATTGCCGTGCTTCTTAAGCCGCAAACCACGATTAACTTCGTCGGGAAACCGTTCGGCCAATTCGATGCCGCTGTCGACTCCAAAAAAATCAGGAGCGTGCAACAGATGCATATGTAAGGCGTGACTTTCGATCCATTCACCGCAATACAACAACCGACGCATACGGCGGATTTCAGGTGTGATCGCGACGTGTAGCGCTGCCTCCAAAGCGTGCACAGCACTCATTTGGTAGGCGACTGGACAGATGCCGCAAATGCGGGCGGTAATATCGGGGACTTCTTCCAAAGAGCGGTCGCGGAGAAAAGCCTCAAAGAACCGTGGAGGTTCATAGATGGCCAACTGCACATCTTCAATTATGCCGCCATTTAATTTGACGTGCAGTCCCCCTTCGCCTTCAACGCGAGTCAGGGCTTCGATTCTGATGCTGCGTGATTCGGTCATGACCGGCCTCCCGTCGAGGAGGGTGTCGCGGGTTGCCGCAAGCGATTACCCGCATCGCGAAACGGAGGGGCATCGGCGTTGAAGTTATGTAGCAAGGGGACCAGGGTTTCTCGCGTCGAACCGGTGCCGAGATACTGCGACGTCAGGCTGTCGCAATTTGGCTGAGCGGCCGGCCCGAAACAGCCGTAACATCCACGATCGTAGGCCGGGCAGATTGCTCCGCACCCGGCTTGAGTCACTGGCCCTATACAAGGAATACCTCGCGCGACTTCGACACAAACCGTGCCGCGACGTTTGCAATCCAGACAGACACTATGTGTCGCAGTCCGCGGCTTGTGTCCGGAAATTAGGGACATCAGCACTTCGATCAACTGATGCCGGTTGATCGGACAGCCCCGCAGTTCAAAATCAACCGCGACGTGATCGGCAATCGCGGTTGACGTTTCCAGAGTTGAAATGAATTCGGGCCTTGCATAGACGCAACGCAAAAAGTCTTCGTGATCAGCCCAGTTCTTGAGGGCTTGAATGCCCCCTGCGGTCGCGCACGCGCCAATTGTCATCAAAAACCGCGATTGGCGGCGGACTTCCTGAATTCGTTCTGCGTCATGCGGTGTCGTGATCGACCCCTCAACCATGGCGATATCATATGGTCCTGGTTCAATCCGACTGGTCGCTTCCAGAAAGTGGACGATGTCTACCGCGCCTGCGACGGCCAAGAGTTCGTCCTCGCAGTCCAATAACGACAGTTGACAGCCGTCACATGAGGCAAACTTAAAGACCGCCAACCGTGGTTTGCGATGAATATCGGGCAGAGTTTGTTGCACCGGAGATTTCACAGATCGTCCACTTTCAGAATGGAAGCTACTCGGTCGTAACCGAAGATTGGCCCGTCCTTACAAAGGAATTCGGGACCAAATTGGCAATGGCCACACAATCCAACCGCGCAGTTCATGTTTCGTTCCAACGAAACGTAGAGATTCTCATCGGGGATTCCACACTCGCGCGCCGATTGGACCGTGTACCACATCATCACTTCCGGCCCGCAGGTGAAGAGCACTGTCTCCTCGGAACGGGGCAGTGCCATCCTCTCCAACAGCGATGTGACGACGCCAACATTTCCGTTCCAACCATCGGTCGTACGATCAACAGTTGTTTGGACGTCGAGTCCGCGGGTTCGCCAATTGTCGTATTCGCCGGGATACAGCAGTCCCTCGGGTGTCCTGGAACCGTACAACAGGGTAAGTTGACCATAAAGATGACGATTCGCGAGCAACGCGTAAATCACGGGCCGCAAAGGAGCGAGTCCGATTCCTCCGGCGATGAGAATCACGTCTTTTCCTGTGTTCCCTGCCAATGGCCAACTTGAGCCGAACGGACCGCGCAGTCCAAGTGAAGCACCCTCTGCTAAACCTGCCAACATACGTGTCACGTTGCCCGCTACGCGAATTGTGTGTGGCAGCCGATCGCCGTTTGTCGGATCACCGCTAATCGAAATGGCAATCTCACCGACTCCAGGCAAATACAACATATTGAACTGGCCGGGCAAAAACGTATACCGAGCGGCCACTTCGTTGTCGGTGAATATCAGATCGTAGGTCGCGACACCGGGGGTTTCCGGCGTCACTTGATCCATGGTCACCGAATAGGCCAGCCAAGGGTCCGTAGGTTTGCAGGCAGCGGCGCTCGTCATTGTGCCGCCCCCGTGTTTGTGTTTGGTGGATTTGTGTTGGTTGTTGATCGTCGAATCACGGCCACTTCTTGGGTCAGGTCAATTTCCACGGGGCACCACGTGATACAGCGACCACAACCGACACAACCGGATGAGCCAAATTGGTCCTCCCACGATGCCAGCTTGTGCGTCAGCCATTGCCGGTAACGGCTTCGAACGCCGTTACGAACCACGCCACCGTTCATGTAACTAAAGTCGATGTTGAAACACGAATCCCATTGACGCCGTCGTTCGACATGGTCGCCGGTCAGGTCACTCACCTCGGTCACCGTGGAGCAAAAGCACGTCGGGCAGACCATGGTGCAGTTGGTGCAGGACAGGCAGCGTGTGGCGAGATCGTCCCATTGGGGATGATCGAGATTGTCCAGCAGCAGATCGCGAAGCCCCTCTGTGTCGAGCGTTTTTGTAATCTGATCGAGGGCCTGCTGCCGTGCGGATTCAGCTTGATGGAGTCGTTCCCTTGTGGAGGATGTCGTCGGAAGTTTTTTCAGTATTTCACCGCCGGCATCCGAGCCGACCTCCATGATGAATCCGTCGGCAATTTCGGTTAGCGCCAAATCAAAACCACTTTCACACCGCGGTCCTGAATTCATCGACGAGCAGAAACAAGTAGAGGCCGCCTGCGTACAATTCACGGCGACGATGAAGGCTGAGTCCCGTCGTTTCTTGTAAATGGGATCGATATAAGATCCGCCCATGAAAACACGGTCCTGAACCCGCATCGCGGCGATCTCACAGGCACGCACGCCGAGAAACGCATAGCGTGGCGGATCGTCATCGGGCGTGCGCATGTGCCAACCGGTATCATGACGCTCCGCTGTAGCGACCGTTGCCAAGGGCGGGAAGAGAAACTGCTTCCAAGAATGCGGTCCGACAACGTACCCAAAATAGGCATCGTCATCACGCTGTTCTAGGCGGTACTTACCCGCTTCCTGGCGGTCGGTCCAGCCTCGGGGCAATTTGTCCACCGAATCAATTTCGTCGTAAACAATTGCACCTTGGTCGACCGTCGGACCAACGGTTTGATACCCAGCGTTCATCAATACATCCAACAGCGACTGCAACTCGCTGGCCGGCAAGAATTCTGGGAACTCTGTAACCTTCTCCATTTCGTATCTCGATTTCCTCCATTACCAACGCATTGTGAATTTCCGGACTCCACTGCGCGTTGGTTAGGCTGGCTGTGTCTCGGAAAACAGATCAAGTAATTGCAGTCGTGCTGCCAGCAACCGCCGGGACAAGGCAACGGCCATCCGCTGCATCACCCGATATCCAATCTCTCGATCGGCGTCGCATAGTTCCTGCAGCCGCTGTCCGGGAATTGTAACTAGTGTAGAAGTATCGAGGATCGTCCCCATCGCCGTCATGCGTTGACTGCCCCAGAGTGCCGACCAACCTAGAATCTCACCGGCCCCGACTGTTAGGATTCTGATCTGACCGCGGCGTGGGACATGCATATCCAGCGCCACGCTGCCCGTGACAACGATGAACAGGCTCACGCACACTGTCCCTTCCTGAAAAAGAACGGTCCCGGCGTCTTGTTGTTGGATCTCTGAGATATCCGCAATTTTCGCAAGTTCCTCGTCCGAAAGGTCATTCAAAAAGCCAGTCTGACGAATCAGTTGGAGAGCGGTTTGATTCTGAGCGGCCATCATAGATCCTTCACGGAGCAACAGAATTGGTTTGTCCAATCATAGCTAACAATCTAAAAGTCGGTATCGACAAATGCTCTTTTGTCGACGATTCGAGGAAGATGTTTTTCAGCCAGTAGACAGCCGGCAGCTTAAGCTCGACCATCCCGAAATGCTTCGCGATCTCACCGATTCACTTCCGAAGTTTCGTCACTTTTGTCGAGTTCCAGGAAATGGAGTCAGAATCGCGTACGCTGAGTTTCCTGATCTTCCCCGATGTTTGTACCAGCATCAGCGAGAGAATCGGGACTAAATAGTTCGGCTTGATTCTGGAGGGTGTCGCGTAGCCCGAAAGAACACAGCTGTTCGCCTATGCGGCAGGGTCTGATACACCAATGCATTATGCGGTCGAAACCGGCCCTGTTATTGGATCGAAATCCAATGACTAAGTGCTTGTACGAATAAACGGATAATCCAAACTACGTCTCAAATGCCTGTTCGATCTCGTTCAATATGTCTTGTTCGGATTCCGAAACGGAACCCACCCCGAGGAATCCGCCTGTGGTCTGCGCGATCGCCCGTGTGCGTCGCAAAACATCTTGCCGCAGTCGTTCCACTTGCTCCTGAGTGAGCTTGCCGGCAATGGTAATGACGTACTGCCGCCACGTGGCAAATAGCTTCCCCTCCGGTTTGTCATGCAACCAATCGTTTAATATTCGGTGGCTGGCCGTTGTCTCTCCGATCCCTTCTGCGGCTGCAACTCTCAACACCGCGGCCCGTTCCTTTGAATCAAGAATACGATCGGCCCAAGCTACTTGTACCAGCGGAATCAGTGACAGTGCGACGAGGGTTTCCGGGCCTATACCAACTTCCAACAAATCGCCGAGTAAGTCTTGGTCTGTAATGCCAGTCACTTCAGACAGATCCATCAGACCCCTCTCGCACGCAGATTCCTCCTTCAACTTCTGAATCAGCTCCTGATCGACACGATAGAAAAACTCATTTTCAAGGCCGCGTTCCCGTTCGGAAAACACATTTTTTGATAACTTCATGGCAACTCAATGCTCCTTATCAGACTTGAATGTTTCGAAACATCGTTAAACCCGAACTTTCACCATTCAAAGAGGCCGATAACGCCTGGCCCAAAATCTCCCTCTGGCGGCATCGGTCTCGGATACATCCCTGAATCGGCCGCTGATCCTAGGAATACAAAAAGCCCCTGACGTGCTGGCATCGCACACAGAGGCTCTCATGGCCGCTCGACCACCGCCCTGGCAATGGGTTCGGTCGTCTCTTTGTAGTAATTATTCACCCCCAAAGGCCAAACGTCAATAGGCAGGATTCGTACGCATCGGCATGGTTGTGCAAAATCATTGCGCCGTGCCGTTTCTTGACGGTATTTCAAAATGTCAGTCAGGAGAAGATTTGCTCCGGTTTGACTCGTTGCCGCACAGATCAGCTTCTCGGCAAAATGGCGGAGATTTGGGGAGAGATCCAATATTTTCCGTTTTACAGTAATGCCAAGGCGTATCGTGCGCTCCCCGTTCAAAACTCTCTTCGAAATCCCGATTGACATTCGCGCGCTATTAAATCTAAATCGATCGATTATCGCGAACCCTGACCTGCAACCATAAAACTGTGCCATTTAGAATGTGAAAAGTTCGGGTAGAATCTGGCCATTGTTTCGAGGAAATGATGTCCATGAAGAAATCACGATTTACGGTTGAGCAGTTTGGGTTTGCGTCAGGCCGAGACCGACACGGCAGTTGAAGAAGTGTGACGCAAACTTGGAATCAGTCAGCAGACGTTCTATCGGTGAAAGAAGAAGTTTGCCGGGATGGGCCTGGCCGAACTTCGTCGGCTGAAGCAGCTGGAAGATGAGAACCGGAAACTAAAGCAACTGGTGGCCGACCTGAGCCTCGACAAACAGATTCTGCAGGACGTGCTTTCAAAAAAGCTATGAAGCCTGTTCGTCTTCGTCAAGCGGTTGTTGGAGCACAGCGAAGCTACCGGGTTAGTGAACGCCGAGCTTGCAAATTGCTGAGGTTGGCTCGTTCGACTTTTCACTATCAATCGATAAGAGATGTTCCCTTCCCCACGGCCTGAAGGCCCAAGGTCAAACGAACACGCGAACAGCCTAAGTCTCTATTGT
>Ga0316204_10008873_pt1 | contig 13702 bp, 8 predicted proteins | sample 6monrhotite_MG_2_FD_205661 | JGI IMG/M metagenome (GOLD analysis project Ga0316204, IMG submission 205661) | Microbial mat bacterial communities from mineral coupon in-situ incubated in ocean water Damariscotta River, Maine, United States -... | ecosystem: Environmental > Aquatic > Marine >... | reverse complement strand
CAGACATCAGCGGTTCCGTAGCCCCGAGCGTTCGGTCCGGCGGACCTGGGCTCGGTGGGCGTGGGGCCGGTGGGGATTGGACCGGTGGGGATTGGACCGGGCGGGGTTGGGCTGCCGCATGGATCGTGGAGGTCAGCGTGCGGGGGGCTACCGCATGGCTTGTGAAGCTCACTGGGGGCTCGGCTGCCGCAGGGATTGTGACGCTCACTGGGAGCGCGGCTGCCGCATGGATCGTGACGGTTACTGCGGGCTTTCGGCCACTTTGACGGATTCGCGGCTGCCAACCAGCGTTGCTTGCTGGGGGGAACCTGCGCTTCCCCCCCATTTCAAGTCTCCTCGTTCCTCGTCGTCGAAATTCCCCCCCTGTGCTCTGACTCTCGGGTCGTCTGGCATGCCCACTTGGGTTTGCATCCATTGCGAAACCTGGCCGGTTTTACTGGATTGGTCCGGAACAACAACACCTGGGCTCCGTCGAAAACCGTCCACGTGTTCGCAAGGTCTTGCCTCCTGATGTCGCCTTGCGGCGAGGCATCTGACGTCGCAACACCCTCTCGCCTGAGGCGCTGGGACGTTGCGTTCCTCAGAGGTACCTCTTCGCAGTTGGCGCGCGCCATGCGGCGCGTTCTGGTGGATCAATGGGGGGTCACAGGGGGCTCGCACCCTCGCGGCGTCAGGGGCCAGAAGAGATGGCGAGGGCTTCAGAGGCAGCGACTCAGGAGCGCTGAAGTACGAGCGGACGCGCCTTGCGGCGAGGCAGCTGACGTCGCAACACCCTCTTGCGTGGGACGCCGGGACGTCACGTTCCTGGTACGTATTCGCAGTTGGCGCGCGCCGTACGGCGCGTGCTGACGGAAGGTGGGGACTCAGAGACGAGGCGTCACGAACCGCAGAGATACCTCTTCGCAGTTGGCGCGTTGGTTGGCGCGCCGTGCGGCGCGTGCATGGGCTGTTGAGCCTCTGCCCTACTCAACCGGGCTGGCATCCTTGAGCTTCGGCCAGTTCTCCTCAGCCGCCTTGATATGCCCCGGAATATCCGCCTCCCACTTCACCTTGATGCTCGGGCTGTAGTTCAGGTACAGCGTGCCATCCACGATCGTCCACGACGCTGGATCAATATCCGCGGTCCGATTCTTCGCGACCGCGTAAGCACACCACCCGCCAAACGCCGGGGCATACCTCTCCGGCGCCGCCGAAAACAACGCCTGGTTCTCAGCGCTCGCAAACCACCACGTCGCCCCCTCCCACTGAACCGTGCGCGACTCCATCCCTTCGGCTGGCGCCCCGCCGGTGTGGTAGGCCACCGGATCATATCCCTTGATCGCCACCCCCGGGACGGCCTCGGTGTTCACAGGAGGTACAGCCCACGCCGGCCCCCCCGAGAGCGCGCCAACCAACAGCCCGCCCAACAACTGAGGCAGAATCCACCTTGCAGCAAGCGACATCATCGCACCTCCTCGACACCGAGGATGCACCGAGGCGGGGTCCGTCTCAACTCTGAAGGAGCCCAATGAGCGCACTGCTCCAGGATCTGTTGGGGAACATGGAGACCTGGAAGGCCTCCGACATCTTCCTCTGTGAAGGCAAGGTCCCCGCCGTCCGCGTCCACGGAAAGGTCCGGCAGGTGAAGTACCCCGAGACCACCCGCGAAGAGATGCGCTCCCTGCTCGAGACCGTCGCCTCCCCCACGGTCCTCGCCCGCTTCAAAGAGACCAACGACGTCGACCTCGGCTACTCCATGGAGGACGGGCACCGGTTCCGCCTGAACCTGAGCCGACAGCGCGGTGAGATCATGCTCGTCGCCCGGGCCATCCCCAGCGGAAACCTGAAGTTCTCCCAGCTCGGCCTGCCCGGGCACCTCGGTGAGCTCGCGGAGCTCAAGCGCGGTCTGGTGCTGGTCACGGGCGCGACCGGCTCCGGCAAGTCCACAACCCTCGCGTCGATGATCCACCACATCAACGCCAAGCGCAGCGCCCACATCGTCACCATCGAAGATCCCATCGAGTACGTCCACAAGGACATCCGCTCCAGGATCACTCAGCGCGAGGTCGGCCAGGACACGCTGAGCTTCACCGAAGCGCTGCGCCGGGTCGTGCGCCAGAGCCCCGATGTCATCATCATCGGCGAGATGCGCGATCGGGACTCGGTGACCGTGGCCATCAACGCGGCGCTGACGGGTCACCTCGTCATGGCCAGCCTGCACACGATCGACGCCACCCAGACCCTTCAGCGCATCCTGAGCTTCTTCCCCGAGCACCTGCGCGCGCAGATCTCCACCGATCTGAGCCTCTGCTTGAAGGGCGTGCTCTCTCAGCGGCTCCTCCCGCGCACCGACGGCAAGGGCCGGGCGCTGGGCCTGGAGCTGCTCACCGTCGGGCCCGCCGCCGCCCGCCTCATCCGCGAGCAGCGGATCGAGGAGCTGATGGATCTGATGAAGGCCAGCGACGACCCGAGCATCATCACCTTCAACGACTCTCTGCTCGCGCTCTACAAGCAGGATCTGATCACGCTCGCTGTCGGCCGCGCCTACGCCACCAACGCCGATGAGTTCGAGCTGGCCACCCAGGGCATGTCCACGGGGGTGGCGAGCTTCCGGGGCCGCGGCAACGCCCTCGGCGGTGCAGTGGGGCTGGACATGCGCAGCCTGCTCCAGGTCGTGCGAGAGCAGGGCGCGAGCGATCTGCACCTGACGGTGGATCGGCCGCCCATCCTGCGGGTGTCGGGCAAGCTGGTGCCCATGGCCACCCGGCCGCTCGCCGAGTCGGACATGCGTACGCTGCTGTACTCCATCCTGAGCGCGCGGCAGCGCAGCATCTACGAGCTCGAACAGGAGCTGGACTTCGCGCTGGCCATGGACGACGGGCAGCGCTTCCGCATCAACGCCTACTTCCAGAAGGGCCGCATGGCCGCGGCGCTCCGCGCCATCCCCAGCGTCATCCCCGACGCCGAGACCCTGAACCTCCCCGACAACCTGCTGGATCTGGCCGATCGGGACCACGGGCTGCTCCTCGTCGTCGGCCCCACCGGCTCCGGCAAGTCCACCACCCTCGCCTGCCTCGTGGACCGCATCAACCGCCGCAAGGCCTGCCGCATCATCACCATCGAAGACCCCATCGAGTACACCCACGGCAGCATCAAGGCGACGGTGGACCAGCGAGAGCTGCACGCCGACACCCGCTCCTTCGCCGGGGCGCTGAAGTTCATCCTGCGGCAGGATCCGGACGTCATCCTCGTGGGCGAGATGCGCGACCTGGAGACCATCTCCGCGGTGCTCACCGCGGCCGAGACCGGCCACCTCGTGCTGGCGACTCTCCACAGTAACGACGCGATACAGACCATCGACCGCGTCGTGGACGTCTTCCCGTCCCATCAGCAGAAGCAGGCCCGATCTCAGCTCGCCGCCAGCCTGCTCGGGGTCGTCTCCCAGCGGCTCATGCCGCGCAAGGAGGGCCCGGGGCGGGTGCCGGCCTTTGAGGTCATGATCGCCAACCCGGCCATCCGCACCCTCATCCGGGACAACAAGATGCACCAGGCCAAGTCCATGATGGAGGCCGGCCGACAGATCGGCATGATCACCATGGACCGATCCATGCTGCATCTGTACGAAAACGGGCAGGTCAGCTACGCCGACGCTGCCCGCCTCATGGTGAACGTGAAGCTGCTGGGGCCGCCGCCCACCGAGTAGACTCCCCGGCGGGCGAGCGGGCCCTCAGGCCGCGCTCAAGTCGATCGTTCGGGCTCAGTTGCCGCGCTTGCCGCCCTTACCGGACTTGCCGCCCTTGCCGGACTTGCCGCCGCCGCCGGTGCTGCCGCCCTTGCCGGCCTTACCGCCGCGGCGGCTGCGAACGTCGCCGCCGATCTTGTCGCGACGATCGGGGTTGGTGATGGCGGAGTCGTCGCTGGAGACCTTACCCAGATCCTCCATGTACACGAAGATGATGCCGTCCTCTTCGCCGGTCGCGAGACCGATCTGGACGGAGTCCTTCTTGTAGATGATGGCGGTGTGGATGGCGCCCTGGGAGCCGCTGACCAGCTCCTCCTCGACAGCCCAGCCGGCGTCGCCGATGCGCGCCTTGAAGTCCTGGGTCATGGTGGTGACGCTGCCGCTCTCCCAGCCGATGAGGAGCATCTCGGCGGAGTCCACCAGGACCTCACCGGAGGCGACGGGCAGGTTCAGCTCCTTCCAGGGCTGGTTCAGCTTGGCGCCCTTCTCGTCGACGTCCTTCGCCTCGTCCTTCGGCTCCTCGGTCGTGGTGCCGTCATCGGTCGCGGCTTCTTCGTCGCCGCCGCCGGCACAGGCCAGGATGCCCAGGCCGAGGAAAGCGATAGTCAGAGCGGTGATCTTTCTCATTGGTCCTACCTTTCGGTTGGTGATCCACAATCAGGTCGGGTGCGGTTGTGGATCGGTGAACGGGCCGAATCTATTGCAATTCCAGGCTCGACCCAAGAGCGTAAGTGAAAATTCTGGCACCCCCGGCGGGCCCAGCAACGCGCCTTTACGCGTCAACCTACTAAAATAATGCGCCAAACACCAGAAAGACGAAACCCGACCGTGAGCCAGCTCATCTGTATCGATCGGCTGCTCCCCCCGGCGCGCGGATAGACTCGCCTGATGACCATCCCCTCACTGCTCGTCCTCACGCTGTCCCTGAGCTGCCGCGACACCGAGAAGACCGACGCCGGCGTCGCCGCCATCTACGATCCCGATCGGTCCGAGCACTACCTGGACCTCCCCTTCCCCACCGACGCCCTCGCGGACGCCGAGGGCCACCCGGACCTGACGGGCTTCCCGGCGCCCACCGTGCCCATCACCGCGGATCTGGTCGGCGGCTGGGCGTCGCGGCTGGAGCGGACCGCGCAGGGCTTCGGCAACAACAGCGCGGCCTACTTCCGCTTCGAGGGTGCGCTGGAGCTGCCCACGGCGACGGACGGCCTCCCGGCGGATCCCGTACTGCTCGTCGGCATGGACTCCCCCGAGCTGCTCCCGCTGGAGCTGCGCTTCGTCATGGACCCGGGCAGCGATCCCTTCTACGGCGAGAACACCCTGGCGATGGCGCCGGCGATCGGACACCCGCCGCGGCCGGGAGAGCGATACGCCGCGGTGGTCATGACGTCCTCGGGCGCGGTCAGCCCCGGGGGCTACGAGCTGCCGGACGGGGTGGCGGAGGCCCTCGCGGCCGCCGGGGTCGAGGGCGAGCCCGCGATCGCCACCACCTTCACGGTCCAGGACACCACCGGACAGCTCAGGGCCCTGTTCGATGACGCCGACGCCCGGCTGCCGAGCTGGGGCGAGGTGTCCTTCAAGCGGGTCGTCAAGCTGACCTACGATCAGGGGCTGACGGACTCCGGCGAGGAGGCCACCGTCGCGACCGCCGAGTTTGAGGACGGCAGCACCAACACCGCCTGGCTCGCGCCGCTGGCGGCGGATGGCGTGCACGAGGTGGACCTGCTCGGAGACGCATCCGACTGGCCCATGGCGGTCTACGAGGCTCAGGTGCCCACGCTGAACTACCAGGGGCTGGATGACCGCCCCTACATGAGCCCGGGCATCGCCCACGTCACGGACGTGGAGCTGTACACCGGCTGGATCGACTTCGCGGGCGGCGCGCCGGCGCGGGCCCCCGAGGCCGAGACCATGCGCGTTGTTCTCTCCCTGCCCCTGGGAGAGGACGGGCAGCCGATCACCGACGCCCCGCTCGTGATGTACGACCACGGCACGGGCGGGCACGCCTACCACAGCGTCCAGCGCCGCAACGGCAAGGACGACGGCCTCGCCATCGCCCAGGCCCTCGCCGACGCCCGCGTCGGCATCATCGGCCGGGACGCCGCCCTCTACGGCACGCGCTACCCGCTGATCGACGAGGGCTTCGGCGCGTCGCTCGGGTACTACAACATCGTCAACCTGCCGGCCTTCAGGGACAACGAGCGCCAGACCGCGATCGACGGCCACATCCTGCTGCGCTTCATCCAGGAGGGCCTGAACGACCGGCTCCCCGCGGGCTCCGTCGACAGCGGCCGCGTGCTGCGCCTCGGACACTCCCTCGGCAGCGTCACCACGAACCTCGGGGTCTCGGCGGAGCCGGAGGCCTTTGAGTCGGTGCTCCTGTCGGGCTCGGGCGGCATCTTCAGCCTGTACTTCCTCGACACCGGGCTGCTGGACAGCATCGACACCTCCCTCCTCGACAGCCTCTTCGCCATCGTCGACTCGGAGGCGCCCGACCCGGTCACCCCCGCGACAGCGCTGGGCGCCCTCCTCGGCCTGGATGAGGAGGACTGGGCGCACGTCGACCGCCTGCACCCGGTGATGACCCTCTTCCAGTGGACCATGGACCCGGGCGATCCCATGTCCGTCGCCAGGGATCAGTCCGCGGCCTCGACCCTCGTGGTGGGGATCGGTGACTATCAGGTCCCCAACCCGACAAGCGAGGCGCTGGCTGACGCGCTGCCCGACGTGGCGGTGGTCTACTGCCAGCCGCTGGAGGACTACGATCCCCACTACTGCCTCTACCGTGAGCAGGAGGGATTCGACGCCGTTCGGGACTGGCTGCCCTGACGAACGCGCCGCGACGGAGCCCGCTGAGGTAGGCTCGTGGGCGATGTTCTACTACAACCGCCTGGCCCCGCACTGGCACGCGGCCGTCGGAGCCAGCGGCGGGCGCCTGAAGTCCCTCGTGCTCAATGACATGGCCCTCGATCCCATCCAAGGGCTTGAGGGCCGCGCCATCCTCGAGCTGGGAGCCGGCAACGGCTACCTGATGGCGATGCTCGCCGCGCGCTACCCCGGCCAGACCGCCGAGCGGCTGGTGGTCTCCGACCAGTGCCGCCCCATGATGGATCTCGCGCGCAAGCACTTCCCCATCCCCGGCGCCGAGTACACAATCATCGACGCGGGCAACGCCATCCCCTACGAGGACGACAGCTTCGACTACGTCGTCGCCGATCTGCTGTTCCACGAGCTCCATACCGGGGCGCTGCGGCGGGCGCTGTCGGAGGCGCGGCGGATTCTTCGCCCTGGCGGCCGTCTGCTCGGGAGCGTCTACCACCCGCTCTACCTGGACGCGCTCAAGCGCCACGGCGAGCTCAGGCGCGGCGCCGGTGGACTGACCCTGGCCCCGACGATCGGCGGCCTGTACACGCCCATCGTGCACCGTCGCGAGCAGGCCTATCGAACGGCCTTCAGCCGCTGGGGCCGCCTGAACACGACCTTCCACAAGGTGCGGGTGCCCCCCGACTTCTTCGCCAACGGCGTCTTCAGCGCCCGGGGGGCCAGGCCGCCGGTGGCGCTCGCCTTCCAGGCGTCCCCCGAGAGTTCAGCGGACAGCGCCTGACCGGGGGTGAAATCCTGACGTTGACACGCCCTTTCTCTCCTGAATAGTACCGGATGCCACACTCGCGGGCGTCTGTCTGTAAGGAGTCAGAATGGATTTTTTGAGCATGGGTCTGATCGTCACAATGGCCGGCCTGTTCGTCGCCGGCCTCGCCGCCGTCCTGGCTATCTGGATGGAGCGCGATCCCAACCGGCCGCCCAGGTTCGCGTACGCGCTGACCATCCTCATCCTGACGGCGACCTTCGTGGGCCTGGCCCAGGCCTACATGGACGCCGAGTCCTCCGCCAAGCTGGAGGAGGACATCGCCCGCATGCTCGACATGCTCGACGACCTCGCGCAGAACAGCGACGACCCGGCGCTGGCTGACTTCGTCGCCAGCGAGATGAACGCTCAGAGCCGCTCCAACCCCAAGATCATGAAGCGCGTCGAGAAGCGCGCCCGCGCCGCCGGCAAGGACTCCGACGCCATGCTCAACCGCAACGTGCGCGGCTCCAACCGCGGCGGCGCGGCCGCTGGTGGCGCCGCTGGCGGCGCTGGCAAGTCGGCCGGCAAGGCCGCCAGCGCCGAGAGCACCGGCGCCTCCAAGGCGCGGTCCACCGATGACGCCGGCAAGTCCGACGGCAAGAGCGCTGAGGGTGCTGACAAGGGCGCTGAGGGCGACGACGCCGGCAAGAGCGCCGACGACAAGGGCGCCGACGCGACCCAGAAGTCCTCCGAAGGCGGCAAGAGCGGCGGAAAGAGCGGCGGAAAGGCCGGCAGGTAATGTGAGAGTGCCCGGTGTCGAAGTTCATCGATGAGCTGACGCTGTCCAGAACGATCGCCTGGAATACCTGTTGGTCAATCTGGGCGGTCGGGCCGCGGACCTTCTTCCGTCAGCGGCCGGTCGGCGTGGAGAAGATCCCCAGCGAGGGCCCATTCCTCCTCCTGGCAAACCACACCTCACTCTTCGATCCGGCCTGGGCCGCGTTCCACATCGGGCGGCCCACCAACTTCATGGCCAGCACCCAGCTCTTCCGGGTGCCGGTCCTGGGCACCCTCTGCGCCCGCCTCGGCGCCTTCCCGAAGGCCAAGTTCGTCAAGGACCGGGACTCCATGGCGACCCTGTCCCGGCGCTATGAGCTGGGCCAGCCCGTCGTCCTCTTTCCCGAGGGCGAGCGCACCTGGGACGGGCGGCAGCTCCCGATCCTCCCAGGCATCGCGCGGCTCATCAAGCGCCTGAACGCGCGGGTCGTCTACTGCCGCATCAAGACCGGCCACCTCCAGCACCCGCGCTGGGCGTCGCACCCGCGCTTCGTGCCCGTGGAGATGGAGTACGACGGCCCCTACACCTACGCCCCCGACATCTCCGACGCGGCGCTGGTTGAGGAGGTCTCCCGCCGCCTGACCGTCGATCCCCTCCCCGCCGTCCCGCCGGGCTCCTGGGGGCACAAGCTGGCCCATGGGCTCCCGGATCTGCTCTGGGCCTGCCCGGCTTGCCTGGCGATGGGCGTCATCACCGTGCACCCCAAGAATGACGACGCGGTGCGCTGCCGCAGCTGCGAGCGCTCCTGGCGGCTTGATCTGGCTGGGCGGCTGCACCCGCTGGGCGGCGGCGCCGAGCCCATGGATGTCCCCGCCGCCACCGATCGTATCGCCGCCGCCTACGGCGACCCGCCGATCAGCGACGCCGGGCTCTATGAATCCGACGGCATCATCCTCCGGGGTGAGCGCATGACGATCGGCGAGATCCCTCGCGGCGAGCGCACCCCCAGGCCCGTCGCCTCGGGGACCGCGCTGCTGACCCCGGAGCACCTCGCCCTCCTCGATGACGGCGGGGGGGAGGTCTGGCGGCTGGAGCTGCACGAGGTGCAGGCCGTCTCCACCGAGCTCGCCAACCTCCTCCAGGTCCGCCTCCCGGACCGGCTCCTTCAGCTGACTCCGCACGGCCAGAGCCCGCTCCTCTGGAACCACTTCCTGAAGCCCTGGCGCGAGCGGGCGAGCCCGACAGCGGACTGATCTTCAGTCACACGCTGTTCAACGTCGCTTGAGAGCGATCCGAGGAGTCCGTAGAGCCACGGAGTCTTCATGAAGCGCGCACTCGCTCTCGGTCTGTTCACTGTGGCCTTCACAGCGACCGCCCGGGCCGAAGGCAGCGCGGAGCTGAGTGAAGTCACGCTGAACGCCGGGGCGACGGTCCAGGTGGACATCCTCCACCCCGTCGATGAGGTGTTCATCTGGACGGGCGCCCACCCCGTCCGCGTCTTCGATCCCGGGGGCGGCCTGCTGGGGCTCTACGACAGCGGCGACACCATCGCCCCCGATCCCGCCCTCGACGGCAGCTACGCGGTCGAGCTGACCGGCGACGAGCACACCTGGGACATCCGCGTGGAGGGTCGCTATCTGCCCGGCGGGCGGGTCTGGTCCGCCCGCTGGGAGCTGATCGTGCACGATCGCCACGACGCGGCGGGCGCCTTCGATCAGACGCTGTTCGCCCTGCTGGACGGCGGCGATGGCCACCACCCCGTCGTGGCGATCGTGCACGACCAGCTCGCCGGCGAGGAGCTCACCCTCGCCGCGGACTACCGCGGCCTCACCGACGACGACCGCAGCCAGCGCGCGGCCGCTCGGAGCCCGGCGCCGGCGCTCGGCCTCTACCTGAGCCTGCCCGAGCGAGCCACCTACACGACCTCGGCGCCCTCGCTCGGGTCCGTCCGGTTCACCAACGCCGCGGCTGAGTGCGACGCCATCGCCGTCGGCGGGGGCGGCGTCTTCCTGTTCCCGGAGTCCGTCGACGGCACCCCACACGTCGTCTGCGATCTGAACCACGACGGCGTCTTCGACCCCACCAGCGATCAGGATCTGCACCTCGTCGGGGCGCTGGATGTCGCCGCGATGGACTGGGACGGGCGCCCCCGCGGCGGCGGGCTCCTGACGCCGGGCGAGTACAGCTGTGAGGTCTTCGCCGCCGCGGGTGAGCTGCACCTGATGAGCCTCGGGGCGACCCGCAATCCCCCCGGAATCCGGCTGTTCGAGGTCGACGCCGCGCTGCATCGCTCAGGCACCGCCATGTTCTCCAGTGACGCGGAGGTCCAGCGCGCGGCCGTCACCTACGGCGGGGTGGTCTCCGCCAACGCCCGGGCCTGGGGGAACCACAGCGGCGACAGCCTGGCCGCGGCGGGGTGGCTGGAGACCTGGACGACGCTCGCCGAGACGGCCGTCGTCGAGGTGAGCCTCCGGGTGATCTCCGCCACGGCGGACGGCGACTCCGATGGCCTCCTGGATCTCGACGAGACCTGCATCCACGGCTCGGATCCAACCCTCTCGGACACAGACGGTGACGGCCTCTCCGACAAGGACGAGGTGGGCGTCTACGGCAGCGACCCCGCCAACCCCGACACCGACGACGACGGCCTCGACGACCGGGAAGAGGTCATGGTGTACGGCACCGATCCCACCTCGGGTGACAGCGACGGCGACGGCCTGGAGGATAACGACGAGGTCTCCGATCTGGGCACCGATCCAGCGAAGAGCGACAGCGACGGCGACGGCTTCGACGACTGGGAGGAGCTGCACACCACGGGCACCGATCCCACCGATCCCGACACGGACGGCGACGGCCTCGGGGATCGGGATGAGGTCATCGAGATCGGCACGGATCCCCTCGATGACGACACCGACGACGACCTCGTGCCCGACGGCGACGAACACTTCGGCACCCCCGCCTGGCCCGAGGGCTCGGACCCGCTGGTTCTGGACTCCGACGGCGACGGGCTCGACGACGGGGTGGAGTACGGCGACACCCAGACCGACCCCCGCGCGCCCGACACCGACGGCGACGGCCTCGACGACCAGCTCGAGGTCTACACGCTCGGCACCGATCCCGTGAATGATGACACGGACGGCGACGACCTCGGGGACGGCGTCGAGGTGATGCTCTACGGGACCGATCCCTTCGACAGGGACACGGATCGCGACGGCCTCGGCGACGGCGAGGAGGCGCTGATCCTCGACACCGCGCCGCTGGACGCCGACACCGACGATGACGGCGTCGACGACGGAGAGGAGGTCACCCACCTCCAGACCGACCCGCTGCTGGCGGACAGCGACGGCGACGGCCTCACCGACGGCGACGAGGAGCGCTTCGGCGCGGACCCGCTCCGGTGGGACACGGACGGCGGCGGCACGGGCGATGGGCTGGAGATCCGGGTCCACGGCACGGATCCCGCCGCCGCCAGCGACGACGTCACCCCCGCGGCGCGCGACACCGACGGGGACAGCCTCTCCGACGAGGAGGAGCGGGTCTACGGCACCGACCCCCACGCCGCGGACACGGACGGGGACGGGCTGTCCGACGGCCGGGAGGTCACGCGCGGCACGGATCCGCTGGACGTCGACACCGACGAGGACGGCCTCGATGACGAGCGCGAGCTCAACGTACTCGCCACCAACCCAGCGGCCCGCGACTCGGATCGCGACGGCCTCACGGACGCCGCCGAGGTGCTGATCTGGGGGACCGATCCGCTCACCGCCGACGGGGACGGGGACGGGCTGCTCGACGGCGTGGAGATCGCCGTCACCGACAGCGCCCCCGGGCGCCGGGACACCGACGGGGACGGCCTCTCGGACCACAGCGAGCAGTCCAGCGCGGGCACGTCGCCGGTCGCAGCAGACAGCGACCGCGACGGCGTCTCAGACGGCGATGAGGTGGCGAGCGGCCTGAACCCGCTGGACGCGGACTCCGACAACGACGGCCTCATCGACGGTCTGGAGCTGCTGCTGGGCTCCAACCCGCGCGACTTCACGGACAGCGCCGAGGTCTCCGGGCTCGACAGCGACGGGGACGGGGTGAGCGATCAAGAAGAGGCGGTCTTCGGGACCAACCCCCAGGTAGTGGACACGGACGGCGACGGCCTGACGGATGACGTCGAGCTGTGGGACAGCGGCACCGATCCACGCACACCCGACACGGACGGCGACGGCCTGACCGATCCCGCGGAGCTCGGCGCCGGGACACATCCCCTGCGCGCCGACACGGACATGGACGGGCTCGACGACGCCCTCGAGACCTACAAGGTGACCTCCGGGCCCCTGCTCAGGGACAGCGACGGAGACAGCCTCCCCGACGGCCACGAGTGGTGGATCTGGGGCACCGATCCCAGCGCCGTCGACTCGGACGGGGACGGCCTGGAGGACAACATGGAGATCGACGGCGCGATCGACACCGACCCCGGGAATCCCGACACGGACGGCGGCGGCGCCGCCGACGGAGCGGAGCTGAAGCTCGACGGTACGGACCCGCTCGACCCATCGGATGACGCCGTGGACAGCGACGGCGACGGCGTGAGCGACTGGTCGGAGTCCGAGACATGGGGCACCGATCCGCAGACCCCGGACACGGACGGCGACGGCCTGAGCGACGGGCGGGAGCTGATGGAGACCCACACAGACCCCGCGGACGCGGACTCGGACGACGACGAGCTGAGCGACGGCGAGGAGTTCGACGTCCTGCACACCGATCCCAACGACGCGGATACAGACGACGACGGCCTGGATGATGAGCGCGAGGTCAACGACCTCCACACGAGCCCCATCAGATTCGATACAGACGGCGACGGCGTGGGCGACGGCGATGAGGTCGACAGCCCTCCAGGCCGGCCCGCCTCGGATCCGCTCGACGAGGACAGCGACGACGATCGACTGCTGGACGGCGAGGAGATCTACGAGCACGGCACGGACCCCACCGACGCGGACAGCGACGGCGACGGCGTCCCGGACGGGGTGGAGCTGGAGCAGGGCAGCGCTCCAACCGATCCCAACTCCACGGCCCGCGCCGCGAGCGGAGGCGCTGGCTGCGGCTGCAGCGCCGCATCCCCGCGAAGTCACGGAGGTCCCCCCGTCGGCAGCGCTCTGATTGTGCTGGGAGTCGCTGCAGCGCGCAGGCGCAGACGCTGAGCCGGCGCTTCACAGCGGGCAAGAGGTGTCCGATGAGTCAGCAGCAAACCTCGGACGCACTCACACGCACGGACGCCAATGTTCACGACACTTCTGTCCATCGCCCTATCCGGACATGCCTTCGGCCAGGAATTCACCAGCGGTGAGCCTCCTGCGCTGAACGCCCAGCTCTTCCGACCCTCCATCGACTCGGACAGCACCATCTGGACCGATGACAGCGCGCTGGCACCGAGCGGCTCCTTCTCGACCCGCGCCGTGATGAGCTGGACCCACTCGCCGCTGGTCTACCGCGTGGAGAGCACCGGCGAGGAGACCGCCATCGTCGGCGACATCCTCCAGGCCGACCTGATGGGCGCCTACACCTGGCGGCGGCTGCGGGTCGGCGTGGACGCGCCGGTGTACCTGCGCGCGACCAGCGACATCACCGGCGACGAGACGGCGCTCGG
>Ga0316204_10008872_pt1 | contig 13702 bp, 9 predicted proteins | sample 6monrhotite_MG_2_FD_205661 | JGI IMG/M metagenome (GOLD analysis project Ga0316204, IMG submission 205661) | Microbial mat bacterial communities from mineral coupon in-situ incubated in ocean water Damariscotta River, Maine, United States -... | ecosystem: Environmental > Aquatic > Marine >... | reverse complement strand
CAATATAAGTCACATTCTCTGAATTTGCATATTCAACATGGTTGGGGACATCTGCGTGGTGAATTTGGCGAGTTTGTTGAGCTGCTGCCAGCACAGCAACGTATTGATGAGACCTCCTGGTATGCGGGGACGGCTGATTCTATCTACCAAAATCTCGATATTATTCGCGATCACGACCCGGAGTATGTGCTTATTCTGGCGGGTGACCACATCTATAAAATGGATTATGGCGCAATGCTTGCCAAGCATGTTGAGTCTGAGGCCGATTTAACGATTGGCTGTATCGAGGTGCCGCGTGAGCAGGCCTCTGCCTTTGGTGTGATGGGCGTAAAAGAAGATATGCGCATCGAAACCTTTATCGAAAAGCCTGATGATCCAGCACCGATGCCGGGTGATGAAGATCACTCACTCTGTTCGATGGGGATTTACATCTTCAATAAAGGCTTTCTGTTTGAACAGTTAATTCGTGATGCCGACATGCCTGAGTCAAGTCGCGACTTTGGTAAAGATATTATTCCCGATGCAATTAAAAATTACCGCGTATTTGCCTATCCGTTTAAAAACTCGGTAACGGGTGTTCAATCTTACTGGCGCGATGTGGGAACCGTGGATGCCTTCTGGGCCGCTAATCAGGAGCTGATTGGTGTGACGCCGGAATTAAATCTGTATGACACCAGCTGGCCAATCTGGACCCATCAAGAGCAGTTACCGCCCGCTAAATTTATTTTTGATGATGAAGAGCGCCGCGGCATGGCAGTCGATTCAATGGTTTCAGGTGGCTGTATTATTTCAGGTGCAGTGGTACGCCATACACTACTGTTTTCAAATGTGACGGTTGATGATGGCAGTGAAATTAATTCATCCGTGATTTTGCCGGATGTGAAAGTTGGTAAGAATTGTCGGATTACACGTGCAGTGATCGATAAAGGCTGTGTGATTCCCGATGGAATGGTGATTGGTGAGAATGAAGCGGAAGATCGTGAAAACTATCATGTCTCCGAAAATGGAATTGTGTTGGTTACATCTGACATGCTAGGGCAAGAGCTGCATCATGTCGGATAGTGCTGCACGTAAAAAACCGTTGAACGTTGTACTTTACTGGCATATGCATCAGCCAGATTATCGTGATCTTCGTAGTGGTGAATACCATCTGCCCTGGACTTATCTGCACACGATAAAAGATTATGTTGATATGGCGGCGCATCTGGAAAATCAGCCGGATGCCAAGGCTGTGGTGAACTTTGCACCGATATTGCTTGAACAGATTCAGGATTATTCAGCGCAACTGGAAACGCATTTGCATGGTGGACAGGCGCTGCGTGATCCGTTACTTGCGGCGCTGGCTGGTCCGGTTCTGAGCCTTGATAATGATGCACGATTAACGTTGGTAAAAGTCTGTTTACGTGCGAATCGCCAGCGATTGATCGAGCGTTTTGATGCGTTTAATACTTTGGCTGAGATGGCTGAGTTAGCCATTGAGCAGCCAGAAAAGATTGCCTATTACTCGGAACAATTCTTTATTGATATGCTGGTCTGGTATCACCTGAGCTGGATGTCTGAGACGGTGCGTCGATCAGATATACGTGTGAAAGCGTTGATGAAGAAGGCAAATCACTTCACGCTACGTGATCGCCGTTCACTGATTGAACTGATCCATGAGTTGATTAGTGGTGTGATCGGACGTTACAAGGCGCTGGCTGAGTCAGGGCAGATTGAATTATCGATGACGCCTTATGCCCATCCAATTGTGCCGCTATTGATTGATCTTGACTGTACACAGCAGGCGATGCCGGGTGCGGATATGCCGCTTGCCCCAGAGTACCCTGGTGGCATGGCGCGCAGCCGCTGGCACATGGAAAAAGGGTTGTCGGTTTTTAAAGAGACCTTTGGCTTTCTACCGAATGGTTGCTGGCCCTCTGAAGGTGCGATTAGTGGTGAAACGATTGAGCTGATTGATGAGATGGGACTGAAGTGGTTGGCGAGTGGTGAGACTGTCTTGCGTAAATCGCTGGCTAAATCAGCTAACGATAGTGAAAGCGCAGAGTGTATCCACAAAGCGTATCAATACCGGGATAATCAGACGACCTGTTTTTTCCGAGATGATGGCCTTTCAGATTTAATTGGTTTTAAATACTCGGATTGGCACGCAGACGATGCGGTCGCTAATCTGGTTCACCATCTTGAAAATATTTCGGAAAGCTGTGCTGATCAGCCAGACAGGCTTGTTTCTATTATTCTTGATGGTGAAAATGCCTGGGAGTATTACCCTGAAAATGGCTATTATTTCCTTTCTGCTCTGTACAAAGAGCTGGCTCAGCATGAGGGGGTTCAATTAACCACCTATAGTGAGTTTCTCTCAACACCAAAGGCACGGACTCCGGTAGAAGATATCGTAGCGGGTAGCTGGGTATACGGCACACTGTCAACCTGGATAGGTGAGGCGGATAAAAATCGCGCCTGGGATATGCTGGTCGATGCTAAGCATGCTTATGATCGAGCGGTTGCATCAGGACACCTTGGTGAAGCGCAATTACACCGCGCCACCATGCAGTTAGCCACCTGTGAAAGTTCAGATTGGTTCTGGTGGATGGGTGAATATAACTCAGCGGAGTCGGTCTCTTCATTTGATGAACAGTATCGAATGCACCTTGCGAATCTATATCAAATCCTTGAGGTCACACCACCAGAGTATCTGGCTAAAGCCTTTTCGTTTGGTTGTGGTGATCCTGCAATGGGTGGAGCAATGTTACCGGGTCAGCAACAGTAGTAGGGCATGACAGATAATCAGGAAACGCTACGGGAAGTGTCCCGTCAAGTTGCGGCTATTTTTAAACAACGCAGTGCAGGTGTGTTGTTGCATCCAACCTCTCTACCGGGACCATTGCTGAGTGGCGATATTGGTCATGGTGCCTACCGTTTTATCGAGTTTTTAAATGGCATTGGGATTAAAGTGTGGCAGATGCTGCCGCTAGGCCCAACGCATGAAGATCATTCGCCTTATCAATGTCTCTCTGCCCATGCTGCCAATCCTGAGCTGATCAGCCTGGATTGGTTGGTTGAGCATCAATGGCTGGCTTTGGATCAGATTGATATTTCGCTGGATGATGAAGATTATCGTAAAGCTTGCCTTCAGCAGGCCAAGGTTGGTTTTTATCAACAACAGAATTCGGAATGGTTGGTTCGCCTGGCTGAATTCAAACAGCAGCATAAGGCGTGGCTAGATGATTACGCACTTTATGTGGCACTCAAACATAAATTTAATGGTGCTGGCTGGTTTGATTGGCCTACGAAGTTATCTCAGCGCGATGATGTGGCGATGAGTGAAAGTGCTAAGCAATTAGCGGGCGAGATTGAGCAGGTCATCTTTGAGCAGTTTATCTTTTTTACTCAGTGGCATGAACTACGTGAGTTTGCTGCGCGCCATGATGTGAGTCTATTTGGGGATATGCCCATTTTTGTGGCACATGATAGTGCGGATGTCTGGGCCAGCCGGCAAAACTTTTTGATGGATGAAAATGGGGTGATGCCTTTTGTAGCCGGCGTACCACCCGATGCCTTTTCAGAAACAGGGCAGCGCTGGGGAAATCCGCTCTACGACTGGGCTTATATGGAAGGTGATGGTTTTGAGTGGTGGAAGCAGCGCTTTGCTACTCAGCTAGCACTGTTCGATCTTGTGCGTATCGATCACTTTCGTGGGCTTGAGGCCTGCTGGATGATCCCCGCGGATGAAGAGACCGCGATGAATGGTCACTGGGAAAAGGCACCGGGCGATGGACTGTTGGCGGCTTTATTTGAGCATTTTCCGCACCTACCGCTAGTAGCTGAAGATCTTGGCGTGATCACCGATGAGGTCCTTGCGCTTAAAAATGCTTATTCCTTACCGGGAATGAAGGTATTGCAGTTTGCCTTTGATGGTAATAATGATAATCCTCATTTGCCGCATCACCAGCAAAGTCATGATCTGGTTTATACTGGTACGCACGATAATGACACTACGCTGGGCTGGGCCCGTGATGAGTGCAATTATAACCGTGAGTTTTTTGAACAATATGCCGATTGCAAGGGTGCATCGGCAGAAGAGAAAGTGCATGCAATGCTGCGCATGGCAATGTCGTCGACTTCATGTCTAGCCGTCATTCCAATGCAGGATTTACTGATGCTCGGAACTGACGCAAGAATGAATGTGCCTGGAACGGTTGGTGATAACTGGCAATGGCGTTTTGAGTGGCGGCAGGTTAAACCTGAAATGGTTGAGTCTGTTAAGCACTATATAGAATTGAATCAAAGGTAAGATATGGCTAAAGTAAAAAAAACAGGGTCAGCTAAAAAAGCGAAAAAAGAGAGCAGTTGCGCTGATAAAATACCGTCGCTAGGAACACTAGCGTCTGATAGCGATGCCTTAGCGCACGATTTCCAGCGTTATCTCTCCAATCACCTTGGGCGCTCTCTCGGTTGTGTGCCGTATTATCTCTATGAGGCGATCTCTTTTACCGTTCGTGAACGGGTGATGGTGCAGTGGCAGGAGACTTTGCGCCAGCATGAGAGTGCAGGACGAAGAAAAGCGTACTACATGTCATTAGAGTTTTTGATGGGGCGCGCGCTCGGTAATCATATCCTGAATCTTGGTTTGAACAGTGAGTCTGAAAAGGCAATGAGCAAGTTCTCACTTGAGATGGAAGAAGTCACGAGTGCAGAGATCGATGCAGGTTTGGGTAATGGCGGACTGGGGCGTCTGGCTGCTTGCTTTATGGATAGTTGTGCAACCTTAAAACTACCGGTAGTCGGTTATGGTATCCGTTATGAATACGGCATGTTTCGTCAGGAGATCGATAATGGCTATCAAATCGAAAAGCCTGACCATTGGTTACGTGATGGTAATCCGTGGGAGATAGAGCGCCCTGAATTTACACAACAGATTAAGTTTGGCGGACATGTTGAATACTTAACTGATAAGGATGGCAGTAAACATTGTGTGTGGGCTGATACCAATGATGTACTGGCGATTCCATATGATGTACCCATTTCTGGCTACAAAAACAATACGGTCAATACGCTGAGACTGTGGTCAGCAAGTGCAACCAGTGCATTTAGCCTGGATGAATTTAATGCGGGTAGTTATTCTGAAGCCGTTGAAGCGAAAAATGATGCTGAGCATATTACGATGGTGCTGTATCCCAATGATGCGAGTGAAAGTGGCAAGGTGTTGCGCCTGAAGCAGCAGTACTTTCTTGCATCCGCCAGTCTTCAGGATGTACTCCGTCAGTGGGAAATCAACGAAGGTAACAACTATAGCAAGTTTGCTGAGCAGAACGTTTTTCAGATGAACGATACGCATCCGACGATTGCAGTCGCGGAGTTAATGCGTTTGTTGATGGATGAAAAAGGGCTGAAGTGGGATGAGGCATGGACGATTACGACGAAAACGATGGCCTACACCAATCACACCTTATTGCCAGAAGCACTAGAAAAATGGCCGGTGTATCTTTTTGAGAGTTTGCTTCCGCGTCTGTTACAGATTATTTACGAAATTAATGCGCGTTTTCTTAAATTAGTTGCACGACAGTGGCCTGGTGATAGCGAGCGTCAAATTCGGATGTCGATTATTGAAGAGGGTGATGTTAAACAGGTGCGCATGGCGTATCTGGCAATCGTGGGTAGCTTCTCGGTTAATGGTGTTGCCGCATTGCATTCGGACTTATTGGTTAAAGGCTTATTTAAGGACTTTTATGAATTATGGCCGAATCGATTTAATAACAAGACCAATGGTGTAACCCCGCGCCGTTGGGTGGCACACGCTAACCCAACAATGAGTCGTTTAATTGATCAGCAGATTGATGATAAGTGGCGTCATGATTTCTCATTAGTGAGTCAGCTTAAGGCGCATAACAGTGACAAGACTTTTGCCCGTGAATGGGATGAGGTTAAGACAGCGAATAAGCAGCGCCTTGCCGACCTGGTAAAAGAGCAGTGTGATGTCGACTTTAAAGTGAATGCGATGTTTGATGTCCAGGTTAAACGTATTCATGAATATAAGCGTCAGCTACTGAATCTACTGCATGTTATTCACCTTTATGATCGCATCAAGCGTGGCGATACCGAGGCGTGGACTAACCGCTGTGTTTTGATTGGCGGTAAAGCAGCGCCGGGTTATTACATGGCGAAGACGATTATCAAGCTGATCAATAATGTTGCTGAAGTGATTAATAATGATCCGCAGGTGGGGGATCGTTTAAAGCTGGCCTTTATTCCCAACTATGGCGTCTCAAAGATGGAGATTATCTGTCCCGGTACTGATTTATCAGAGCAGATATCGACTGCCGGTAAAGAGGCCTCTGGTACGGGTAATATGAAGTTTATGATGAATGGCGCGGTGACGATTGGAACCTATGATGGTGCCAATATCGAGATCCTGGATGCGGTAGGCGAAGATAACTTCTTTCTGTTTGGCCTACGTGCGGAAGAGGTTGAAGAGGTACGTCATCGTTATCAGCCGTCAGCACTGGTTGATGCCGATGAAGATCTTAAGCGTGTGATGCACCTATTGCAGTGCGGGCACTTCAATGCAGTTGAACCGCATATCTTTGATGGTGTGATTGGCTCGTTATTGAACCCGCAAGATCCGTGGTTGACGCTGGCTGATTTTAGAAGCTACCTAGATGCTCAGGTATTGGCAGCAGAAGTCTATAGCGATCGGAAGCGTTGGTTGAAAATGAGCATTAACAACAGCGCGAGCAGCGGTCATTTCTCAACCGATAGAACGATCGGTGAATATAATGATGAGATCTGGAATCTAAAGCCGATTTAATCGTTCAGGGTTGATCCAAGCTGGATTGATTCAAGTCGTTTATTAGAAGGCCTCCCGTACTGAAAAGTGCGGGAGGCTTTTTTATGGGCGCTTATGTGATGATGTCAGCTTGGTCTCGACCGCAACGTGCCTTTAACTCAGCGACATCAGTTGCGATTGTGATCATGTCGGCAAGTGCTGCTTGAGTCTCCAGATCATGAAGCGTCGGATCAGTCTCGTAACGTTCAAGATAAACGCGCAAGGTGGCACCTTCAGTTCCCGTGCCTGACAGGCGGAAGACAATGCGTGATTCGTCATCAAAGATAATGCGAATGCCTTGGTGATCGGTTACGCTGTGATCGACCGGATCAGTGTAGCTGAAGTCATCACTGGCACTAACCGTATGGCCGTGGAGTGTTTCACCTTTTAATGTTTTAACGCGCTCGCGTAAGCCATTCATCAGCTGTTCTGCGGTTTCGCTTTCTAGCCCCTCATAATCGTGACGTGAATAATAGTGGCGACCAAACGTTGCCCAGTGGTCACGGGTAACGGCTTCAACAGACTGCTGTTTGACGACCACCAGGTTTAACCAGAACAGTACGGCCCAGATACCATCTTTTTCTCTGATATGATCGGAACCACCACCAAAGCTCTCTTCACCACAAAGTGTGATGCGTTGATCGTCCAGCAGGTTACCAAAGTATTTCCAGCCGGTCGGTGTTTCGTAGCATTGGATGCCAAGCTTGTCCGCCACTTTATCAACGGCACGGCTGGTGGGCAGGGAGCGCGCCACACCACTGAGGCCCTGTTTATAACCAGAGAGCAGATGTGCATTCGCCGTCATAACCGCAAGGCAGTCGCTTGGATTGACAAAGAAATTCTGGCCGAGCAGCATGTAACGATCACCGTCGCCATCAGAAGCGGCACCAAGGTCCGGTGATTGTGCACCTTGATAAAGGCGCTCTACTAACTCTTTTGCGTAAATCAGGTTTGGATCGGGATGGCCACCACCAAAGTCTTCCTGGGGCGTGGCATTGATGATTGAATCGCTGGTAGCGCCCAGGCGATGCTGAAATATCTCAGTCGCATAGGGGCCAGTGATGGCATGCATCGCGTCAAAGCAGATGTTGAGCGTGCCAGCATCAAACAGCGCTTTCATCTTATCAAAATCAAAGATATCTTCCATCAGATCGGCGTAATCGCTAACGGGGTCAATGATCTCAACCAGTGTGTCACCGAGTTGAAATTCCCCTTGAGTGCTTAAGTCAACGTCATCTATCTCAGCAATATTGTATTCGTTGATATGTTGGCTATCCGCATAGACCTGATCTGTAAACTTTGTTTCGGCAGGTCCGCCATTGGCACTATTGAACTTGATTCCAAAGTCACCGTTTGGCCCGCCCGGGTTATGGCTGGCGGAGAGGATGATGCCGCCTGCAGCGCTGTTTTTTCGAATTAGATGCGAGACTGCTGGTGTTGAAAGCAGACCATTAGTGCCCACTTTGACATGGCGCACACCGTGTGCAATCGCCATTTTCAGGATCGTTTGAATGGCATTGGTATTGTAGTAACGTCCATCACCACCAAGGATGAGCATGTTGCCTTTTAGTTCTGTGGCGACGTTAAAAATCGCCTGAACAAAATTCTCCAGATAATGCGCCTTCTGGAAAACCGCTACCTTTTTACGAAGCCCTGAGGTGCCTGGTTTTTGATCGTTGAAAGGGGTCGATGAAACTTTTTTAATATTCATTAACTAGTGCTCTATCGCTTTATTATGATGATGTAAAACAACTGCCAGATTACCACTTAGTCCTGCGGAAGGCGAACCAAAATCGGCGCACTGAGTGCCTGAGTAAAGTGGTATAGATTGCAGGTGGGAACTAAATTTAATGGTGAAAATAAGCTGAAATGCAGTATATTAGATGACTGGATATTAGCGGTGGGGTGAAAATGTCTGAATTAAAGCAAACGCAGGCGTGGTTAGCGCTTGAGCAGCACTACGACGAAAATAAGGATCTCCATATGCGAGATCTGTTTAACGATGATGCTAAAAGGTTTGATCACTTTTCGTTAACGCTGAATGATATTCTCTATGACTACTCTAAAAACCGTGTAACGAATGAAACGATGCAGTTATTGCAGGGGCTTGCTAAGCAAGCTGATCTGTCTGGCTGGATTGAACGTTTGTTTACCGGCGATAAAATCAATCACACAGAGCATCGTGCAGCACTGCATACCGCGTTACGAGACAAAGGTGATCAGCCCATTATGTACGATGGCGTTGATATCTTGCCCGAGATTAAAGAGGAACGGGCTAAAGTAAAACGGCTTGCGGAAAAAATCAGAAGTCGTGAGTGGCGAGGTGTTACCGGTCAGGCGATTACCGATGTGGTTAACATTGGTATCGGCGGCTCTAACCTTGGGCCGCTGATGGTTAATGAAGCGCTAAGGTCTTATTCGTTACATGATCTCAATGTTCATTTCGTCTCTAATCTTGATGAAAGTCATATCAATAGCACGCTCGAGTACCTGGACCCTAAAACCACTTTTTTTATTATCGCATCAAAGAGTTTTAAAACTCAGGATACGATGGTAAATGCCGAGACAGCACGCCAGTGGTTTGTCGATAGTATTGGCAATGATGATAAAATTCATCTGCACTTTTCTGCTGTCACCGCGAATATAAAGTTGGCCACAGAGTTTGGTATCTCAACTCAAAATATTTTCAAAATGAGTGATTGGGTTGGTGGGCGTTACTCTTTATGGTCGGCAATTGGCCTCTCTATTGTGATTGCAATCGGCTCAGATAATTTTGATGAGCTATTAGCCGGCGCTTATGATGTCGATCAACATTTTAGAAATACTCCTTTAGAGCAGAATATTCCGGTCATCATGGCGTTGTTGGGGGTTTGGTATAACAACTTTTTCGATGCGCAGGCCACTGCTGTGCTGCCTTATGATCAGCATCTTCACCGCTTTGCCGCTTACATGCAGCAGGTGGATATGGAGAGTAATGGTAAATATGTTGATAGAGAAGGTGCGGAGGTTGATTACTCTACTGGACCTGTGCTTTTTGGTGAAATAGGGATCTCTGGGCAGCATGCATTTTTCCAGTTATTGCATCAGGGTACAAAGCTTGTACCTTCCGATATTCTTGCGCCGATCTCTAGTTTTCGTTGTATTCCGCGTCATCACCGGGCATTGATGTCCAATGTGTTTGCGCAAACGGAAGCGTTGATGCGTGGGAAAACCGAGGAGGAAGCGCGTGCTGAATTGCAGCAACAAGGACTAGATGTTGATGCTATCGAGGCGCTGTTACCCTATAAAATTTTCCCCGGTAATCGTCCAACTAGTACCTTCTTGTTTGATACATTGACGCCAAAGACTCTGGGTTCCTTAATTGCAATGTACGAGCATAAAGTCTTTGTGCAGGGGGTTCTCTGGAATATCAATTCATTTGATCAATGGGGCGTTGAGCTGGGTAAGCAGCTGGCGGCTACCATTGAAAGTGAATTGAATGATGCTGAGAAGATTGATACGCATGATAGCTCTACCAATGGGCTGATTAATCATTATAAGCAACGCCGCCGTCCATTTATAAAATTGCTTCAGAAATAAGCGGCTTTAAAATGCGTATATTGGCGGGTGATATTGGCGGAACAAACACGCGGCTTGTTTTTCTGGATGACGATGTTGCAGCGCCGATTAGATATGAGAAAACATTTGCCAGTGCCGATTACGATGGCGTTGTTGAGGTTGTAGAGGCCTTTCTTTCACTATGCGATATTAAGCGGCCACTCGATGTCGCTTGTCTTGCGGTCGCTGGACCAGTGATTTCAGGTGTCGCTTCATTAACGAATTTACCCTGGGAAATTAGCAAAAAAGCGTTGGGGGACCTGCTTCAGACAACGCATGCCTACTTAATTAATGATCTTGTTGCGGCCGGTTTTGCTATTCCATCGCTTGATGAATCAGCGCTGGTTAGTATTAAAGAGGCGGATGGTGATTCTCATTCTCGAATCACGACAGGTGCAGTTGTGATTGGTGTTGGGACTGGCTTAGGTTCCGCGCATCTTGTTAGCTTGGATGATCACTATCGGGTGTTTAGCAGTGAAGCAGGGCACGCGGCCTTTGCCCCTAGTAATGAGGTGCAGTCGCGCTTACTTAACTGGATGCAGCGATATCATGCGCATGTTAGCGTAGAGCTGCTGCTGTCAGGCCGTGGTATTTATACGCTTTATCAATTTTTTCGGGATGAAGTTGGCTTGCCAGAATCGCCGTCAATAGCTGTGGCGTTACAGTCGGGTGATCCAGCTCAGCTGATTAGTCACCATGCGCTTGCCGCTGATGACCCGTTGTGTGAACAGGCGTTGAGTTGTTTTATTGATATTTACGCGTCGGTGATTGGTGATATTACACTGCACTACTATCCACTGGATGCGGTCTATTTGGTAGGTGGTATCCCAGCTAAACTATTGCCACTTTTGACCTCAAAAAAAACCCTTATTGCAGAGCTGTTCTGCAATAAGGGGTTGATGCAAGATAACCTTCAACAGCTGCCGATTAAATTGATTGTCGATGATTCAGTCGGTCTGAATGGCGCTATCGCCTACGCGCGTCAGCACTTGAGTGCGGCCTCGTAAGGACGCTGGTTATTTGATTTCGATCGTAGCCTTGTTTCTAAGACCTTCGATGTAATCTTGAACAACCTTGCCTTGTAATGATTCAGCGATTTTATTGGCGACAGCTTCAATCGGCGGTGCTGCGATAGCGCGCTTTTCATCTAGCTGAATGATATGCCAGCCGAAATTACTTTTTACCGGCTGGCTGCTATATTCACCGGATTTTAATGTGCCAACAACGGCTGCGAATTCAGCTGGCATAAGGTCGTCACCCATCCAGCCGAGGCTGCCACCATCGCTGCTGGATGGATCGATTGAGCTGAGACCGGCTAGCTTTTTAAAGTCTTCCCCGCGCTTCAGTGCCGCGATGATGTTGTTGGCTTCTGTCTCATGCTCAACCAAAATATGTCTAATGTGATATTCAGCACTGTTTGAACCGTATTGTTCATTATACGTTTTCATTAGTAGTGCTTCTGTTAGCGTGTTGTCGAGGTGTTTTTTGAGGCCATTGTTAATGATTAGTGCCTTGGTCTGCATCTCAATCTCTGCTTTCACCTCTGGCAGCTGGTCAATACCATCATTTATTGCTGCGTTATAAAGCAGTTCACTATTAATGAACTCCTGTAATAACAGGCCTCTTTGTTCTTGAGACAGTGTGCCGGTGTGCTGAACCTGCTGGGCACGCATGGCAGCATAGCTGCTGAAGGTTTTGCTATCGATCGATTTGCCATCGATGACAACCACGACATCTTCAGCCTGAGCGGTTGAAATAGACAATAGAGATGCAGAGAGTAATATCGCGGACAGGTGTTTTAGTGATTTCATAATCTATTCCTTCACAGCGCTAAACAGTTTTTAAGGCTCGGTGCCTCTTGAGTTGATCTCTGATGCTACAACTGATTGTGATGATTATTCAAGTGGTGGATGCTACGGCAGTACTTTTTTAAATGGTTTGACGGTTGCTTTCTCATAAACGCCTGCAGCGATGTAGGGGTCTTGATCTGCCCAGGCCTGGGCATCGTCTAGCGATGGGAACTCCGCAACGATTAGACTGCCGCTAAAGCCAGCACTGCCTGGGTCTTCACTATCAATCGCAGGGTGTGGGCCCGCTAAGATCAGTCGGCCAGCGTCCTTTAATGCGTTGAGTCTCTCGACATGCGCTGGGCGGCTGGCGAGCCTTTTTTCGAGTGAGTCAGCAGTATCTTCAGCAATAATGGCGTAAAGCATTACGGCTTCCCCTCATTGTTACCGGTCTTTGGGGTATCGTCACCATCATCAGGAGTGATGTATTTGGTCAGGAATGGGATCTGCAGGATCACAAACGCGAAGGTAATCCCCATCAGGCCAAATAGTTTGAAATTTACCCAGGTGTCCGTGTCGAAGTTATAAACGACATAGAGATTGAGTACGCCAATCGCGACGAAAAATAGGATCCAGCTAATATTGAGTTTGACCCAGACCTGATCCGGTAGTGTCATTGCTGCGCCCATCATGCGCTGGATGATGGTTTTCTCACCAATATAGTGACTGCCCAGAAAGACCGCTGCAAACACCCAGTTGATTACGGTTGGCTTCCATTTAATGAACATCTCATCTTGCAAAAAGAGTGTCGCGCCACCGAAGACGACCATGATGGCGAGGGTGACCAGGTGCATGTTCTCGAAGCGACGGTGCTTAAGCCAGTGAACGGTGACCTGCACGAACGAGGCGACGATCGCGACGGCTGTTGCGACATAGATATCGTAGACCTTGTAGGCAACAAAAAAGAGTAAGACCGGGAAAAAGTCAGCAAGAAATTTCATAGCAATTGAGTGTTATTTGGGTGGGTTTAAGTAATTGTTTAAATGATAGATCAGCGTGGTACGGGCAGACATGTCATAATATGTTGTTTTAATCGACTCAAGAGTATAGCACGCGAAAATGGGAAACAAGGCTTTGCCCTCTATTTGTTACGATCTCCACTCACATTCAAGCGCCTCTGATGGGGTGCTGAGTCCAACCGCGTTGGTACAGCTGGCGGCGGAAAACGGTGTTGACGTGCTGGCGTTGACGGACCACGACTGCACGGATGGTCATGCCGAGGCTGCTGCGGCAGCTGCGGAGGCGGGTATACGGTTTATACCAGGCATTGAAATCTCAGTGAGTTGGCACAAGCGCTTGATTCATGTGGTTGGCCTGGGGGTTGACGGGAACAATAGTGAAATGCAGCAGGGGCTGGTTGATTTGCGCGCTAAACGAACGCTGCGTGCGGAAGAGATCGGTGCTAAATTCACCAAGATTGGCATGCCTGATGTTT
>Ga0316204_10008871_pt1 | contig 13702 bp, 10 predicted proteins | sample 6monrhotite_MG_2_FD_205661 | JGI IMG/M metagenome (GOLD analysis project Ga0316204, IMG submission 205661) | Microbial mat bacterial communities from mineral coupon in-situ incubated in ocean water Damariscotta River, Maine, United States -... | ecosystem: Environmental > Aquatic > Marine >... | reverse complement strand
GTATCAATGATATTGATTCGATGTTTTTCGAACTGGCCTGCCATGCCACTCCAAAAAGTGGTTGTGGCAGCAGAAGTGATGGTAATACCTCGCTCCTGCTCCTGTTCCATCCAGTCCATGGTAGCTGCGCCATCATGGACCTCACCGATTTTGTGGGAAATTCCGGTATAAAAAAGGACCCGTTCAGTGGTCGTAGTTTTACCTGCGTCAACGTGGGCAACAATTCCCAAGTTACGATAACGCGTTATTGGCGTCTTACGACTCACCTTCAGATCCTTTTTTTAGATAATCCCGAGGGGATTACCAACGGTAATGAGAGAATGCCTTGTTGGCTTCTGCCATCTTATGAACGTCTTCACGTTTCTTGACAGCATTACCACGGTTTTCAACCGCATCAAGCATTTCACCGGCTAGACGTTGACGCATTGATTTTTCACCACGCTTACGTGAATACTCAACCAACCAACGCATAGCAAGAGCACTTTGACGTGCTGGACGTACTTCAACAGGTACCTGATAAGTAGAACCACCCACACGGCGTGATTTTACTTCAACGCTTGGACGAATGTTCTCCAAAGCCTGTTCGAAAGTAGCTATGGCCTCACCCGTTTTCTTTTCAGTTACGATGTCTAGTGCACCGTAAACGATTTTCTCAGCAGTCGACTTCTTACCGTCAACCATGACAACGTTGATGAATTTAGCTAGGGTTTGACTACCGAATTTAGGATCAGGTAGTACTTCGCGTTTTGCAACGACTCTTCTTCTTGGCATGATTCTCTTCCTATGTGTTCGCTTCAGGTATAGCCCAGGATAACAACCTGGCCTTACTCACAATGAAACGAAGAGTTAATATATTTTGTTTACTAGGCCTTTGGACGCTTAGCACCGTATTTCGAACGACCTTGACGACGATCAGAAACACCGGAAGTATCCAGAGCACCACGTACTGTGTGATAACGTACACCAGGTAAATCTTTTACACGACCACCACGAATCAATACCACCGAGTGTTCCTGTAGATTGTGTCCTTCACCACCGATATACGAAGTAACTTCAAATCCGTTAGTTAAACGAACACGAGCTACTTTACGTAATGCTGAGTTTGGCTTCTTAGGTGTCGTTGTGTAAACACGTGTACATACGCCACGACGTTGAGGGCAAGCCTCAAGTGCTGGTACGTTAGTCTTTTTTACGACCTTTTTACGCCCTTTACGGGCCAACTGGTTAATAGTTGCCATTGTTAAATAAAACTCCAATAGTTTTTTGCACAAATGCAATCCCCTTTTATGGGGTGGCGCATTCTAAATATCCCGAGGCATCCTGTCAAGGGATGTTCTCAATTTCTACTAAAAAAGCGGAAATGCGATGCATTCCCGCCGTATATCGACTTAATTAGTCTTCAGAAGCACTTAAATTCAATGCTTCACTTAATGCCTGTTCCGCTTCACTGGCAGTAATCGTTACCTCTTCCTCTTCAACAAAGGCGTTTTCTTCTTGACGTCTCTGGTGATAAGAAAGACCTGTACCTGCTGGTACTAAACGACCAACAATAACGTTTTCTTTCAGTCCGCGTAAGCTGTCTTGACGTCCACTGATTGCTGCTTCGGTCAATACTCGCGTAGTTTCCTGGAAGGAAGCTGCCGAGATGAATGACTCAGTTGCCAAGGAGGCCTTAGTAATACCCATAAGCTGACGCTCGTAGCGTACTGGCTCTTTGTCTTCTGATGTTAGCGTATCATTCACATCTAATACACGATGGTACTCAGCCTGCTCACCTTTAAGTAAATCAGAATCGCCTGGATGAGTAATAATACACTTACGTAACATCTGACGAATGATTACTTCAATGTGCTTATCGTTAATCTTTACACCCTGTAATCGGTAAACATCCTGTACTTCGTTAACAATGTAATTCGCAAGTTCTGCAACACCTTTCAGACGTAAGATATCATGAGCATTATCCGCACCTTCCGATACGACTTCACCCTTTTCAACCTTCTCACCTTCGAATACGCTTAGGTGACGCCACTTAGGAATTAACTCTTCATAGTGATCGCCCTCATTTGGTGTAATCACCAAACGACGCTTACCTTTAGTTTCTTTACCAAAACTCACAATTCCTGAAATTTCAGCAAGAATTGCCGCTTCTTTAGGCTTACGTGCTTCAAACAAGTCAGCAACACGTGGTAGACCACCGGTAATATCCTTAGTTTTAGCACCTTCTTGAGGTATTAAAGCAACCGCGTCACCTACTCCAACCTTTGAACCGTCTTCAATTTCAACACGTGCACCAGCTGGTAGCATGTATTGAGCAGGAATATCTGTACCTTCAAGGTTAAGTTCTTTGCCTCGGCCATCAACCAATTTAATGCTTGGCTTAAGCTCGTTACCTTTACCAGAACCACGAGTCTTTTGTTCAGTAATCTCAATACTGGCTAGACCAGTAATGTCATCGACCTTGCGTTCCATATTCACGCCTTCGATCATGTCGATGAATTTAACCTTACCCTTTACCTCAGTAATAATTGGGTGCGTGTGCGGATCCCACTGGGCTACCACATCACCGGCTTTAACTTTAGACTCTGATGCCTTACTAAGAACTGCACCATAAGGAACTTTGTAACGCTCTTTCTGGTGACCGTGTTCATCGGCAATTGCCAAAGCAGCTGAACGAGACACAACAACCCATGATTTCTTATCACTGCGTTGTACAACCTTGGCATTCTCTAAAGTAATGCTACCCGTTGTTTGAATCTGAATATGGTTTGCAGCACTCTGTCTAGATGCGGCTCCACCAATGTGGAAGGTACGCATTGTTAACTGAGTTCCTGGCTCACCAATAGATTGAGCAGCAATAACACCTACTGCCTCACCCTGGTTCACTTTATGGCCTCGTGCCAAGTCACGTCCGTAACAGCTAGCACAAACACCAAAACGCGTTTCACAAGCAATTGGAGAACGTACAATCATCTTATCAATACTGTGCGAGTCGATTATTTCGACCCAATGCTCATCAATCAAAGTTCCGACTGGAATAAGCACTTCATCCGTACCTGGGATATAGATGTCTTCGTTTACTACACGACCCAATACACGTTCATGCAGTGCTTCTACAACATCACCACCCTCAATCAATGGCTTCATCACTAGACCCGCTTCAGTACCACAGTCATCCGTTGTTACAACAACGTCCTGAGATACATCAACAAGACGACGCGTTAGGTAACCAGAGTTCGCTGTTTTCAAAGCGGTATCGGCTAGACCCTTACGAGCACCGTGAGTCGAGATGAAGTACTGAATAACGTCCAATCCTTCGCGGAAGTTAGACTTAATAGGCGTTTCAATAATTGAGCCATCCGGCTTAGCCATCAAACCACGCATACCAGCTAGCTGTCGAATCTGAGCAGCAGAACCACGAGCGCCTGAGTCGGCCATCATGTAGATAGAGTTAAATGAGTCTTGCTTCTCCATCTTGCCTTCTGCATTTTCAACTTCTTCAGAACCGAGGTTATCCATCATAGCCTTGGCAACATCTTCGTTGGTTCTTGACCAAATATCGACGACCTTGTTATAACGCTCACCTACGGTTAATAGACCGGATGAGTACTGGTCTTCAATTTCTTTAACCTGATCTTCAGCGGCGCCAACAATTTTTGATTTCTCATCAGGAATCACCATGTCATCAAGACAAACAGATGCACCTGAAAGCGTTGCATAATGGAAGCCGGTGTACATTAATCTATCAGCAAATATTACGGTATCTTTTAGACCTAACTCACGATAGCAAATATCAATAACTTTAGAGATGGTCTTCTTTCCCATCACGCGATTAATCAGGCTAAACGATAATCCTTTTGGAAGCACTTCAGATAATAGTGCACGACCCACTGTCGTATCTTGAAGAATAAGCTTTCGTTCTAATTCACCCGCTTCATTACGGGCAAATTCAGCAACGCGTACTTTGACACGTGCCTGAAGTTCTACAAACTGGTTACGGTAGGCGCGAGTCGCTTCTTCAACGTCCGCAAATACCATGCCTTCACCTTTACCATTCACTCGCTCACGAGTCATGTAGTACAAACCAAGTACAACGTCCTGTGTAGGTACGATAATTGGCTCACCATTGGCAGGTGAAAGGATGTTGTTAGTAGACATCATCAAGGTACGCGCTTCCATCTGAGCTTCAATAGTCAGTGGAACGTGGACCGCCATTTGGTCACCATCAAAGTCAGCGTTGAATGCAACACAGACTAATGGGTGTAACTGAATGGCTTTACCTTCAATAAGTACTGGCTCAAATGCCTGTAAACCTAATCGGTGCAAAGTAGGTGCGCGGTTTAGAAGTACTGGATGTTCACGGATAACTTCTTCAAGAATATCCCAAACAATGGCTTCTTCACGCTCAACCATTTTCTTTGCAGCTTTAATGGTAGTTGCTAAGCCGCGTAGCTCTAGCTTACCGAAGATGAATGGCTTGAATAATTCAAGGGCCATTTTCTTAGGCAGACCACACTGATGTAAACGAAGTGTTGGTCCAACAACGATTACCGAACGTCCAGAGTAATCAACACGCTTACCCAGTAGGTTCTGACGGAAACGACCCTGCTTACCTTTGATCATATCAGCCAAAGATTTAAGCGGACGCTTATTAGAACCGGTGATAGCACGACCGCGACGACCGTTATCCATCAAGGCATCAACAGATTCCTGAAGCATACGTTTTTCGTTGCGAACAATGATGTCTGGTGCATTCAGATCCAACAGACGCTTAAGACGGTTGTTTCTGTTAATTACACGACGGTATAAATCATTCAAATCTGAAGTCGCAAAACGACCACCATCAAGAGGAACCAATGGTCTTAGATCCGGTGGGAGTACCGGTAAAACATCCATGATTACCCATTGAGGGTCATTGCCTGACGTCTGGAAAGCTTCTAGAATTTTTAACCGCTTGGTTAATTTCTTTAGCTTAGTTTCAGAATTTGTATTCGGAATTTCTTCTCTTAATGCTGCAGCGTCATGATCAACGTCTAGTTCACCTAGTAGTTGCTTAACCGCTTCCGCACCCATCTTAGCTTCGAACTCGTCGCCAAATTCTTCTAAAGCATCAAGGTATTGTTCTTCAGAAAGTAACGCGCCTCTTTCAAGAGTCGTCATTCCTGGTTCAACAATAACAAATGCTTCGAAATATAGAATGCGTTCAATATCTCTTAACGTCATGTCGAGTAACAAACCAATTCTTGAAGGTAATGACTTCAAGAACCAGATGTGTGCCACTGGACTGGCTAATTCGATGTGGCCCATACGCTCACGACGAACTTTAGACAAAGCAACTTCAACGCCACACTTCTCACAGATTACTCCGCGATGCTTAAGGCGCTTGTACTTTCCACACAAACATTCGTAGTCTTTTACTGGTCCAAAAATACGCGCACAAAACAAACCATCACGCTCAGGCTTGAAGGTACGATAGTTAATGGTTTCTGGCTTTTTCACTTCACCAAAAGACCAAGAACGTATCAAACTAGGTGATGCAAGACCAATTCGGATCGCATCAAATTCTTCTGTCTGACTTTGTTGTTTTATAAAGTTAAGTAAATCTTTCACCTTTACACTCCCAATATGTCGATAGTTTTTCTCTATCGGGGCCTGCTCTAATGAGCAAGCCTAAATTGTTCTCTCAACGACTGAACGTTGACCCTTAACTCGTCGCTACTATTCGCTTTCAAGCTCGATGTTGATACCCAATGAACGGATTTCTTTCAACAATACGTTGAATGATTCCGGCATACCTGGGTCCATGGTGTGATTACCATCAACAATGTTCTTGTACATACGAGTACGGCCATTAACGTCATCAGATTTAACAGTTAGCATTTCCTGTAAGGTATAAGCAGCACCATATGCTTCCAGTGCCCATACTTCCATCTCACCAAAACGCTGACCACCAAACTGAGCTTTACCGCCGAGTGGCTGCTGTGTAACCAAGCTGTAAGAACCTGTTGAACGTGCATGCATCTTGTCATCAACCAAGTGGTTCAATTTCAGCATGTACATGTAACCTACAGTCACAGGTCGATCGAACTCTAAGCCAGTACGCCCATCAAATAATGTACTCTGACCGCTTCGATCATATCCAGCAATGTCAAACATCGCGTGTATTTCAGACTCTGAAGCACCATCAAATGCTGGTGTTGCCATTGGCACACCGCCTTTTAGGTTTTCAGACATGGCTAACACTTCAGTATCGCTAAACTCTTTCATATCAACTGTCTTGTTCTTATTATCCAAGTTATAAACCTTGTCTAACAATTCACGAAGATCATCAGCTGACTTCTGAGCCTTAAGCATCCCGTCAATGCGTTTGCCAACACCCTTTGCAGCCCACCCAAGGTGAGTTTCGAGGATCTGACCAATGTTCATACGAGAAGGTACACCAAGTGGATTCAATACGATATCCACCGCAGTACCGTCTGCCATGTATGGCATATCTTCAACAGGAACAATGCTTGAAATAACACCCTTGTTACCATGACGACCAGCCATCTTGTCACCCGGCTGTACACGGCGCTTAACGGCTAAGTAAACCTTAACAATTTTCAAAACACCTGGAGCTAAATCATCACCCTGAGTAATTTTCTTACGCTTATTTTCAAACTTAGCATCATAGACGATACGCTGCTCTTCTAGGTATGCCGCTAGGCTTTCTAGACGCTGTTGCTTATCTTCTTCACGTAACTGAACAGATAACCATTCAGTACGCTCGATACCATTTAGATATTCTTCTGTTACCTTGGTGCCCTTCTTCAGACGGTTAGGACCCTTTTCAGCAACTGCACCAATCATTATAGAGCTGGCACGATCGTATACGTTGTATTCAAGAATATGGAATTCATCGTTCAAGTCTTTCTTAACCTGATCTAATTCCAAACGCTCAATTTCTAATGCGCGAGTATCTTTCTCTACGCCATCTCTTGTGTAAACCTGTACATCAATAACAGTACCGATAACACTTGAAGGAACACGTAATGAAGTATCCTTAACATCAGAAGCTTTCTCACCAAAGATGGCTCGCAAAAGTTTTTCTTCTGGAGTCAGCTGGGTTTCGCCCTTAGGTGTCACCTTACCAACAAGAATGTCACCGCCCTTAACTTCAGCACCGATGTATACGATACCCGCATCATCTAGCTTAGTTAGTGCGCTTTCACCGACATTAGGAATATCCGCAGTAATTTCTTCAGAACCTAACTTAGTATCACGTGCGATACAGGTTAGCTCTTGAATATGAATACTTGTGAAACGATCTTCTTCAACAACTCGTTCTGAGATCAGAATCGAATCCTCAAAGTTGTAACCATTCCAAGGCATGAATGCCACGCGTAGGTTTTGACCTAATGCTAACTCACCTAAATCAGTAGATGGTCCATCGGCTAAAACATCACCACGTGCAATCAAATCACCCGTCTTAACGATAGGCTTTTGATTAATACAGGTGTTCTGGTTAGAACGGGTGTATTTGGTTAGGTTGTAAATATCAACGCCAGCCTCACCGCCCTGTACTTCATCATCATTAACACGAACAACGATACGACTGGCATCAACCATTTCGATCATACCGCCACGCTTCGATACAACAGCAACACCAGAGTCAACAGCAACCGCTCTTTCCATTCCAGTACCAACCAATGGCTTTTCAGCTCTTAGCGTTGGAACGGCCTGACGTTGCATGTTTGAGCCCATCAATGCACGGTTTGCATCATCGTGCTCTAAGAATGGAATCAAAGCCGCAGCAATTGAGATAATCTGCTGTGGTGATACATCCATATATTCAATGGTATCTGCTGTAGTTAATGCAAATTCACCTTTAATACGTGAAGGTACTAAGTCATCTGTTAATTTACCCTTTGCATCTATGTTGGCGTTTGCCTGTGCAATGGTGTAAATACCTTCATCAATCGCTGATAAGTAATGAACCTCATCAGTCACCTTACCTTTAGCTACTTTACGGTATGGCGTCTCAAGGAAACCATATTCATTAGTACGAGCATAGGTAGATAAAGAGTTAATCAAACCAATGTTTGGACCTTCAGGTGTTTCAATAGGACAAACACGGCCGTAGTGAGTAACGTGTACATCACGTACTTCGAAACCAGCACGCTCACGAGTCAAACCACCAGGTCCTAATGCAGAAACACGACGTTTGTGTGTTACTTCAGACAATGGGTTGTTTTGGTCCATGAACTGAGACAACTGACTTGAACCAAAGAATTCTTTAACGGCAGCAGATACTGGCTTGGCGTTAATTAAATCCTGTGGCATTAGATTATCAGCTTCTGCCATGCTGAGGCGTTCTTTAACTGCACGCTCAACACGAACCAAACCTACGCGGAATTGGTTCTCGGCCATCTCACCAACAGAACGAATACGACGGTTACCTAAGTGGTCAATATCGTCTACATCGCCCTTACCGTTTTTAATATCAATTAATATTCTTAGCACAGCAACGATATCGTCTTCTGACAATACGCCTGCGCCTTCTAATGAATCAACACCGATACGACGGTTAAACTTCATACGACCAACACGAGATAGGTCATAGCGATCTTCTGAGAAGAAAAGGTTGTTGAATAATGTGAGCGCAGCATCCTTTGTAGGTGGCTCGCCAGGACGCATCATGCGGTAAATTTCTACCAAAGCTTCAAGCTTTGTACGGCATGGATCATTGCCCATTGTATCGGCAATGAATGGACCAGCATTCAAATCGTTAGTGTAGATAGTAGAGAATTTCTTCAAACCACGTTCTAACATTAACTCTAAATTTTCTTCAGTAATTTCAGTATTGGCTTCAACAATTGTTTCTGGAATTGGAGCCGAACCTTTTTTCTTTTCAGTAAGCAAACGTTCTAAGTCATGCTTAGATTCTACTAAACTAGGATCGTCTTCAGACTTGGCAATCAACGTCTTTGCGATGCGCTTACCAATAAGGTATTCCTGTGGAACAACCAGCTTCTTGATATTTTCTTCAGTCAGCTTTTTAATGTGCAGCGCATTAATTCGCTTGCCCTGTTCAACGATTACACGACCACGTTTGCCCTTGATATCGAAAGCAGCTGTTTCACCCTTCATTCGTTCTGGGTTGAAGGCTAACTCGAAAGCACCTTTGGCTGTTACTGTCCATTCGTCCTTATCAAAGAATATGCTTAGAATTTCTTCACTAGTAAATTCTAATGCACGTAATAGAACTGATGCAGGTAGCTTACGACGTCTGTCGATACGAACAAATACCTGATCCTTAGGATCGAATTCAAAGTCTAACCAAGAACCACGGTATGGGATAATTCGTGCGCTGTGCAACAACTTACCCGAAGAGTGAGTCTTACCCTTATCATGATCAAAGAAAACACCAGGTGAGCGATGTAGCTGAGATACAATCACTCGTTCTGTACCATTGATCACAAAGGTACCGTTATCCGTCATCAAAGGCATTTCGCCCATGTAAACTTCTTGCTCACGGATATCTTTTACTTTTCTAGTTTTAGATTCTTTATCGTAAATTACTAATCGAATCTTAACTTTTAATGGAGCCGCATAGGTTACGCCTCTCATTTGACATTCTTTTACGTCGAAACTTGGCTCGCTTAAACGATAGCCAATGTATTCCAAGGCAGCGTTGCCAGAATAACTTTCGATCGGAAATACCGACTGGAATGCAGAATCAAGGCCGGAGTTACCATTCTCTTTCGGATTGATAAAGCCATTGTATGAATCCAGTTGGATTGCTAATAAGTAGGGTATATCGAGAACGTTGGCACGTTTACCAAAATTCTTACGAATACGTTTTTTTTCTGTATATGAATAGGTCATCTGTGTTCCTCAGCTTAACTCGCACTAGACGCTTGTTTGATCCGTGTTACCGGACTAGCCCAAAGGCCGTTTTGTTGTCAATCTGAATACTTAAATCCAGAAGCGACAAAAGGCCGGTGACCAAAGTCACCAGCCAATCAGCAATTTTATTGCTTCGCGATTGCCAAACTCAAATTACTTGAGTTCGACTTCCGCACCAGCTTCTTGAAGCTGCTTTTGTACTTCTTCCGCTTCGCCTTTCTCAACGCCTTCTTTAACAGAAACAGGGGCGCCTTCAACCATATCCTTGGCTTCTTTAAGACCAAGACCAGTAATACTACGTACGGCCTTAATCACAGCGATTTTGTTACCACCAAAACTGGTCATAACAACGTCGAATTCAGTTTGTTCTGCTGCAGCACCAGCGTCACCGCCAGCAGCCGCTGGAGCAGCAGCAACAGCTGCAGCCGCAGAAACACCAAATTTTTCTTCCATTGCTTCAACAAGTTCTACAACTTCCATTACACTCATTTCAGCAATTGCGTTTAAAATATCATCTTTAGAAAGAGCCATCTTTCATTTACTCCTAGGTAAAAATTTATAATCTAAAATACCAATAATTGACTTAGCTGGCCTGCTTTGCATCTTTAACAGCAGCAACCACACGAACTACCTTGCCAGGTACGTCGTTCAACGTACGAGTCAGTTTAGTAATCGGTCCATTCATAACGCTCATCAACTTAGCCAAAGCTTCTTCATAAGTAGGTAGGCTAGCAACTGCATCAATTTGATCAGCTCCTAACAACTTTCCACCTATAGCCAAAGCAGTGACGTTCATGGCCTCATTGTCCTTGCTGAACTCTTTCAACAATCTGGCGGCAGCGCCAGGCTCGTTTGTAGAGAACGCGCAAAGTACGGGTCCAGTGAATGCTTCCTGCATACAAGCAAAGTCAGTACCTTCCACTGCACGTTTAGCTAGAGTGTTTCTGATTACCCGTAGGTAAACTCCACTTTCTCTCGCCTTGACACGCAGGGTTGTCATGTCAGCAACAGTCAGTCCTCGGTATTCAGCTACTACAGCAGATAGCGCTTCATTAGCAATATCGCTAACTTCCGCTACAACCTGTTTTTTTGCTTCTATTCCAAGTGCCACTTGGTTACCTCCTAACAAGCCAGAAAAAAAACATCCTGGCAGTTACTTCGAGATGACAGTATGTACATCTCTGATTAACGGCGAACCTTCCTAAATAAATTTCGTAGGGTTCCACCATCTGCGTAGGCATTAATTAAGAAGGGTTACCTCTTCACCTACGGTCTTCGACGATTCCGGTTGATTAATATTTAATAATCAACCGGTCTCCCAAAGTCTGCGTACTATTCTTTTTTATCTAAAAAATGGAAGCACAAAACCACATCCAGGCGCTTAGAAAGCGCCCGGCTTTGAATTTCTAATTACTCTGCTTTTTCCAAACTATTTTTATCGATGACGATGCCAGGACCCATAGTTGTAGATAAAGATATCTTCTTAAAGTAAGTACCTTTAGCAGAACTTGGCTTAGCTTTAGTTAAAGCAGCCAAAAGAGATTGTAGGTTTTCTTGCAGTGCATTGGTTTCAAATGCCACCTTACCAATGGTAGTGTGGATGATACCAGCTTTATCAGTACGGTATGTAACCTGACCTGACTTAGCATTCTTAACAGCACCGGCAACATCTGGTGTTACTGTACCCGTCTTAGGATTAGGCATTAGACCACGTGGCCCAAGGATTTGACCTAACTGGCCAACAACACGCATTGCGTCTGGGCTAGCAATAACTACGTCAAAATCGATATTACCTTTTTTAACTTCGTCAGCTAGTTCATCCATACCGATTAAATCAGCACCGGCTTCTTTAGCCGCATCAGCGTTAGCACCCTGTGTGAATACCGCAACACGTACATCTTTACCCGTACCGTGAGGTAGGACAGTAGCGCCACGAACAACCTGATCAGATTTACGTGGGTCAACACCTAGATTGATTGCACAATCAACGCCTTCAGCAAATTTTACTGTCGATAGTTCTTTCAGTAACTCAAGTGCATCGTTAACTGCATATAATTCGTCCGCCTTTACTTTCTCGCGGAATGTCTTAGTACGCTTACTTAGTTTAGCCATGATTATCCCTCCACGTCCACGCCCATAGAGCGTGCACTACCAGCAATAGTTCTAACTGCAGCGTCCATATCGGCCGCTGTCAGATCAGGATCTTTCATCGTTGCAATTTCTTCTAACTGCGCACGAGTAATTTTTCCAACCTTATCTTTATTAGGTTCAGAACTACCCTTACTTAAGCCAATCGCTTTCATGATTAGAACTGATGCAGGTGGAGTCTTGGTTTCAAACGTGAAACTTCTATCACCATAAACCGTAATGACAACAGGAATTGGTAAGCCTTTCTCAACGCTTTCAGTTTTCGCGTTAAATGCTTTACAGAATTCCATGATGTTCACACCGTGCTGACCTAAAGCAGGACCAACAGGTGGACTAGGATTTGCCATACCTGCTTTTACTTGAAGCTTGATATAGGCTTCGACTTTCTTCGCCATGTTTTATTACCTCTTGCGGGTACAAGCGCTTTTCAGCTCCCCGGGAAAGTTATTAGCCTTTTTCTACCTGGCTAAATTCAAGATCAACTGGAGTTGACCGTCCAAAGATTGATACAGAGACCTTAACTCGGCTCTTTTCGTAATCAACCTTCTCAACTACACCATTGAAATCAGCAAATGGTCCGTCAGTAACTCGAATAACCTCACCTGGTTCGAATAGAACCTTCGGCTTCGGCATGTCTGAGCTATCTTCAACACGCTGCAGAATTTCATTGGCTTCTTTTTCTGTAATTGGCGCAGGGCGATCAGCAGTACCACCGATGAAGCCTAATACGCGCGGCGTATTCTTCACTAGGTGCCATGTCTCATCATCCATATCCATTTCCACAAGTACGTAACCTGGGAAAAATTTGCGCTCGCTTCGACGCTGCTGACCAGCTCGCATCTCAACAATTTCTTCTGTTGGTACCAGAACCTCACCAAAGCGCTCTTGTAAACCTTCTTGCTCAATACGCTCAGAAAGAAGGTTCTTAACCTTCATTTCATAGCCTGAGTAAGCCTGTACAACATACCATCTTAAAGCCATTCTATTAGACCTCCTGTCCTAGAACAAAGGCTACAACTCGAACTAAAATACCGTCCAAGCCCCACAATAATAGAGACATTACAGCAACAGCTAACATAATAATTAGCGTGGTCTGTATCGTTTCTTGTCGTGTAGGCCAAACAACCTTACGCGCTTCGATACGAGATTCTTTAGCAAAACCAAGTATTGTCTTACCCTTTTCTGTTGTTGCAGCAATTAGCATTGCTATAACAGCAGCAACTAAGATAGCAACAACTCGGATTAACAAAGATTGCTCGTCAAAATATTGATTACCAACAACTGCTGCTGCTAGAAACACAACAACTAGAAACCATTTAAAGATATCTAGTCCGCTTGACGTATTTTCTGTTTGTACACTCATGCAAATCTGTCCAACATATTTATTTGTTACGTCGCCACTTAAAAAGTGGCAGGCCAGGAAGGAATCGAACCATCAACCTGCGGTTTTGGAGACCGCTGCTCTGCCAATTGAGCTACTGGCCTTCAACGTAACAAAAGGTTGATGTCAAAAACACCAACCTTTATTCATTTCATGTAGGTCAGCCTTTAGGCTGACATGTCGCCCTAAAGAGCGACCTACAAATTAGTGATATTACTCAAATATCTTCGCAACAACACCCGCACCAACCGTACGACCACCTTCACGGATAGCAAAACGTAAACCTTC
>Ga0316204_10008870_pt1 | contig 13703 bp, 13 predicted proteins | sample 6monrhotite_MG_2_FD_205661 | JGI IMG/M metagenome (GOLD analysis project Ga0316204, IMG submission 205661) | Microbial mat bacterial communities from mineral coupon in-situ incubated in ocean water Damariscotta River, Maine, United States -... | ecosystem: Environmental > Aquatic > Marine >... | reverse complement strand
ACCCCACCCTTACCTGATGTCACTGTGATAACTATTCCCATATAAAATGCCTTAAAAGTTTTTACTAATTATAGCTCTAAAGCAATTACAGTGCCATAATAAATGGCTTTTTGACATATATCTTTGGGAATAATAGCCATATAAATGTTATCTCATATATGTATTTCAACAATACTCATATATTATGTTGTTATTTAAGTGTTTAGCTCATAAAACTATCAATAAGGAAGACTATGAAATGTTCAATATTTATTGCTCCAAGCGTTGACGGCTACATTGCCACTGAAGATCATGCAGTCAATTGGCTAGAGACAGTAGGAAAACCTCTATCAGAAGAAGAAGTATCTTCGGATTTAATGAAACACTTCAATAACACATTTTCAAACTATATGCAGAGTATTGATTGCATGATCATAGGACGAAAACTTATGGAAATACTTTCAAGTTTTGAGCTAACTCCTGAGCAGTGGCCGTACGGCAATGCAAAGATCATGGCTCTTAGCAATACCATAAAAGAGCCACCTGAGAATTTGAAAGATAAAGTACAAATGTTTTCGGGATCAATACCAGAACTCATTGACAAGCTTGAAAAAGAGGGATATACACATGCCTACGTTGATGGTGGCACTATAATTACTGCTTTTTTGAACCTTGGACTTATTAATGAGATGACATTGACACAAGCCCCAGTTTTACTGGGTTCAGGTGTACCACTTTTTGGTAAGTTGCACAAACAGATAAACTTAACAGATGCACAAGCCACTGCTTTTCCAAATGATTTTATTGAGATCAAATATAAGGTTAGTTGCCTATAAACATAAAGTAGAAAAGAGCAAGATACTTGCAAGTAAGGTAGATGAAAGCCTAGCTACCTGTATCATTTAAAAATATACTAAAAGCGGACTTTCAACACATAATACTACTAGATAGGCAAGTTCTTAGAAACATCAACAATCTTCTTTGCGCAGACAGATGGTGTCATCCGACAATATATTGATTCTTACCCTGTGCTTTAGCATCATACAAGGCACTGTCTACACGTTTAAACAAGGCTTCTATATCAGACTCATTCTTAATAGTGACAACACCCATACTGGCAGTTACAGAGTTAACCAAATCACATTCAAACAGATGCATCCACTCAATAAGCTTTTGAGCCAAGACTTCAGCACCTTCGTGATCCGTATCACGACATAATATCAAGAACTCTTCCCCACCCCAACGGCCCAAGCCATCTATTTTACGAATAGACTTTTGAAGCATCTGAGAAAATTTAATCAGGACCTTGTCTCCTGTTTGATGCCCAAAATTGTCATTAATTTTTTTAAAATCATCAATATCCAGAAGGATTAATGAAAAAACAGATCGTGTACGCTGTGATCTGTCAAACTCTATCATAAGAGCATCATTAATATACCTGCGGTTAAAGATATCCGTCAAGTCATCATGATTAGCCATATAATAAAGCTTAGAAGAAAGTTCTTTGCTTTCATTCAAACGCCTATAGGAAAATATCATCAAAGATATTGAGATTGTTATAAACAGGGGAATAATTTCATCCAGCTCATATGATTCATGAGCCTGAGAGTAGGTATAAAGCAGTTCTAATAGATCTATCTTGGCAAAGATAAGTAAAAAAATAAGATTAAGCACAATGAGAAATAAAACTTCGTATTTAAAGGAGATATTTTTGAAGATTGTTTTCATACTAGTCCTTTATCTTTACTAAGACTTTAGAAATTAGATTGTTACTTAAACACCACATCAAGTTGATGCAGTGTTCATAAAAAAAGGTTTAGTTTTTAGAAGTGTCTACGATTTTACCTTTAGCGATCCAAGGCATCATCTCACGAAGTTTATTACCAGTTTTAGTAATTAACATCTCTTTGTCGTTAGTACGCTCAGCGTTCATACGAGGGTAACCTGCTTGACCTTCAAGGATGAAGTCTTTTGCAAAACGACCATCTTGGATCTCTTTAAGGATCTCTTTCATAGCTGCACGTGACTCATCATTAATAACACGTTTACCAGAAACATAGTCACCATACTCAGCTGTATTAGAGATTGAATAACGCATATCTGCAATTCCACCTTGGAACATCAAGTCAACAATTAACTTAAGTTCGTGAAGACATTCGAAATATGCTAGTTCTGGAGCGTAACCCGCTTCAACTAGAGTATCGAAACCTGCTTGAACTAAAGAAGCTGTACCACCACAAAGTACTGCTTGCTCACCAAATAGGTCAGTTTCAGTTTCATCTTTGAATGTTGTTTCGATAATTGCTGTACGACCACCACCGATAGCAGAAGCGTAAGAAAGTGCTAACTCTTTAGTGTTACCTGAAGGGTTGTTACCAATAGCGATAAGATCTGGAATACCACCGCCACCTACGAATTCAGAACGTACAGTATGACCTGGTGCCTTTGGAGCGATCATAGTAACATTGATTCCGGCAGCAGGTTGGATACGACCATAGTGAATGTTAAAACCGTGACCAAAAGCGATAGTATCACCATCTTTTAGGTTTGGAGCGATTTCGTTAGCATAGATCTCAGCTTGATTTTCATCTGGAAGAAGAATCATAATAACGTCTGCAGCAGCAGAAGCATCAGCAACTGTCATTACAGAAAAGTTTTTAGCTTCAGCTTTTGCCCAGCTTGATCCGCCTTTACGAAGACCAACGATAACCTCAACACCTGAATCTCTTAAGTTTTCAGCGTGTGCGTGTCCTTGAGAACCAAAACCAATCATTGCAACTTTTTTGCTTTTGATTAGATCGATGTTACAGTCTTTGTCATAATATACATTTAATGCCATAGGTGATGTCCTTTTAATTGGATTCAAGTCTAATTTCGACTTAAAATTTTCGGGATTATACTTAAATTCTTCTCAAAGTGTGCTGAATTTAACAGCCGTCATGCAAAAAGTGTAAGGCTCTTGCTTTTTCTTGATCTGAGTTATACTTTATTAATTTATTTTTATATTTATTCAACTCTTGTGCACTAGCCCCATTATCAATCATATACTGCATAGCTTCAGGATTATTTTGAGAAGCGGCTGCTTTGATGTATTCTAAGCCTTTTATCGGGTCACGGTTAATTGTATCAGGTCCTATAGTTTGAGCTCTGCTGTATAAAAGCCCCATATAATATTTTGCCTTAGCATTATTAAGTCTTACAGCTTCTTTTAATTCAGCCAAACCTTTTTTAGGTTTTCTTGACCATTGCACGCCTACATAATATATCCAAGCGGCATTTACCTTTGCATCTATATTTCCCAAAGCAGAAGCTTTAACAAAATATTCTAAGGCTAAACCTTCATCCCTCTGTATCCTTCTTTTATAGTATTGTTCACCTAAAAGGTTCATCGCCTTAACATGTCCTTGATCTGCAGCTTGCTTTAGATAATAGATAGCCTTATCATATGATCCATATTTTTTAGGCGCTGTGTAAAATTCTCCTGTTATATATAAATCTTCAACAATATTTCCCTGACAACTGTTTACGTATTGATTATCAGAAGGTTTTTGATCTAAGGCGACAATAGCACATAAATGTGACTTAGCAAAAGCATTTCCTTCTTTCGCTGCCAAAGCAAAATAAGATTTTGCCTTGCTTATATCTTTGTTCGTATATAAAAGCCCCAATGCAAGCTTCGCTTCTGTCAGCTTTTCTGCCTTTTGCACCCATTTTTCAGCCTGAGAATTATCACCTTGCGCATAATAAAAAACACCAAGGTTGTAAGCAGCCTTGTAGTAACCCTTTCCTGCTGAATTTTGTAACCATTTTTTCGCTGCGGAATAATTTCCTAGTTCTAAGTCAATCAGACCTAAAAGGTTTTGCGAAGCTGCATCGCCTTTGAAGGCCAAAGCATTAACCTTGTCTTTTGCAAATACAAAATTAGTTTCTTTATAAGCATTAAATGCTTCACAATAATCATCACTAAATGCCATTGTCTGAATCAACAGAACCATTAATAAAGTATATTTCATTATTTATCACCCTACATTTTTCTTTTTATATCAATCAAAGCATTCTTTTCAGTAAAAGCTAATGCTAACTTACCTAAAATAGTACAACAAGAATTGTACCTAAGGAATCTAAACATGAACAATGTTTTAAAAGAAAAGATCAAACAATTACCTGCCTTACCCGAATCAGCTATTAAACTAGAAGCAATTTATCACAACCCAGACTCAAGTTTTGATGATATGGTCAAGGTATTAGAGCTCGATCCTCTTTTAACAGCTGACATTTTAAAAGCAGCTAATTCACCTTTGTACGGTTTTACTCGTGAAATAAATTCTATTACGCAAGCCGTAGGTCTTTTTGGCATGGGTACCATTCGTGGTTTTGCCCTTGCTATGATCGTCAAGAAAAGTTTTGCTCTAGATCTTGCTCCTTATGGAATATCAACTACTGAGTTTTCAAACCTTTCACAAGCACAAAGCGCCCTTGCCGTAACTTGGTACCTCCGTCAAAAACCTAAACTTATGGATCTTTTATCTCCTGCATCTTTTTTAGTCGAGATTGGAAAAGTCATGATCTCTCAATGTCTTCTTGAAGACGGTAAAGATACTGCCTTCACTAAAAAGATCAAATCAGGTGAAAGCGTTAGAGCTATAGAAGAAGAGTTTTGTCAGACCTATACTGCTGAAGTATCTGCTGATATATTCAATCACTGGAAATTTGATGAGTCGTTAATTAATCTTATCCGATTTTGTGGTGAGCCAGAAAACTGTCCGGATGATGAAAAACTTTCTGAGGCCGTTAAGGTATTGCATGTTATTCGTATTGCTACGGGATTAAATGGTGTTTTTACAGATGAAAGTCTGGCCAATGCGAAAGAACTCATAGAAAAGTATGGACTTGATCTAGCAAGCTTTGAAGCGGCTATTGAAAAAATGACTGCGTGAAAATATTCTTAATTAAACTGACCCATGGTGTGATAGAAAAAGATCTTTCTGCTCAAGAGAGAGAACTTCTTCAAGAACTAAATAGTATGGGGTTTCTCAACCTCGAAGATGATAAATACACCTTAAACTCAAAATACCGAGCAGGTCTCATTGACCTTACCCAAACAGGTGATGCTTACCTAAAAGTTATAGGCACCTCGATGAAAGACCTTTTTATTGAGGCCAAAGATTTAAAAGGCGCAGATAAAGATGACTTGGTTATCGCGCAAAGGCTTATAGGAAAACGTGGAAAACCTGCTGCTGTAGTTGCCCATGTTGTAGGTAAGGCTGAACATTTTGGTGTAGCTGCTATTACTATGCTTAATGACAAAAAAACACTCACTGATCTAAAAACGAACACCCCTGTTGCCATTAGACTTAAGATAGATGCCTTAGATGCCTACAAGGAAAATGATGTTTTTCAAATCGATTATCAAAAGAGTCTTATCACTAAACATTTAGGATCCTTAGATGACCCACACATTGATGAAGACATTGCCTTGGCTCTGTTTAACCGTCATAAAGAATTTGAACCTGATATCCTAGCCCAAGCCAAAGAGTTCGGTGCAGCAGTAGATGCATCTTTATACCCTGACAGAAAAGACCTTCGCCATCTTCCTTTTTGTACTATTGACCCCGTAACGGCTAAAGATTTTGATGATGCCATCTATTTTGATGAAAAAGAGCATGCCCTTTATGTGGCCATTGCAGATGTCTCTTCTTATGTTGAACCTTTTGGTCCTATAGATACTGAGGCCATGTATCGAGGCTTTACCGTTTATTTCCCCCATAAGTCTGTGCCTATGCTTCCTCGTGAACTTAGCGAAAACCTCTGTTCACTTCGTCCCAATGAAGACAGGTTGGCATTTACCTTTAAAATATTTATAGACCCCACTTCTTTAGAGGTCACCAATACCGAACTATATGAGACCCTTATCCATTCTCGCCGTCGTTATACTTATGCCGAAGTCGATGCTTTTTTTGATGGGGACTTAAAAGCGCAAAACGATCATGACAAAGTCACTATGGCCTATTTGCCCAAGTTAAAAGAGCTGACTCAAAGATTAAAACAAGAGCGTATGCTTCGTGGTTATGACTTCCGTTCACGTGAGTTTGATATACACTTAGATGAAGAAGGTCTCATCACGACAGTAGACAGTGAAGATGAAACACCTTCGCACGCACTTATTGAAGACTGTATGCTTCTTGCAAACAAAGCTGCAGCAGATATGTTTGAACGTGGTGTTTACCGTATACATGAATCGCCTAGTCCACTGAAACTGCAATCTTTATATGGACAACTTTCTAGCATTGGCATAGATGTAGAGATCAAAGGTTCCATGCGTCAAACCATTTCTGACATCCAGAAAAAAGCAGAAGAACTAGATATCCGTGAAGAGGTCGATACCCTTATCATCCAGTCACAGATGCAAGCACGCTACGCACCAGACAATCAAGGACATTTTGGTTTAGGGTTTGACAGTTACACGCACTTCACCTCACCAATCAGACGTTACTCAGACCTAATGGTACATAGACTTCTAAAAGCTATCTTAGCCGATGACAGCGACCAAGCCGGCTATCTTATGCGAAACATTGATGCACTGTGCGAGCAGATATCTATCTTGGAAAGAGAAGCCGATTACACCGCTAAAGACTTAGAAAACAGAAAATATGCCAGATGGGCACATGAGCGAATCGGGACTATTGTAAAAGCCAGGATCATCTCACTTGAACCTGCACCTGTTGCTATTTTATTTGATGAGATCATAGGAGCTAGAATCTTTTTAAAAGGTGATGAAGGCTTGCAACTTTTTGGAAATGTTGAGATCGAACTCACGGATGCCAGCATAGCAACAACGAAGATTTACGGTCGTTTCATCAAACATATAGAAAGCCTTGATGAAAACATTTTAAAGATCAAATTGCCATGATTAAAAAACAAGATTTTGACAGACTCCTTGGGCAAGGAAAGATTCCAAGAGCAATGATGTTTTTTGGTGAGTCAGACTTTATGATCGACTACCATGCCAAAAAACTTTGTGATCTTTGGGGAGCTGAAGATGATGTCTTTGCCCTGTATCATCAAGACTATAACTTCAATGATGCCAAAGCGCATATCTCTCAAGGATCACTCTTTGGTGGAAACAACGTTCTACTGATCAAAAACGACAAAAAAGTACCAAAAAAAGAGTTAGATGAGCTTATCTATTATGTGGAAAAAAGCCCGAGCAATTTCTTGATCTATTGCTATTACGGGAGTGACTACAAGACTTCTAATAAAGCCTTCACCCCTAAAACAGGTGGGGACAGTATTCGTTTTTTCAATCCTTATTTTAATGAGGCAAAAAGTATCATCAGAAATGAAGCCAAAAGCTTTAACCTTCAAATAAATGAAGATGCCATCACACATCTACTGCTTTCACAAAATTCAAACCTATCACTCGCATGCAACGAATTAGAAAAACTTGCCATCTTGCAAGCACCCATTCATGCAAAAGAGATCAATGAACATGTTTTTCCACTTGCAGAGGTAAAACTAGATGAGATGATCTTGGCTATCTTGGAGAAAAAAGATTTTAAAACCAATTTGCATAGGCTACTTGAAACGGGTGAAAACGAGGTGCAGATCATTACCGCGCTTTCTAACTTCATCACACAACTTTTTCTGTTTCATACCTATATAAAGATACACGGCGTCATCTCTTCTGCTGCGATCTTAGGTTATAAACTTCCTGCCTTTATCGAAAAAGAGCGAGCAGATCTTTCCATCAGGTTTAAACTCTCAACCTATGAAAAGCTCCTTGATCATCTTTTACAAACCGAACTTGATCTAAAAAGTGGTGGCAACAAAGACAATAATGCTATTTTACTTGCGGCTCTTTTAAAGCTTCAAGCACTTTTATAAATAACAAAGGAGCTAAAATGCTTATTTTCTTCAGCATAAAGCTCACCCTCCTTTCAGCTTTAATTATCTAAGCATATAATAAGACCTACTTGGGTATAATTCGCGCGTTCCTTGCTCTTTGTATTTCAATGGACGCCCTTACATCGTTACGATAGGCCCTATTATGAGATGCATAATAGAATGTTTTATGAAACATTCTTAATCCAGAAGGCGCTATAAATCCAAAAGGAGATCTCTATGAGACATTACGAAAACCTCGTAATCCTAAAGCCAACACTAACTGCAGAAGAAATGCAAGCAGCTGTTGCACAAATCGAAGAAAACATCACTAAAGATGGTGGTGAGATTGTTGCTCGTGACGTTAAAGGTATGAAACGTTTAGCTTACGAAATCAACAAAAATGCACGTGGTTATTTCCACATTATGTATTTCAAAATTGCTCCAACTGCAATCGAAGAAATCGAACGTCTTTACCGTATTAACGAAGATGTACTTCGTTTCGTTACTGTTAAATATGACAGCAAACGTGAAGTAAAAGCGTGGAATGAATTAGTAGTTAAAACTGAAAAAGCAACAGAAGCTAGAGCAGCTGCAGCAGCAAAAGCAGCAGCTCCTAAAGAAGAAGCAGCTCCAGTAGCAGCAACTCCGGCTCCAGAAGCTCCAGCAGCAGACGCTCCAGCGGCAGACGCGTAAGTTTAAAGGAAAACCATGTTTAATAAAGTTGTATTGGTAGGAAATCTTACTCGCGATATAGAGTTACGTTATGCACAAAGCGGAAGCGCTATTGCTAACACGGCTATCGCAACAAGTAGAAAGTTCACGCAAAATGGCGAACGTAAAGAAGAGGTATGTTTTATGGACATCACTTTTTTTGGTCGTTCTGCTGAAGTAGCAAACCAGTACCTTAGACGTGGTAGCAAGATTCTTGTAGAAGGCAGAATCAAATTTGATCAGTGGGTTGCCCAAGATGGTAGCAAACGTTCAAAGCATTCAGTTATTGTAGAAACTATGCAGATGTTAGACTCTAAAGCAGACGCAGCAGCACAAGGTGTTGGTGATAATGCTTATGGTGGCGCACCTGCTGGTGGTGGTTATGAAGCGCCTGCGCAAGCAGCACCTCAGGATAACTACAACAATAACAATGCACAAGCTCCACAGCAACAATATGGCCAGCAGCAGCAACAGCAGTCATACGGTTCGGGGCAAAACAACTCTTATGGTAATCAGCAACAAGCTCCGGCGCAGCAAAACTACCAAAAACAAGAGATGCCTTCTGCACAAGCAATCCCGGAAATTGACATCGATGAAGATGAAATTCCGTTTTAGATTGAATACATAATGCGGAACATTGGGCTTCCTGCCAAAGGAAACCTAGTGTTAATGCAGGTAGAGGAATTATTTCCTCTGCTGTTTTAACAAATGAAGGGGTTCCCTTCATTTTTATAAAATAAAAATTAAGGACCATCAGATGGCTGAAAGAAGAAAATATAAAAAACGTTATTGTAAATACTGTGAAGCAAAAATTGATTTCATTGATTACAAAGATACTAACTCTCTTAAACATTCAATGTCAGAGCGTTACAAAATCATGCCTCGTCGTTTAACAGGTAACTGTAAACGTCACCAAGAGATGATTTCAAATGCAATCAAACGTGCACGTCAAGCGGCATTAGTACCATATACTGTTACTCGTAAAATAGTAGTTGCTAATCCATTCGAAAGCATCGTTAGCTAGATTCAATTCTTAGCATAAGGCTAAGAACTAAAAATTAGATGTCATGTCTAATTTTTAACTGGCAGATGTATTTTGCATCTGTCCATTTCAAAAACCCCCTAACTAAAACCCTTCTCCTAACTAAAAAATATTATTATTTTTTAACTTTATTGTTGTTATCCTATATATAATTGAGCGTCAAAAAAATTATGAATGGGGATAGTTATATGTCATTTATGCAACATTTACAAAGTAGTCTTATCTTAGGTACAAAAATGACACACCCTGATGAAGAGCATTTTATACGTCAACAATGCAAAGAACTTTTTACCTATATCAACAACAATAGAACTTCGCAAATACAATCCTTAATCGAAGCAGGCCTTGATCCTGACAAATGTGAACATGAACATCTAAGAGCTCTTAGTTATGCTGTTAAAAATAGTAAACTTGAAAGTATACAGACTTTGTTATCTTATGGCTGTGATGTTAATGCAACAGATTGTTTTGATAAAAAAGCTATAGACTATGCCATTATTAACAAGAATGATGAGATCATTGAACTCCTGCTTCGTTATGGAGCAGTCGATTCAGAAGGAAAGATAGCTTCTATTGACTTACAATATGATGTAGGTGATATCTTCGAAGCTGCCTTAACAGGTAACCTACATGCCCTTACGCACTTTCATCAACTTGGTGCAAGCATACATGAACTACGCGCCAATAAAACCTCTTTACTTCATTTATCTATAGAAGGAAACAATCCTAAACTACTCGTTTATCTACTCAATAAAGGGCTCAGTGTAGATCTTGCCGATAGAAGTGGGACATCACCTTTGATTTTAGCGGCAATGGATAACTCTAAATTAAAAATCTTAAATATCTTGATCAACAGAAATGCCACCTTGGACCAACGTAACCATAGGCACACATCTGCCTTAACAATGGCAATCAAACGTTTTAATATACAAGCAGCTATCTTGTTAATTAAAAATGGTGCCAATATCAACATACGAGACGGGATAGATACGCCTTTGACCCTTACTCACAAGGCCTTAGAACTTACAACACATAAACCTCTTATCATTGAACTAAGAGATTTAGAGACCCTTCTTATAGCAAGGGGAGCACATGTTAACAACTATGATGAAAACCTTCAGTGGAGTCCTTTAATGTTAACGGCAAGCCATTATCAAGATGAACAGAGCATTAAGCACTTAAAGTTGCTTATCAAACTAGGTGCCAACATTGATCAAAGAGATAAAAATCAACGTACTGCCTTGATGATAGCTGCTTCCTTGGGCCGTCTAGATGCATTAGAGTACTTGGTAAAATTTAATGCAAAGCTTAATTACTTTGACAAGTTTGGCTGGACAGCACTTATGCTTGCTATTTACTACAATCAAAAAGATGTCGTAAAAAGCCTTCTTGCATCAGGAGCAGATGTCAACCAAAACACTAAAAAAGGCTTAACTGCTTTAAAAGTTGCTGTAGATAATGACAGGGCATCATTAATTCCTATCTTAAAAGATTACGGTGCTGTCTTCCCAAAAGAATAGCGTAGTGAATCGGACTTTAGAAAAGAGTAGCGTAGCGAAACGGACTTCAGAAAACTAGCCATGGCGGTTTTTCTAATTCAAAAGCTTGGCCATCGCATAGAAATCAACTAAAAGTTCTTATATATTTTAATGGTATAAATTTTGCTCTAAGTATCCTAAAAATGGACACTTATGAAGTCAGTACTTTTATCTTTTATCCTCTTTAGCTCTTTATACAGTGCCATCAGTGAATTTAAAACAGATGATTATCATATACTTATTGGTAAAAACTTTGATGATGAAGCCTTAGACATTGTTGAAGATCATGATTATAATATTTCAGTTGTTGGGTACACACAAGACTTTAAGACTTCCTCATCATCACAACACAGCTTTAATAATGCCTTTGATTATCTTCATAGTGTACAGAGTAAAAACGGTGAACAACTTCGACTTATAAAACTCAATTTATCTGCTGATATTGTCAATGACTACAGTTTAACACTGCAAGAGTATAACCGAGGAACAAACATCCTAAAAAGTGTGCAAAATGGCTATATATTAGGTGGGTATACCCATAATGGACAGATGCTCATTAGTTCTGTGGACTCACTTTATCAGGCTAAGACGCTTAAGAAGTTTGGGACAGCAAATTTTGATCAGCTTCATTCCTTAATAGCACTAAAAGATGGCGGGAGTATAGCCATAGGAACCTCGCAAACGTCCAGAAACCCTTATGATGATATCTTTGTGCAGGGCTTGGGAAGAAGTGATGTTTATCTTGTAAAGTTCAATCCTAATGGAAGCATACGATGGCGTAAAAAGTACGGTTCCAAAGATAAGGACATTGGTGTAGACGGGGTTGAGACTCAAGACGGCGGATTTATACTTTTAACTCTATCGCAAGAAGAGTTAAACTTTAGAATCTCAGCAACAAAAATCAATGATACAGGTGATATAGTCTGGATTAAAAAGTTTCCAAAAGATGGTCGTCAAAAAGCCTTTAAGATAATCAAAACCGCTAGAGGAAACTACCTCATATCCGCAAGTTTTGAAAATAAAAATAATCAAGATAATATTAGACTGCTTAAAATTGACAATGAAGGAAATCTTTTATGGGAAAGAAATTATTTTTCTAATGCTCACGAACACCTAAATGACATTAGTGTTGATTACAAAGGTAATATCATTGGTGTTGGGCATTCTCAAAGTTCAGATCAAGCAGACCTAGATGCCTTAGTCCGGTATTATGATCATAAGGGTAATGTCCTCTGGGAAAGAAAATTTGGTAAAAATCGTCATGATGCATTTAAAGCTGTCACATTGCTTCATAATAATACCTTTGCTATTGCAGGCTTTGCAAGTTCGTTTTCAGATAAAAAACGACAGATGTGGATATTGAAACTCAATGATGACGGAAGCTTCTGCAAAAAACAAGATCAAAAATATAAAAATATCTACCAAGCACTAAAAATCCTGCCAGATCAAACAGGTGACAATCTTAAAAAAACAGATGATTTGGAAAAGTTCAATACCCATCAGCCAGACAATACAACAAATAAAGTAATTAAATCTGCTTTAAACACCAAAAATGAAGACCCCTCTGAACAACAGAAAATAGTAAAAGTATCTTTGCCTAAGATAAACATCTATAAAGACCTTAGAGTCAGCCATGACGGCCTTATCTTTAAACAAGGAAGCTCAACACTTACCTCAAAACATAAAGCCATATTGAAAGAGTTTATACCAAGATTAATGGAAACACTAGCTCCCTATAAAGACCAGATAAAAAATATTCAGATCCAAGGATACACATCAACAGAGTGGCAAGCTCCTGAAACACAAAGATACCTAAACAATGCTCAGCTAGCCAATGACAGAGCCTTAAGTGTTCTAGATTATAGTTATAGACTCAAGTCAGTAAAAGAACATCAAAAATGGATGACGCAAGTTTTTAGTACGGACGGATATTCATATTCAAATCTTGTATACGAAAATGAAAAAGAAAATAAGATAAGATCAAGAAGAGTAGAATTCGAAATAGTTTTAAAATAAGGTGAGATATGACATACTGTCAACCTATGAATAAACAGCTCTAATAAATACAAGACTAAGGTCATTGCTGAATAGATAAGACATCAAATTGACACTCATACTATAAGGATAAAAAATGAAAAAACTACTACTTTTAATCATGATGACACTTGGGCTATATGCTTCTGACGTAAACTGGATAGCTTCTTATGAAAAGGCAATTGAGATGGCTAAAACTGAAAAAAAACCGATGCTTCTATTTATGAATAAGCCAGGTTGTGGTTCATGCGCGTATATGAAAGAAAATGTTTTTGCCGATAAAGACGTTGTTGCTTATTTGAAAGAAAACTATATCTCTGTTTCTCTAGACATACACACAAATGATGCGCCTAAAGCGTTTCAAGCCCAAGTAACACCTGTTTTTCACTTTGTAAACAATGATGGCTCCATCATTCAAGCAACACTTATTGGTGGTAAAACGGCACCATTTTTCCTTAAACTTCTTAAACAAGCATCTGCTTCAGCAAAATAATGATCAAACCCTTTCTGTGCAC
>Ga0316204_10008869_pt1 | contig 13703 bp, 7 predicted proteins | sample 6monrhotite_MG_2_FD_205661 | JGI IMG/M metagenome (GOLD analysis project Ga0316204, IMG submission 205661) | Microbial mat bacterial communities from mineral coupon in-situ incubated in ocean water Damariscotta River, Maine, United States -... | ecosystem: Environmental > Aquatic > Marine >... | reverse complement strand
TGTGAATGTTGGTGTTGCGTAGTTCAAGTCTCAATGTGTCAGTCAGTCCTTCTAACGCAAATTTGCTGGCGTTGTAGGCACCGCGAAAGGGCAAGGCGGCCAATCCAAGTACCGAGCTGTTTTGGATGATGCGGCCATGGCCCTGCTTGCGCATCACCGGGATAATCAGGTTGGTGAGTTCGTGGGTGCCAAACAGGTTAGTCTCAAACTGTGCGCGCAGCACATCACGGCTCAGGTCTTCCACCGCGCCGGGTTGACCGTAGGCTGCATTGTTGAAGAGTGCATCGAGTCTACCGTTGGTTTGAATTAATACTTCATTGACGGCGAGCTGGATTGATTCGCTGTCATCAAGGTCAAGCAGCACTGCATTTAAGCCGAGTCCTTTTAATCGATCGACATCAAGCTGTTGGCGTGCGCTGGCAAAGACCTGGTGGCCGCGCCGGTGTAGCGCTTCAGCAGCACATAGGCCGATGCCGCTTGAGCAGCCGGTAATTAAAATCGTCTGTCTATTTTTAATCGTCGTGGTCATAGTCTTAAAATATTACGCCAGTAATGCAGCCACAATGCCGGTTAGGAATATACCATCAAAGGTGCCTGCGCCACCGATCGATGCGACGGGTACGCCCATCTTTCGGATGTCTTTAATACGCAGAATATCTGCACCGATGATCACGCCGAGTGTACCGCAGATGTAAGCGAGTGCTGCGCTCTGTTCTCCACCGATCAATAACGCCGTGAGTGCCGCGGTGATCGGCGCGATAAAGATTGGCATGCCGATGCCAAGGCCTGCGATTGGGCGACTGGAAAAATAACAGACTGCGGTGACGATCGCAGTGGCAGAAACCAGCTGCGTGAACGACAGCACATTGTGTTGAATCAAGTAGAGGCAAAAGATAAAGGGGATCAGGCAGCCGCCGACGTTGATGGCGATGGTTGTTTTACCGTGAAACTGTTTTCTTAAGTTCCGCAGCAGGCCGCGAAAGAGCAGCGGTGGAGGTGCGTGGTCGCAATGTTCCGCTTTTATTTGAAAGAGTGGCAGGTTAATTAGGCTACCTGCGAGCGCACAAAAGAGCAGTGTGAGTGCCGCGTCGGATGATATGCCGAGCTTATCGAAGGCGATGGTGATGATACCGACCTGAATAATCGCCAGCAGTGCGGCAATCAGCACGATGATAAAGATTAAATGTGGCGGTGAAAATGATGAGCGCATAATGCGTAGCTTATCATGTAGAGCGTTAACGGTTATTTTGGCAAGCTTGCGCAGCCAATTAAGCTCGACGTAGAGTGTTATATCTGATGGGTTGGTTGATCCTTGCAATACGTCATCGATGGATGTCTTTGTTTGATTTTTTTATGGCTGGTAAGTCGCGAAAGCGGCCTTAGGTAACTTTGCCTTTCACAGCAGCTGACGGCCAAAAGCTGCTTGTCGGAAAAATTTAGCAAGAGGCTTGAGCCCACACATAACGGACGTTTGGGTAGTGCCTCCTAGTGTCGCGTTTGCAAACGGCCGAGCAATACGAAATGAAACTTGATTCCATTTTTATGTGGTATACCAACTTATGTGAATTTGTCACGTAAATGAGAGGGGTTTTTACTTGTCAGAAAGGTTGCCTAATGTTTTACTTTGGCACTAGCTTCAAAATACGCTGCTAGCGATGACGTCTCAATAATAAATAATATACGGTTGCGCTCCCTAGTTTTGCAACAAGGGGATGTTAAGGATTGCGTGCGCCGATGAAGAGGCTCAGCTTACTTATAAATTGAATGCCTCTTTTTGGCTCTCACCATTGCATGCATTCAGTAACAAACGGAGATTACAATGCCACGTATTAAGGGACATGTCAGTGCAGGTAGCCAAGGTCTTCACAGAATTCTCATCGAAGCCTTTGATGCGCCCGCTAACTTTCAGGCTTGCATACCCCTTAGTGGCCGTAAAGCACTAAACAAACATTTATTGCGACGGTTAGGATCGGCGATAACAGATGCCTCTGGTGAATTCACGATAGATTACGGCAATAATGACCGAGCCCCATTCTGCTTTATACGCCGACCTTGCGTTAATCTGTGGCTCATTGCCTCATCCTGCTGTAATGAGGATGAAGATATTGAAATTGTATACCAATCACAAGATGTGCGTGAGAATGCAGGCAGGCTTGAACACTACCCTATCTCTTTGGCCAAGGATTATTATGATGAAAATAACCGTGTCGCCAATCGGCCCGTAGTTCAGTCACCTGAAACCATTGCAAAAAATTATGCGACACAGCAAGTGCTTGAAGCCGCAGAATTAGCCGTCTCTAAGGATAAGTTCAATAAACGCCTATCCGTTCGCCGTGATTTTGAAAAAAAAATAGAACCAAAGATTCGAAAAAACCTCTCCCTTGTCGAACTTGGTAATGACGGTGAACCACTCGATCCTGACTACGTAAAAAACAGTGAATCGGTTCGTATTAAATCTGAGAAACGGATGCTCTCCGTGATGGCAAAAAAATTCGATGTTGATTCGAGCGAAAAAATGGCCCTGTCGGGTCGAATATCGCTGACGGCCACGCAGATGCAAAAACTAGAAGCGGAGCCATCCACTATCTCTGACGATGATACTGTCACTGTCGATGAAGATACGCTCTCCACAATCTTAAATGGCGAAGGCGAGTCGGGTGAAAATCCGGAAAATGGCCGCCAAATCGTTAATCGCGTCAATGTTGTTGAGCACTACTGTCGAGAACAAACCAAGGGAGAACAATGCCTAACGGTCGAGGCGTCTACAGATATTCTCCTTCCTGAGGATGAAGATCCAAATGATGAAGAACACACCGACGTAGAGCCAGGCATTGGTGAGGCACAACCGGGGGATCGAGTTGATTTAACTGCTGAGAATATCACGACTGAAGAACTCAAGGCTGGCATCCCGCGTTATATCGCCAACATTCTTAATGAGTCTTCCATGCTTGATAATGGAGTCTCTTCATTACCGTCGCCAGGAACCCAGCTTAGCGAGGAAGATATCAATAAAGCAGGTGCCTTTCCTTCGCTAACATTACCACCAGGGCCTGCTGATGTGCCTGCATATCATGACTTCTATGATCTTCAGATAGCCTTCAAACCGGTATGGTCAGAAGCATTAGATAACAGTACCTTAAATGATATTGGTGCGAGTTATGAGCACTACGTCGAAAGTGGTGGAGACCCAGATTTATTTTCAGAGAGTGTGTCTAGTGAGATTCCAGGGCTAATAACGAACCAGACTTATCCTTATTTTCCACTAGCGCCAGATGGAGTGATACAAAAGCACATTGATATCACTAACGAGGAATGGACTGCGCTGAATTCAACGCAGCAAACAAGCCTAAAAGATATCGCTGATAAAATACATGAGTATTTTGGAATATTGGATGACAAGTATGGGGAGGGTGTGTTCCTTACGGGAACAAACGAAACTGATATTCTAATCTATAACCGAACTCGCGAATTTGTGACTGCACAGGTCGGTGATTTACAAGCACAAGGTGAGCGACTAGCTAGAATCGCTCGGGCAGAGCTTGAGCGACAAGCGACTAATAGATCATTAGTGCCTAATAACGAGACTTTAAAACAACTAATCCAACGAGCAAATGCTAATTACCCCGCTAAATATTTTGCAGCAAATAAGCAGCAACGCAGTGTTAATTTTGGCGTGCTTGTAAATTATCGACAACGCTGGACTCCGACGGCCTACCAAGTGGGAGAGCTGATCAAAAGCATTCCGCTAGCACCGAAGGAAGTTAGAAAGTATTCAACAAAAGTAGTCAAAAAAGAGAAGCGAGCACGTAAAGAGATTGAGTCCAATCTTGATAGCCTAAAGAGTGAAACCAATTCTACTACACGTGCTGAAGCTGATATTGTTCAAAAGGCAATGGAAAAAACAAACTTCCATGCCTCAGCTGACGGAAGTTACAACACAGGCGTCTGGTCAGGTAAGGCATCAAGTGGGTTAAGCGAAGACGCCGAAGATCAATCTTCAGAAACCAAAAAGAGCTTTCATGAGGCGGTTGTCAAAGCTGCACGCGAATATAAAAATGAACATAAGGTCGAACTAGAAACTGAATCGACCTTTGAGTCGGAATTTCAGGAATCGGGAGAAATTTCGAATCCTAATGATGAGCTTTGCGTTACCTATCTCTTTTATGAATTACAACGTCGCTATCGTGTTGAAGAGCGGCTTCACCGCCTCACCTCTGTTGTAATGGTGGCCCAGGAGATGCCAAACCCAGGTGAAATCGATGAAGATTGGTTGATTGCTCACCGCTGGATCTTAAACCGCGTAATGCTAGACGATTCTTTTAAACAGCCGCTTATGTATGTGGCAGAGGGACTGGTGGCCGAACAGTTTTCGCTTGAAGAACTTCGTAAAACACTGGCTCAGCAGCGCCGCTTGGTTGAAGAGCTGAGAGAGGATGTTGCTGATTCACGGGGGTTGACTGAATCCCGTTATGCTTCACTTCAGCGCTCGATGGAACGAACGGCTCGAGCCACTCAACGAAAGGGCAAAGGTGGTGGGTTTTTAGGGTTAGTGAAAAAAATAACCCAACCCAACATTGTGGATACCTTTGCAGATAGTTTTATAGGGAGCGGAGAAAACGAAACTCCAGAAACTGCACGTGTACGTGAAGCGGCATCACAAGACGCCTATCAGCGCGAGATACAAAGGTTACGTGACCATGAAGGCCAGCTTGCCCAAACGAACTCAAGCCTGGAGCGGGCGACAGAAGAATATACCAACCGACTATCTGACCATCTCGCCAATGTTGTGCTGGTCACAGAATTAAAAAACCACGTAAAAGATAATATTACCCACTATATGCAGGCCATCTGGATGCACGAGCCATTCCAGCAGCGTTGGCTACGACTCAAAGACGTGCCCATACCCGTACTAAAGCGATCAAAACGGAAATATATAATCAACAAGAATTTAAACATGGGTAACCTGTCAGCTGCTCCTCATCTGAAAGCAAAGGCTTATGATTTTACAACCACTGGTGACTTTGAATTACCGCCAGAAAAAGAGGATGGAACGCTAGAAACCGTACCTTTATATGAAATTGCAGATATTGACGGCATGTTAGGCTTTCGCGCTAACTATATGATCTTTCCGATGAAGAGGGCCAATGCCATCACTGACTTCATGATGGAACCCTACGTTGAAAAAGCGGCAGGGGGCTATGGCATCACTGACCCCGATGATCTTGGCAACATCTCGCTGGATGAGTTTTCTGAATATGTCTGTTGTTTGAAGAAAAAATTAGATGCTTATGAATTTGAGAGCCTTAGAGAAGAACTGCTAGCACAGCTAAAGAAGCTGCTTCAGTCGCCACTCAGAGACGATGAAGAGATTGTGGTGCCGATGGATGCAACTTACATTGAGGCGTTGCTGGGTAAAACGCCACTTCTTGAAAACTTTAAGTTGTTACATCGACAGATTGATGCGGCAGATGCGCAGGAGGATTTGAGATTGAAGAAGATGGAGAAGGTTCGGTATGCGCAGAGGTTGCTACAGAATGAACTTGGTGATCCGAATGTTGAATCGCAGCATGTTTTTACTGGTATTGATAACGCAAACATTAATGTGCCACCAGTATCTCCAGATGGTGGAACTTAATGAATACACAAAACTAATATGACTGGTGATAGAGTTGCAATTATTGCTAAGGCGATGAGGGATGTTGATATTCAACTTAAAGTCACCTTGGAATCGATAGGGGTGCAACGTTCGGCCATGAAGGCTGTTCATGGCCTAAACTGGAAAAGGGAATGGAAAAATTATAGAGCTTCGGTTACGAAGCGTTACTATAATCTTTTGGAAAAAAAGCATGTCCTAACACTGCTTCGTAATAACCCAGCAAGAACCTTCTATGGACAGACAGAAATTATCGGAGTAGTGAACTCTGATGGGAAAATGATAACGCGATTTAAAGGCAAGAAAAACAAATTTAGAATCGCAGACTGGAGTGAATGGGCTGGCACTGAAGCAAATCGAGTTGCCCAACTTGGCGATTTAAAGACCACTTCTGCCATAGAGTCTAATATAAGAAAGTACAAAACGGGAGGGATTGTAGGCGAATTCAGACCTGGCTCTACTATTAGCGATCAACTTAATAAGGAACGTAACGCGTTATTAAGAGCAAAAAAATTAAAAGGACTCCTCATGCTACGAGTACAGGATGTATTGACGGGAAAGTATCATCTAGAATTTATTGATCCTAAAAACTTAAAGCCAAGTATTATTGTACGCTATGGTCATGTCCATGAATCAACATTGCCTCGCTCCTTGCCAACGCCTCCAATAATTTCTGGTGGAGACAATGAGAAGCAGTCTGCACGTGGGAAGCAAAAACAAAAACAACCGGCTTCCCGGACAGTCTACGCTGGGAACAAGCCTCGCGGAAAGGGGAGATCGAAACCAGCAATTGAGCCCACAAGAATTGCTAGAGTGGGCGCCCCCCCCCAGTACAAGTTTGAAAACCCATTCCTAAAGAGGCCATCTGCTTCATCAAGGTGGGTTGATCTTCGACCAAAGCATCCACCGAAGAGTACGGCTTCCATCGAACAGAGTGTTAGAGGAAAAGCTGGAGTAGGTGGATTGAAAGGTCGTCGGTCGGTAAGGCTCGGACGTGGAACCGTGCGGGGAGTTGGAAGCGGCGGACTTCTCTTTGCTGATATAGTGTGGCAAATGTATTTGCAGAGGCAGATGGAAAAATGGAATAAGATCGGTGCAAAACTGGATAGAGAGTATAGTAAAAATGAAAGTCGGCGCGTACAGAGTGCAATTCAACGCCAGCAAAAGTTCATGAATAAATTATTAAAGAGAAAAAATAAGGAGATGCAGGCCTTAACAAACGCTGGAAAGCCTGTTGTTGTAAACATTACGGTGGAGCTTGAGTTCCAAGATGAAAACAAACATAAAATGTTCTTCAGACACAACAACAATTCGCCATTTCGATGGAGATTTGACTACATAAGTAGGATTGATATTGAAATTAGCGATGTTGAATCTCCGACATCTATGGATGTAATTAAAAGAGGACCAGGTTTTTTTCCCGGCCCTTCCGTCTCTGGTAAAGACAAATCCCTACAACGCCTAAAGTACTCAGTGAATGTTTTTAGAGGAATGACAGAACAGGAACGAAAATTGAGCAATCGATTGGGGGCTCCAGTCTTTATTGACACTCCGTACAATGACCAAGGGCAACCGAGTCTGCCAATAACGAAATAAAAAATATAAAGTGAGAGCATTACATGCCAAAGAAACTATAAATTCAGCAAGGCTACGCTGTTGGTCAAGTATTGAATTTCAGTGAGTAAAAAATGTCTGATGCTCAAGAAATAGCGCTGATTTTAGAACAAATTAAAACTCTGTTAGATGAGGCTCAAGGCATTGGGCAGCTGTCCCCTCTGGTGGGGTATTCCCCTCAAAAGCGTTACAGTCTTTGGCTCAATGGTATAAATACCTTTTCTCTGAAGGTGTTTAATGAAAAATATGACATCGTATCCAATGATGATAACTGGCGAGCGTATGATGAAATCTACTTCCGGATGAAAAGCCAGGAAAATTCTGATGCAGAACTCCGAACAATTATTGAAAAATACTATACGGAAAAGGTTCAACAAGCGTTATCTCGTCACAACAACATGAAAAAAGAGTGGTTCGACAATTTTAGTTATCAATCTTATTCTCCAAATTTTACTCGCATTATTGCAACCTTTCACCGAGTACGAAAACGCGCCAGCAACCCAAGAATAAGACGCGCAATTCGTAACACAGCCTACGAAAAAAACTGGGATAAAACCTATGTCGAGAGTATGGAGGCCAAACTTTATTTATTAGATTGGACAAGCAGGAAATTTCAAGAACAGAGTTATGTTGACCGGCAGGGCACAGCTGAAAGCACAATGGCCCCATGGGAAATATTCAGCTTAGCTAAATCTGGCCTACAAATTGGAAAGCTGTTACTCAAACCAATTTTAAAGTATGCCGGGAAGCAGGCAGGCAATGTTAGAAATGCATTTGATTTATCGAGGCAATTAAATACCACTCCGAATAATTTATCATCAAAGCTAGCACAACGTGCTACCAATAATACTCAAGCCGTTTCGAAGAACACCCATAGAGTGGCAGGCCGAGGACGGAGTAATCCTGAAGATCTTCAACCAGAAAGAGGGGTAACGTGGAGGGTTGATCGCCCTAAAGGGAAAATGAGTGCTCCAAAGGTTCAGCCAAAGATCGCTGGGAAAATGCCGGTATCCGGACGGTATGTTTACAGGCTCCCCGATGGCTCTTTGCCTGAGCGTCTTGTAGTCGGCGGCGTTCATAAAGATGTCGCGCGTTTGACCAAGCGTGTGACGGATCATCGTAAAGGTGATCTTAGGTTAAATACAGACCCAGGCGCTCGGGCAGATCTGACTGCAGATATCCAGTCGATTGAATCCATCAGAAGTGCGGCAGGGGGAAACAGGATTCTCGTTAAGGAAGTATTGTTCGAACGGGTTGGGTTAATTCGTCATGATATTGATCTTGGGACTTCCTTTAGAAATGCCCATAAATTTTTACGCCGGGGTGGGAAAATTCGAGTAATCGAAGGCGGTGGCCTTAACAGTACTCCATTCAAAATACGTTTGAGAGTCAATACAATTCAGCAGTCACTCAATAAAGCAGGCTTCAAAGATGTTCGGCACACCATAAATAGAGTTAAAAAAGGGGAAGGCAAAGATAGGGTTACGCTCAATATAACTGGGAAGTCACCTTCTTAAGGATGCTGTAGATGCTAGCGCCCTCAATTTGGCATGGCTGCCTGTCATACCAACGATCGCGAAGGTCTCCTTTTTACAGCTGGGTCGATGGTTAAAATTCTACGGCAGACCGCTTTTGATTGATATGAGTCGGTTACTCAAAGAAAGAAAATGTCGGCTTTGTCTATGAAGCAGTCATCCAGCAAAAAAATATCATCGTGTAGTGGAGTCCAAAGAAAAAAGGCGTATCCGTGGTTTCTCTAGGGCCGCACTGCTTTCCAGTAGGCCTTACGCCAGTAACTGTTGTTAAGCTCTGAAATCATCACCCCCTTGCTGGTAGAGGCGTGCAGAAACTTGTCATCTTCTATGTAGATGCCGACATGGCGAACCTTGATACTGGTTTTAAAAAAGACCAGATCACCCGCTTTGAGTTGCTTGCGAGAGATAGTCGTCCCTCTTTTCGCCTGTTCTCTGGTGGTTCTGGGTAGTGTGATTCCGAGTTGTTCTTTGAAGGTGAGCAGCACAAAGCCGGAGCAGTCGATCCCTTTTTTACTTAAGCCGCCTAGTTGGTAGCGAGTACCTTGCCAGTGTTTGTGTTGGCTGTAGAGGCGTTGTTTTATTTTATCTTGGGCGAGGTTGAGCTGGCTGGATTGTGATGCCGACTGTTTCTGTGGCGTATGGTTTGATCTGTCAGGCAGCGTGCCGCAGCCAGTGAATAGTATGCTGATTGCGATGATGGTGGAGATCGTTTTTATCGACATGCGTTTAGTGCCGCTGTTTGCGAGATGCCTGATAGGCCAGTAGGGCAAGCGTGATGAGCAGGCCGCTAATCGCACCGTAAAGATGGGCATCGACAATCACATTGCCGCCAGCAAACTCAGCGCTGCCGGGTAGGGGACCGACCACTTGTTCCCACGCTAGTTTGCCAGTGAACAGGGCCAGTAGTAGCAATTCTGCGCGGTAGCCCGCTTTTACACTCACAATAGCCCCAGCGACAAACATGCCGTGCAGCACACCTGAAAGGCCGACGTACCACTTGAGCTCAGGGTTGAAGAGCATCATGCCTGCGCTAATGCCGAGTGTGCTGACGACGCAGATGATGAGCCAGCTGCTGCGTTTAATGAGATGTCCAAACAGTAGCCAGATCAGAACTAGACCGATCAGGTTCATGAACAGATGCGGCCAGCCGAGGTGAGCAAGGTGACCGCTGATGAGTCGCCACACCTCGCCGTTTAAGATCCCTTCTCGGTCATAGCGTAGCCATTCGCTCGCCTCGTTGCCGCCAAGCTGAATGAGCAGTGCGATGGCGCACAGCGCTAATGGTAGTTTGCCATTTTTCAGTAGTGAGGTAAGGGCAAACGGTTTTGTATTGTTTGGTGGCGGTGGGTTATTGTCGGGTGTTGGTGGCATGCGCGTTAGCATATCAGAGGTTGTTTTCTAGTCTGTTTTTGATCAGTTATTATTATCAAGTGTTGTGATAAGTGATGCTCGCAGCGCTTCAATCTGATTAACATCGCTGATGGGTTGATCATCTTTATCGCTAATGTAAAAGATATCTTCGACATGTTCACCAAAGGTGCCGATCTTGGCGTTATGGACTTTAACGTTACATTCCACAAATACCTTGCCGACGCGCGATAGCAGGCCGGGACGATCACTGGCTATCAGCTCCATCACGGTAACAGCGCTGTTTGGTTCGCTGAAAAAATTCAGCCTGGTGGTGGTGTTAAAATGTTTTTGGCGTCGCGTCAGGCGACGTGTCGCCGGTAGTGCGCACATTTCATCCTTGCAGATAATGCGTTTCAGCGTTGCTCTAATGTTATCGATGCGACTGGTGTCGGTGATCGGGTTGCCATCATGTTCAAGCACGATGTATGTGTTGAGTGTGTAGCCATCATTTGCCGTGATGATGCGCGCATCAATAATATCGAGATTGAGCTGGTCAAGTGCGATGGCAGTGTTGGCGAAGAGGTTTTCCTCATCCTTTGCATAGATGAAAATTTTGGTGCCGCCCTGTTCGCTATCAGAATGGATTGCGATGAGTGGTGTCGATGTTGCTTTACTATTGATGATTTCGTTGCTATGCCAGGCAATTTCATCGGCGCTATGACGCAAAAAATAGTCGTCATCAAATTGCTGCCACAGGCTATCGACATGGTGCTCCTGGTGGTCTGGTAATAGTGATAGCGATTCTTTTTGCCGATCCGTAACGAGCTCTGATTTGTCCACTTGTTTATCAAGACCACGGCGCAGTGCGCGTGTAGTGCTGGTATGTAGTTTGTATAGAAGTGAGTCTTTCCAGTTGTTCCATAGCTTTGGATCGGTGCCGCGAATGTCTGCTACGGTTAGCAGGTAAAGGTAGTCGAGGCGTGTCTGTGTTTTAACAATGGATGCGAATTCAGCGATCACATCGGGGTCACTAATGTCTCGGCGTTGAGCAATTACTGACATCACCAGGTGGCTTTCTACCAGCCATGCGACGATGTTTGAATCCTGTTCGCTGAGGCCGTGGTGTTTGCAAAAAACGTATGCATCTTCTTTGCCTAGTTGTGAGTGATCACCGCCGCGTCCTTTGGCGATATCGTGAAACAGTGCGCCGAGATAGAGTAGTTCCAGTTTTTTCAGTTGCAGGATGATTTTACTGCAATTGGGGAATTCATCGCGAAAGGTGGGCACAGTAAAGCGGCGCACATTACGCAGTACATTGAGGGTATGTTCATCGACCGTGTAGACGTGAAACATGTCGTGTTGCATCTGCCCAACGATTTCACCAAAGGCTGGAATGTATTCTGCCAGTACGCCGTAACGGTTCATGCGGCGTAATTGGTGGGTGATGCCGTGAGACTGGCGCAGTAGTGTGATGAAGTTATTTCGACACTCGGGATCATTACGAAAATCATCATCAATCAAGTATCGATGGCTTCTGACCAGACGAATGGTTGCGGCGCGCACCCCTTTTATTTCAGGTCTTTGGGTCAGGATCAAAAAGAGTTCGAGTAGGGCGGCTGGGTTTTTTTCAAAGAGATCATCACTGATGACTTCTAGGTAGTCATCAGTGACCTGAAAGCGTTCATTAATAGGTGTTGGCTTGCTGTTGTGGTCGCTGAGAATCTCTTCACGAAAATGTTGTAACAACATTTCATTAAGTCGGTGCACATCCATAACGTGGATGTAGTAGTCCTTCATAAAGGCTTCGATGGCCTGGTTATTGTTTTTTTCCTGATGGCCAAATGCTCTTGCAACGTGTTGCTGGTAGTCGAACAGCAGGCGGTCTTCACTGCGTTTTGCATGCAGGTGGAGTACAAATCGCACGCGCCATAAAAAATCTCGTGCTTCGATCAGTGACTCATATTCCTCTTGCGTCAGGAACTGTCGGGTAACCAGTGCTTCAAGGGATTCTGAGTTAAAATAGCGACGCGTCACCCATGAGATCATCTGCAGGTCACGCAGGCCACCGGGGCCTTCTTTGACGTTAGGCTCAAGGTTGTAGGCGGCATCATGGTATTTAAGATGGCGCTTGAGTTGCTCTTCCTCTTTTGCCCTGAAAAAGTCGACGCTTGACCATATCTGGTTTGGTTCGATGCGCTGTTGCAGTGTTTCTAATAACGTTGTGGGTCCTGCCAGATGGCGCGCTTCAATCAGGTTGGTGATAACGGTGATGTCACGACTGGCTTCATCAACACATTCATCGATGGTGCGGGTGCTATGCCCGATCTCAAGGCCGATGTCCCAAAAGAAGGTGATGAGGGCGCTGAGCGCTTCCTGATAGTCGCCATGATTTTCCTGCGATAGTAAAATCAAGACGTCGACATCGGAGTAGGGGTGTAGTTCGCCGCGGCCATAGCCTCCGGCGGCAATCAGTGAGATGTCATCCGCTTCGGCTGGCATAAAGTGCCGCCAGGCGTGTTGTAACAATTGATCAGTAAAGCGTGCACGTTCGTGTATCAGCGTCGTAATGGGGGTGTTGCTATCAAGCTGCTGACGCAGTACCTCAATCACTTCTTTGGTCACCGCGCGGCAGGTCTGCTGAAGATCGGTGTTGGCCTCGAAGGCTTGCTTAATATCGGCTAGTTGGCTTGATAACACGAAATAGGATCGCTCTTGTATATTAGTAAGGGGAAGAGAGTTGATGCTGGGTGTTTAGAAGACTTCGTCAGCGCGTTTGGTGAGGACTTCAAAGCCGTCGTCAGTGACGAGGATGGTGTGCTCCCATTGGGCCGTGAGGGTGCGGTCTTTGGTGATGACGGTCCATTCATCATCGAGTAATTTAACATGACGTTTGCCGATGTTGACCATCGGTTCAATGGTGAAGGTCATTCCCTTTTCGAGCGGCATACCGCTGCCTTTTTTACCATAGTGCAGTACCTGCGGCTGTTCGTGGAAGCCGCGGCCGATGCCGTGCCCGCAATATTCGCGTACCACGGAGCATTTTAGTGTCTCTGCGTGATGCTGGATGGCGAAACCGATATCGCCGAGGCGAGTGCCGGGTTTAACCAGTTCAATCCCTTTTAGCAGGCATTCGTGGCTGATGCGCATGATCCGCTTGGCCTTTTCGGAGACCTCGCCGACACCAAACATCTGGCTGGTGTCACCGTGATAATCGTCTTTAATGACCGTGATATCGATGTTGACGATGTCGCCATCTTTGAGTGGCTTGTTGTTCGGGATGCCGTGGCAGACCACGTGGTTGACCGACGTGCAGATCGATTTGGGGAAGCCGTGATAATTAAGCGGTGCTGGAATGGCCTGCTGTTCGTTGACGATATATTCGTGGCAGCGCTGATTCAGCTCGTCGGTGGTGACGCCGGGCTGAACAAACGGGGCGATCATTTCGAGCACCTCAGCGGCGAGTCGTCCGGCGACGCGCATTTTTTCGATTTCTTCGGCGGTTTTGATCTGGACGGTCATGGTTACCTGCTGGCTAAAATGATTAAAACGCC
>Ga0316204_10008868_pt1 | contig 13706 bp, 14 predicted proteins | sample 6monrhotite_MG_2_FD_205661 | JGI IMG/M metagenome (GOLD analysis project Ga0316204, IMG submission 205661) | Microbial mat bacterial communities from mineral coupon in-situ incubated in ocean water Damariscotta River, Maine, United States -... | ecosystem: Environmental > Aquatic > Marine >... | reverse complement strand
AACGGTAAGCCTTGACGAAAGCGCCGCACCCGCATACCCAAACGCCGTGGCGGGCCTGTAGCTCAATTGGTTAGAGCAGAGCGCTCATAACGCTTTGGTTGCGGGTTCAAGTCCTGCCGGGCCTACCATTTCCCCGCCTTTGACACATGTTTTTGCTTTTCCGATGCCTGCTGCGGCAACGTTCGGCTGGTGTGGATCTGTCGTGACTTTCCAACACAGAACAGCGCTGTGCCGGGCTAACACGTTAAAGAAGTGCCTTTTCCACCATTCCCGCATAAGGTGCAAAGCAAATGATCAAGGTTCACTCAAAGGGGAGAGAGATTTGCCACCAATTAATTCAATTTTCAACATGGCTGTTGTTTCTATGATGGGTGGCGGCCCGGCACGTGAGGATCTTCGCAAAGGCGACCGCGGGCAGATCGACGCCAAGATTTCGCCGAACAATACTGCGACAGAAGATGCATACCTCGAATTTATTGTCGAAAATGGACCTGCAGCTGGCTTGGCTATGGCGCTCAAGGCGGGCCATTATGCTTTTGTGACAAAGCTTGACGGGTCGATTGTGGTTTGGCGTGTCAGGGGAGAAAAGGACACCGATCACTCCGCCTTGGGGTCGTTTTCCCCAGCGGTCTTGTTTGCTGGTGAAATATTCGTGAACGAAGACAATAAGATAGAAGAATGGAATAATAAATCAGGCGCTTACCATCCCAAAGCGGAATTGGCGGAGCAGGCCAAATTACCGATGTCCAAATTTGTGAAGTATAAATAGCAACGTGTACCTCCGCCGCGACGAACATTTCAGGCTGTTCGAGCTTGGACCATTTGGATTCGTGAGCCGCGCCGGAAATGCACCCAATCTCTGTAACTCTGGCTTTTTAGGCGAGGATCACGCAAGATTTGCCATGTGACATCTATGTTTCTTGGCACCCAGCCAAAAGGTGCGCTTGTTCCAATTTGACCAACAGGAGATGGCGAATGGCCCCGAATGATAAAGACGCCCATAAAATTGCACATAACACTTCCGGTCTTCCCGACACCCTGAGGTTGGGCATGGAAGCCCTCTCCGGCATTGATTTGTCTTCTGTTCAGGTTCATCGCAACTCCCATTCGCCCGCCAAGATCGGGGCCAGCGCCTTTACCCGAGGGACAGATATTCACATTGGACCAGGTCAAGACAGACATTTGCCACACGAAGCATGGCATGTGGTGCAACAAAAACAAGGCCGGGTGCGCCCGAGCCTCGCCGCGGACAGCGGTGCGGCATTAGGGTCCGACGCGCAGCGGATCGAGGTCCGGGCGCAAATGGCTGCTAAGAACACCGAATCCTCGGATGCTGGATAAAATGGTTTTTCCGATGGGCCGCATTTCGGCCGATGCGGCTTAGATTTGAAAGGTGATCCTGCCCCAGAAAACGCTTTTTGGGGGTCGCTGCCAGCGCGTCACTAAGCCCGCGCCTCCGGCAATCAGGTCGCCAAAGAGATGCGGCCTCAGATTACCGCGAGCCATATCGCACTGCCCCTCCAACTAGGATGCAATCGCCAGATCCTCCGCGGGCGCATTCTTCGGGTCCGCCAGTTTGAAATGCGACACCGCATCCGACAGGGCATCAGTTTCGGTATTGAGGGCCTGGCTGGCGGCGGCGGTTTCTTCGAACATGGCCGCGTTTTGCTGGGTGACTTGGTCCAGCTGGGTCATCGCGTCATTCACTTCGTTCAAGCCAAGCGCTTGCTCTTTGGTTGACGCGGCGATGGAGGCGACAAGTTCAGTGATTTCCGAGATCGATGCCACGATGTCAGACAGGGACGTGCCTGTGGATTCGACCAACTCAACGCCCGTGTTCACCTGTGTTTCGCTTGCAAGGATCAGCTCGCTGATCTCCCGGGCCGCATCCGCCGATCGCTGGGCAAGTGCGCGCACTTCGGTGGCCACCACTGCAAAGCCGCGCCCTGCATCGCCAGCGCGTGCCGCTTCAACACCCGCATTCAGCGCAAGCAAATTGGTCTGAAACGCGATTTCGTCGATGACTTTGGTGATTTTTGAGATTTGATCCGAGGAAGATTTGATCTGGTCCATGGCAAGGATCGCAGATTGTGCGACCTCGCCGCTTTCATCTGCTTTGATCCGGGCCGATTGCGCACGTTCATCGGCGTCTTGTGCGCGGCCAGAGGCCGAATGCACCGATGCATTAAGCTCAGTGAGCGCGGCCGTTGTTTCCTCAAGGGTTGCGGCCTGCTTTTCCGTGCGTTGCGACAGATCATTGGCCCCAGAAGAGATCGCCGCAGTTTCGCCGCGGATGGTCGAGGTCAACAATGCCACTGCTGATATCGCGGTTTGCAAGGTTTCAACCGTAGAGTTGAAATCCGAACGCAAGCCCTCATAGGGGCCTTCAAAAACAGCATCTATAGAGACGTTCAGATCGCCGCCCGACAAGCGTTTCAGGGCGTTTGCAAGCGTATCAACAACCCTGGCCTGTTGGTCCAAGATGGCCTGACGATCTGCGTCCGCCTGCGCCCGCATCGCGTCACGTTCCGCGGCACGCTCGGCCTCTTCGGCGCGGCGGCGTTCGGCCTCGGCGGCCTCTGCATCAGCGCGGCGTTGCGCGGCCTCGGTTTTGGCAATGCGGCGTGCCTTTTCTTCTGCCTCGTCCTGCGCGGCACGGGCCGCTGCGGTGCGTTGCATGTCGCGGGCTTTGACCACGGTGTCCCGAAACATGTCGATGGCTTTGCCCAATTTGCCAATTTCGTCTTTTCGTCTGGCCATTTTGGGGCGTTCAAAATCGGTTTCATCATTGGTGATCTTTTCGATCAACTTCGCACTGATCGACAATGGACCGCCAACCATAAACACCGTCACAGCATAGACTGCGACGGCCGCCAAAACCGCCGCAATAGCCGCAAAACGGATCGAAGCGTTGATCGTGCTGCCCCGCAGGTCATCAGACAATGTCGTCAACATTTTGGCCTTTTGGGCCGTCAGTTCATCGATGTTCTGTTTGAGAGCCACAATCGGGGCGTAGCTGCGGGTGACGATCACTGTGCCAAAATCGGTGCCATCTGCGGCCACCGTTGCGGTGACAGCACGGGTTTCCATATCAGTTGGCACGGTTCCGCCCTGAGCCAATTCAACACCATCCACAGTGTTGAACGCAACATGGACCACAGAGGGGTCCACCAAGACCGCCGCGATGATTTTATCAAGCATCTCCGCATTGTAGGAGGCCAGGGCATCGCCGCTCACAGAGATCAATAAATCAATGATGAACTGCAGCTTGATCTCTGCATCACTTTCGGCGCTGGCAATTTTTGTTTCACCCAATTGCGTGACCATGGTCAGGCTTTCGTGTCCGAAAGTGCCCAACGCATCGGTTTGGCGCGAAATGTTGGTTGTGGTGACCAACCCAAGAATGCCGATACACAGCAGCCCGACAATCGCCGCAAGCTTGATGGATACGCTCAATCTAGACATCAGACACCTTCGTGAAGTTGCTTTTCGCCGCAGTTTTTGGGATCAGTTGCTGGCCGCAGGCAGCATGCCAACCGCGTTCAACGCATCAATGATGCCCGACAGGTCTTGCGGCGCGGCAAAACCCTGCACACGGGCCGCGTCCAGTGCCGGTGTGCCCTCAGCCAGTTTGATCAGCGCTTCACGCATCCGGCTCACGTTTTGCGGATCATATTGGGTATGCGCAAAGACCATCCATTCAGGGTATAGGATCGTTGTATGGGCATGGGGGAAACCGGCGGTTTCTTTGCGGTCCACAATGATCACATCACCCTCGGAAATCTCGCCGCGTGCAATCATGTCATCTACCATACCGGTGCGCACAAACCCCGCGTCGAATGCACCCTTTGCGACCAAATTGACGATATCTTTTTGGTTTTTCGCAACCGCATGGTGGCCAAAATCATCCGGGGATGTGACCCCAAGGCCAAGCAAGTAATGGGTTTGGAAAATGAAGCCGCCCGCCGCGGTGTTCTTGAGCGTCATCACCTTCTTGCCTTTGAGATCGGCCGCTGTTGCAATCCCGGCATTGGGATTGGCAACGATGACGCCGCCAAATTGTTGGCCGCTTTTCTTCACCACACTCGCCACCGCTTGCGCCTGCATCCCGGTCGTTGCAAGTGCCGCCTGAACCGGATTGCCGATCACAACATCCAGTGCGCCATTATCCAACTGATCCAATATGTTACCGGCATTCAGGGCAATCAGAACCACGTCCTCCCCCAGCAGCGCCTCAAGCTCTTGTGCCACGGGCGACCATTGTTTCATCGCTGTTGCCTCCCCCGTGGGGGACATCACCCCGAGCCGGACTGTGGCCTCAGATGCCGTTGGAAAAAGAAAGGGCAAGCACAGCATTGCAAGAGAGAGAACAGACAGTTTCATGGCAAATTCCTTTGATGTTCAAGCCGCAGAGAGCCCTTGGCCGTGGTCAGTCACCGCGTACCTATCGCCCCTGTCCTAATGGGCGATTAACATCAGTCAGAATGAGCCGAAGCGCCGTTACCGTTTGGCGCTCACGTACCAGTTCACCGTCATCTCAACCACGGTGTCACCAGCGCTGTCTTGGATATCGACCGTAACATCAAAAGCAACCTTGCCGGCTTCCTTGATCGTCGCCATCAGATCCGCACCCGAAGCGGAGGTTTTCGCAAAAGCCGTCAACGTCCCGATGGCCACTTTCTTGAAGGCAATTTGCCCGGTCGCGGCAACGGGGCGCATCTCAAGGATCACAGGTGCCAAGGCGCCAGCCACCGCCGCGCCGGAGGCCGCCTCGCCCAAGGTGAACATCGCCCCCGCATGCATGCTGTCAATGTGGTTGGACACCTCTTTGCGCTGCTCTAGCTCAGCGCTGCCAACACCGTCGCCAACCTCTAGCAATTTAACGCCCACATGATTGGCAAATGGCACGGCGGTGCCAAGGTGGGCTTTGATCATCTCATAGGGGTTCATGGAAGGCTCCTGACTTGGGTTGACGATACCCTGCAAACCACTGCGATCAAAAGCAATCATGCCGCTGGGTCACTTGCCCGATTACCGGGCGATCACAATGTCCGCCCGAAGCCCGCCCATCCGAGAGGATTCGCCCAACCGCAACACACCGCCATGCGCCCGCGCAATGTCTGTGGCTATCGCCAAGCCCAAGCCGACACCGCCGCCTTTGTCCTGATTTCGCGCCGGATCCAGACGGGTAAAGGCGCGGGTCGCCTCGGCGCGGCGGTTTTCGGGGATGCCCGGCCCGTCATCCTCAACCCGGATGCGCAATGTCTTGTCACTCAACATCACAGAGACCTCGGCCCGCGCCCCGTAACGCACGGCATTTGCGATCAAATTGTCCACGGCCCGCCGCATCGCCACCGCTCGCAGCATGACCATGCCAGAGCCGTCGCCTTCGGGCGGCAACAACGTCACATCGCGCCCTGCCCTGCGGGCCTCATCCACCAGATCCGCAATCATCTTGTGCGGCGCCACGGCCTCTGGCGCGCCCTCGCCCGCACCTTTGGCAAAGTTGAGGAATTCATCCAACATGCGCTGCATGTCATCTACATCCTGCAAAAGCGGCGCGGCTTCGTCCTCGTCCAGCATCGACAGCTCCAGACGCATCCGGGTGAGCGGCGTACGCAGGTCATGGCTGACCCCGGACAACATCAAGGTGCGCTGTTCGATCTGCCGCTCGATCCGCGCCCGCATATCCACAAATGCCGCGCCCGCGCTGCGCACCTCAACCGCGCCAGCCGGCGTATAGGGCAGATGCCGCCCCCGGCCAAACGCCTCTGCCGCGCGGGCCAATCGGCGAATGGGCCGCAGTTGATTGCGCAAGTAGACCGAGGCGATGAAGGTCATCAATACCCCGAAAAACAATGTATAAACAAACAATTGGTGCGGATTTGAGGCCGACACCCGCCGCCGATCGAACCCGACACGCACCGGCCCTTTGCCACTGCCCAGATACAAAAGCACCTGATTGTCCTGCGCCAAATCCACCGCCCGGTAATCGGGCAGTTCTGCACGCAACTTTCGGTCCAGAACCCGGCCAGAATAATCATACCATACCATTTGGCTTTGATCCGGGATCGCATCCCGAGCCACCGCTTGGACATCCATGTCTAACAGCCCGACCTCTGCCGCAACGCGGGCGGGGACGGCGCGGCGGTCTTCGGCCTCTTCCACCACCTGCATCACCATCGCCAGCTCGCGCATCATTGCGGTGGTCATTTGTTGGGTGACCCCCTCAAAATGCCGCTGGGCAAAGACCACAGTGACCACCAGCTGTACAAAGACAACCGGCAACATCAGGATCAGCGCCGCACGTCCGTAGATGCCGCGCGGCATATATCGTTTGAGCCAGACAAAGAACATGCATAGACCTTAGCCAGCCCCCCGCCCCTGTGAAAGGTGAAACCATGCAAGCCCCTGATAACTTTGATCCGCCCATTGGCGTCGCCGAAACGCTTGAGCCCGGCTTGCGGCGGATCGTGGCCCCCAACCCCTCGCCAATGACCTATCGCGGCACCAATACATATGTGCTGGGCACCGGCGGTCTGGCGGTGATCGACCCCGGCCCCGATGACCCCGCGCATCTTACGGCAATTCTGGATACCGTTGGCGAGCCACAGCACATCAGCCACATCATTGTCACCCACAGCCACCTCGACCATTCGCCGCTGGCGCGGCCCTTGGCGCAAGCTAGCGGCGCACCCGTGTTGGCGTTTGGCAGCGCCGAGGCAGGCCGCTCACCTATCATGCAAGACCTCGCCCGCAGCGGTCTTATGGGCGGCGGCGAAGGCATCGACAGCGCCTTTTCCCCCGACGTCACACTGGCTGATGGCGAACAGGTCACAGGCGATGGCTGGACACTTGAGGCGCTGCACACCCCTGGCCACATTGGCAATCACCTGTCACTGGCTTGGAATGATGCCTGCTTTACCGCCGATCACGTGATGGGCTGGGCCTCTTCATTGGTCTCTCCCCCTGATGGCGACCTAACGGATTTCATGGCCTCCTGCGCACGGCTCGCAGCGCGGGACTGGCGGGTGTTCTATCCCGGCCACGGGGCTGCCATTGATGATCCGGCAGCACGGCTGAACTGGTTGATCGCCCATCGCCGCACGCGCGAGGCCTCGATCCTGGCGGAGCTGGCAAATGGCCCTGCCACCGCAGCCACCCTCGCCGCCCGGATCTACGACGACACGCCCCCCGCACTATTGGGGGCCGCCACCCGCAATGTTCTGGCGCACCTCATTGATCTTATGGGAAAATCCATCACATCACCGGTTGAAGGCCTACACGCCGAAGCCGCGTTCACGACCCATTTGGATCCACCCGAAAAAAAGTGAAAAAATGCCCGAAAACCCTCTGGACGCCCCAGATTCTCGCGGCTATACGGTGCAGACCGTTCCGACGTAGCTCAGCGGTAGAGCAGTTGACTGTTAATCAATTGGTCGTAGGTTCGATCCCTACCGTCGGAGCCAAAAGTTTCAAAGGGCTTAGCATGTGAATGCTGGGCCCTTACTTTTTGCGCCATCGCAATTTCCCAGAATCCAATTTGCTACCGAACAGAAAATGAGACCATTCGTCCTGAAATTCGGAAGGTTGGTGGACTAAGTCCATTATTTCGATTCGGGCATCCAGCCTAACGGAATCGTACCATTGTCCCGATCGGCGAAACAAACCGAACGCAGGAAAAATATTGTTCCTTGGATTCACTAGGATTTGCGCCTGGGCTGCCACATTTCCCCTAAATGAGCTAATTTCCTTGAGGGATGAACGCTCTTTCGGGCAGTTTGTTGTTGAGGGTCGGGGGACTTTCAACTTGAACGCAGAATGCTTCGGTTGGGTTAATTTTAGGGTTATTTATGCCTAGACTTACCCTTACGGGATCTTCTGCGACCGGCTCTTTCGTTGCCAAGAGCATGTTTGGCGCCAATGCTGTATTTGAACGCACCGAGGATGGTGCGCCGGGCGAGGCCTACTCATCGGCCGCAACCAACCTTGGTGTCACATCCGTGCGTTTCGGCGGCGGACAAAGCGATTTACCACCCACCAGATTGCATGAAGATGGCGAAACCCCTGTCGATGGTGACGACTGGATCAACATCGTAACGATGCCGGATGGCAATTTGCGCACCGAGGTTGTGAACTTCTTTGAATGGTGCAGCGCAGGCGGCCATGCAGGCCCCGACGCTGATCCGATTTGCGCGGTTCTGGTGATCCCGACCAAACATCTCAGCACCGAAGACTATGCCGGGTTTTCCGATGACATCGCTGCCTTTGTCGAAACCGTGATGGGCCAGTATGGCCATTTGATCGAAGCGTTCCAGATCGGCAATGAATATTGGGATATCGGCGAGACGGCCTACGGGCAGCGTGCCTCTATCGCGGCCGAAGCGGTTGAAACCGGCATGAATGCAGCCGGGATCGCCCAAGAGGAACAACCGTCGATCATTGTGCAGATGGCCACAGCCGGCAACGCCGGATCAGAGTTTGAAGCCACACCCGGCGTCAATGATTTTCGCCAGCGCAACGATGATGCCAACCAGCAAATTATTGACCAGCTCAGCGATGCAGCCCGCGGTGCGATTGATGGCGTGACGGAGCATTACTACTACAACAAAAAGCACTACGAATTTGGCACCCATTCCAACGAAGTGAACTTTATCGATCGGGATTTTGATATCTGGTCAGACGCTTTTGACAAGGATCTGGATCTGCACATCACCGAATGGAACGTGCGGACAACGACCACCGACCAGCATGGGTTTGTCGCCGGATCTACCCTGATCAAACAATTCTCGAATATGATCGAACTTGGCGTGGATGCGGCCAATATCTGGGCTTTGGACTATCATTCCAGAACCGCATTAACGCTAGATACAGATGGCGGCGCGATAACCGACGATCAGGGACGGATGATGAATTCCTCTCAAGCGGCGGCGTTTGATTTGATGGCCGGTTCCATTGCGGGCAAAGAGCTGATTTCCTTTGATTTTGACCAAACGTTCCCGCAGATTTCGGTCACGGCTTACGGTGATCAGGACACAACTGTGCTTTATGTCTCTTCCCGCACATTGGAGAGCATGGATGTAACGCTGGACCTGTCGCAACTCTTTGCAAATGCCGCCTCCATCAGCGGCGTGAAAGTGTCCCTTGATACCAGCACCACCAACGGCTTGCAGTGGGACAACGGCATCGCAGCTGACGGCATCACCATCGACGGAAATCCCTATTTCTACAATGAGCACGACGCAGATGTGTTGTTCACCGATGTTACCTATGCGGATGCCAGCGGCATCACCTTTGATCTCAAACCATTTGAGTTCCTTGAACTGACAATTGAAACCCCGCCCGCCCCCGTTCAGCTGGCCAAATTTATCGGCAGCGAGGATGACGATCTGATCATCTATGACGACCTGCTGGGCGAAGCCGAAGGCGGCGGCGGATTGGACAGTCTTTTGGTGGCCGGAGAGCGCAGCAATGTAACGGTCGCACAACACGATGATGGCCATATCGCGTTTTCCCACGCCGACACCCCTCATGATCTCAAGCTGGACGGAGTTGAGCGGATCCAATTCGACGATGGCGCCATCGCCTTTGATATCGAAGGCAACGGTGGACAGGCCTATCGTTTGTATCAAGCCAGCTTTGACCGTATCCCCGATGAGGCCGGCCTTGGTTTCTGGATCGGGCAACTGGATGGCGGCGCGTTGTCCCTCAACCAGATCGCGCAGTATTTTATCGACTCCGATGAATTCACCCAGGTCCACGGCGACAACGACATATTGAATGACGCGCAATATCTCGATCTTTTGTATCAAAACGTGCTTGATCGGATGCCCGATCAGGCGGGCTATAATTTCTGGAGTACTCAACAACAAAACGGTCTGACACGGGCCGAAATGTTGACCTACTTTTCCGAAAGCGACGAGGTTAAAACCAACGTTTCCGCCGCCGTTGAAGATGGCATCTGGTTTATCTGATCAGGTCGCTCAATTCTTACAAAACTGTTGTAAACATGGGGTTTTCGGCAAGAAATTGCCCTTATTCGGCCCCCTTCCAGCCCCTGCACCGGCATGCTTTTCTGCCATCCTTGCCTCAGGCGCGGACGATTCCCGTCCCCCATTGAGCAAGGAGCAGATCGATGATCCGTCCAGAACCAAAGAAAGACCAACAGGCCGAAACCCATCAGACCCAAACACCGGAGCCGCAAGCCGCCGCACACCAAAGCCCAGACCAGCAGCCCACGCCGCTGATCACAGATTACGCCAGCCTTTGAAGCGTGACAGCCCCGCCTGCGCGGATTAAACACAGGGGTATGTCTACGCCCGTTTCATCCATGCGCAACCTTGGCCCTGCATTTGAGGCCAGCTGTACCAAGGCGGGCATTCATAGCGCCGAAGACCTGCGCGAACTGGGCGCTGATGCGGCCTATGCCAAGCTGCTGGCCAACGGCACGCGCCCGCATTTCATCGGCTATTACGTATTGGTGATGGCGCTTCAGGGCCGCCCATGGAATGACTGCAAAGGCGCCGAGAAAAAAGCCCTGCGCGTGACATTCGACGCGATCAAAGCCGCCAGCTTTGATCCAAAAACCTCCGAATTTGAACGCATGATGAATGTGATCGGTATCCGCGAAGGGTAATCCCCGCGTCCTGCCCCCTTGCCGCCTGCCCGCCGATGGCCTAGACCTGACTTCGGTTGGCAGTCACCAAGGCGTCGCTGTCCCTGCAAGGGGAAGCTAAAGCTGCCATGATCAGACAGCATTCGACATTTTGTCAGGTGCCCGTCGTAAGTCAGCGACCAACGACATTTCCCGTGGCACCATGAGGACATGACATGTCGAAAGACCTTATTCCGCTGCACATCGCGGATATCTCCAGCTTTGCCCGCCATTTGAACGGGCAGCTGAAAACCCAAACCGAAACACCATCGCATCTGAGCCTGATGAACATGCTGGCCCGCGCCGCAGGTTTTCGGAATTTTCAACATCTTCGGGCTGCGCAGTCCGCGCAAACCCGGTTGGATGCCCCACAGGATGCCACCCTTGATTTCAAACTGGTGGAGCGGACACTGAACCAGTTTGACGATCTGGGCCGGTTGCGCCAATGGCCCGCCAAACGCAGCGTGCAGGAACTGTGCATTTGGGTGTTTTGGTCCCTTTTGCCCGCGCAAACCACCTTGCAGGAACGGGATGTGAACGGTCACCTGAACCAAGCCCATCTGTTCGACGACGCCGCCATCCTGCGCCGCAGCCTTGTGGGCATGGGGCTGGTGGAACGCAACCTTGACGGCACGGACTATCGCCGGATCGAACAAGCGCCGCCCCCCGAGGCCCGCGAGATAATCCGCAGAGTGCAAGGGCGGCGGCAGGGCTAAAGAGATTGGCTTGGGCCGTTGAATTGTCACTGGATGGGAGTTCAACGGCCTATCGGCGGAAATGGTTGAATGTCGGGTTTGGGGATGGAGCGAGCTTTCGCTGCGAATGCTCCAATGGCAGCTTTGATAGATCGCTTCAAATTTGATTACTTAAATCTTACTCAGTTCAGATTTGGTCGACAACTTTCTCAAGACACCAGACTTTTGAGACGATCTTCCAGCCTTTTGCACCTTTCACCATACTGAGATGATCCTGATACACATCCTACCGTGCTCTAATGCGCAGCTTGACGACTGCACTCACGTTCGACAACCAGTCCACAAAAAGAAGCTCGCTGTCAGGCTGCTGGCCTAGGTTAAATGGCGACGTCGGTTCAAGTTGACCGATATCGTTAATGAACAAACCACACGGTTTCCCAAAAAAATCACCTTTCTCGCCATCAAATAAACAGGCGTCACTATGAAAGGCGGCGGTGATCTTTTCTTTGTCACAAAAAACAGACCGTCCAGATAAAGTTGGATCACTTCAAATAGATCTGTGCCCCGCAACATCCCGGTCCTCCTTGGGGCTGGACATTTCATTGACCAATTGGTTTGCGCTGCGCTATTTGCGCCATCACCGCCGCTACGATTGCTTCGGGCCGATCCTCTTGCACCAGGTGTCCTGCATTTTCGACGGGAGTGCAGGGAAACCCTGATAGTGTGGATGCGAGCTCCTCCCCTTTTTCGTAGGGAATCCATGCGTCCTCTTTTCCCCAAAGAACCTGAACAGGGCAGTCCATCTTGTCGTAGAGGCCTTGGACCTCATCGGTGAACGTCTGATCCATTTGGGCAATTTGCCGATAGAAAGCGGGCTGTCCAACGGGGCCAAGCCATGGTGCACTGTAAAGTTCAATGACGTCCGCAGAGAGGGGGTTGTGTGCCGCGGTTTGCAAATACGCCGCCAAAAGGGCGCGGTGCATGTAATCTGGCATCCCAGAAAACGCTGCTTCGTGTTCGCGAACGTGCTGAACGAACGGAGAACCCCAAGGGGCCAGCGCGACCGCATCAAATACAGTCAGCGACCCGTAACGCAACCCGTTGAGATAGTACCCGCGCAAAGCCGTGGCTCCGCCAAAATCATGGGCAAGGACATCGGGGCGGCGCAAGCCCCATTCGTTGATCAGACCCACCAAGACCTTGTTCTGTACGGCTAATGATACGTCCTGCCCCTCGCGCATCTCGGATTGCCCGTATCCTGCCAGATCAAAGAAATAGACGGTGCGATACTGCGCCAAATACGGGACAATTCTGCGCCAAACTTGCGACGAAAAGGGCGTTCCATGTATGGTAATCAAGGGTGGCCCATCTCCAAGCTGTCCCCATCTTATTGCATTGCCATTGATGATCGATGTGTTTGGTAAATCTAATATTTTCTCGAATCATATTGTCATTTCGCTATGTGACAATATGATGGTGAAATGGATAGATCAATACAGATTAAAGCAATGTCGAGTGAGGTCAGGATGACGATCCTCCAACTTCTGGCAGATCCTCAGCAGCGTTTCGGGCATCAATGGTCAGCTGACCCAGTTGCTTTCGGCGTGTGCATGACCATGATTGCAGAGGAAATTGCAGTCGCTCAACCCACTGCTAGCCGGCATCTGGATATTCTCCGACAGGCCGGATTCATCACCGTTCAGAAGCACCAGAAGTGGTCATATTGCAGACGCGATGAACTGGCGATCAAAGATTATTTGGCATGGTTGGGCAAAGAACTGGCTCCAAAAAGTACTACAATCAAGCAGTAAGGTGATGTTCATGCGTTGCGCAGCATTAATCAAAACGGGCTTACAGCCGACATCCCACAAGAAAAGGGCCGCATCGCTGCGACCCTTTTAATCATTATCTGTAAAATCAGCAGGCTTAGCCCACCAACTCCAGACCGGAGAAGAAATACGCGATTTCAACTGCGGCTGTTTCCGGCGCATCAGAACCGTGAACGGAGTTTTCGCCAACGCTTTCAGCGAACTCAGCGCGGATTGTACCGGCGGCGGCGTCTGCTGGGTTGGTTGCGCCCATCACTTCGCGGTTTTTCGCGATGGCATTTTCGCCTTCCAGGACCTGAGCAACGATTGGCGCGGAGGCCATGAATTCGCACAATTCGCCGTAGAATGGACGCTCGGCGTGTACTTTGTAGAACTCGCCCGCCTGTGCCATTGTCAGGTGGATACGCTTGGATGCGACAACGCGCAGACCTGCGTCTTCGAATTTCTTGACGATTGCGCCGGTCAGGTTGCGCTTGGTTGCATCTGGTTTGATGATCGAGAATGTACGCTCAAGGGCCATTTGGCTTG
>Ga0316204_10008867_pt1 | contig 13707 bp, 7 predicted proteins | sample 6monrhotite_MG_2_FD_205661 | JGI IMG/M metagenome (GOLD analysis project Ga0316204, IMG submission 205661) | Microbial mat bacterial communities from mineral coupon in-situ incubated in ocean water Damariscotta River, Maine, United States -... | ecosystem: Environmental > Aquatic > Marine >... | reverse complement strand
GTCACAGAGCACGCAGAGCACGTAAACCACGGTGGACCCGCTGCGCGCGCCCGCAAGCGCACGTCGCCCATCATGACCAAGTACGAACTCGCGAGAATTGTCGGCACGAGAGGCCTGCAGCTGTCGCTCGGTCATCCGCCGCTCATCGACACAGGCGATACCAAGGACTGGACCGACGTTGCATCGCGCGAGCTAATGGCCGGTAAACTGAGACTGTTTGTACGACGGCACTTTGAAGACCAAACCTTCGAGGACTGGCCGGTCGAGCAACTCATTATCCGCGAGCAAATTATCAATTTGTCCACAGTGTGATTTACGGCGAGTGGTTCACTTCTCTTTTTCCGCGTTCACTTTTATTTCTCGTCTGCATTTTGTTTTTGTTACAATATCATTTGATGAGTTTGACTCTCTGGCACACTCAGAGCCGTTAAAGTCAACGTAACATTGTCAATTCCATAGTCATTGTGCCATGCCGTGCCCGACGCGGGAAACGTGATTGTGAGACGAATGCGCGTCTGTGCGTGGGAGACTAGGCTAGTCAAATCGACAGACCGAGCTGCCCAGATCTGAACGCCGCTCGTGTTGACCTTGTTCGGGTCACTCGAACCTCCGAACGTGGCTCGCGTCGTCCAACCGGCGCCGCCTTCGTTCGTCTGTAACTCACACGTTGCATTGTTATTGTCGCCGCGCTGGTTCGTGTACCAGTCCACTTGTAACGTATTGTCGACAGTGTCGAGGTCTCCGTCAAATTCCATTGTGAATACGTCGTTGAACGCGCCCGGAGACGACGCCTCCGTGTACAGATAGCCGTCCGGCGACCCACCTTGGCCCGACGTCGGTCCTACATTCGAAGACGTCGTGCTAGAATCGTGCCAACACCATCGCCTGGTCGTGTTGTTCGTCTGAACCCCGGTGCCCACTGGGTCCGCAAACAACCAATCGCCCTCGTCGACTGATCCAAGTGTATCCCACGTGTACGGGCCGTACGTCGGCGTCACGGGCGTTGGGGCAGGCGCAGATACAAATTCCCCGGCCACAGAAACTGTCCGCGCTCCCCATTCGTCAGCGGCACTCATTCCAATACTCGCATTTCCAGTTGATCCGGCCGTCGTCTGAACCTCGTACTGAACAGATATGGACACTGCTCCCGTCGGATTCACACTTTCGACAAACGTATGTCCGGTCGCCGTATTGTGACTGAGAGTATCACTGTCCGTGTGAAGACAACGCATCACTAGTGCATTATCCGATGCGGTGGTCACGGACAGCGCCGTCGCACTACTGCCGTTTCCGGTCGCCGATCCACTGACTGAGTCAATGCCGCCGTCGTGACCAGAAACAGACCAAGCGATGGACGCCGAGCCTTCGGCTACGTCCGATGTCCACGTGTATGAAGACGGCTCGGATCCAGATGCCGTTTTATACCAGCACGAGCCGCGAGATTGGTCCAGGTACGTTGCGTGATTTTGGTACGCCGAGCTGAAGCCACTCGGGGCCGTCATAGTTGCTCCATTGTTCGACTCGATCGCAGCAAAGATGAAAATTAAGTCACCTTCCGAGTGCGTGGGCGAGTCGACCGAGTGATTCGTAAGAGGGTTTGCACTGCTCTGCACCGTATGCCCGGCGTTAATGGTCGGCGTACTGAAACTGCCGGATTCCGTAGCAGAGAACGTGTTGAGCGAGTCGCGCATCGTATCGTTGGACGCGCGCAACCATTGGACCGAACGCGGCGTCGTGGAAACTCGGACTTCGTCGATGATTCCGTCCCAATATTCACCCCCTCGTTTTCCAATGTTCCACGAAGAAGCGGCCGTCGTGGCCGGAATTCCCGCAGACGATACTGAGTTTTGCTGAACACCGTCGATGTACGCCAGCGCCGTCGCACTCGCGTAGTTTGTGTCGTCTAAGACACCCGCGAAATGGTACCACGTTCCCGTCGCAATGGTTCCGAAATCCATTCGCCGATTCGTGTCCGAAGAGTGCCAGCGAAAGTGACCTTGAGTGGCGTTGCGACCAATCTGAAACCAATTCGTACCGGATTCGTGATTGAGCATTGGGCGATAGCCCGAGGCCGTTGAGTCGGTTTTCGAAAACACCTCGAGCGTCTTTTCGACCGGCCACGAACTGGCAGACGCGAGCGTGATGGAATGAGAGCCGGCAAAGTCTGGAGAATCGGGGCCCACGAGACCCGATGCCGTTCTCGAGCTCACGCTCACCGCCGTCGAATCGATACTGTTGCCCGTCGAGTCAAGGTACGATCCACTCGTCTCTCCGAAATGCATTACCATCTTGTAGTCGGAATTCCACACGGACGATCCGGCCGTTGAATTGACAGCACCGACGTACGTCGTATTGTCGGACGCCGATGCGTCCCAGTACAAATAGAAATCGGTATTGCTTGAAGACGAGACGGAAGGAGCCTTGAACCAAAGATTCGCCTTGTTCGAAGCGCCCGCCCAGTATGCCACTTCGACGTTGCACTGCGTCGTTCCGTCACTCGTCGTCAGTGCAACCTTTAACGAGTCTTCTCCCAAGTCACTAAATATATCCGTAACGTCCGAGGAAGATTGACCGGCCGCCGAACTCAAGTATATGCGAACTGGAAAATTAGTCAGATTTGCGTCTATGTCCGACGCCGCAATCGTAAGTTTACGGCGATTCGCCCATGTTGAAAGCCAAGACATTCTCGTTTTTTTTTACTTTCTCTCTCCCTCTCTCTCTCTCTGTCTCGCTCGTTCAATTTCAAATCTTCCGAAATTTCAAACAAAAACAGACGACCTATGCGGCCACAGCCGGGGCCAAAGCATGCTCTCGAAGCGCAGCAGCAACGGGCGCGGGATCGGCGGGCGCAGTAGCAGCAACGGGCGCGGGCGCGGGTTCGGCAGGCGCAGCAGCAGCAGCAACGGGCGCGGGTTCGGCAGGCGCAGCAGCAGAAACGGGCGCGGGCGCGGGATCGGTGGGCGCAGCAACGGGAGCGGGATCGGCAGGCGCGGGATCGGTGGGCGCAGCAACCGGCGCGGGGTCGACGGGCGCAGCAACGGGCGCAGCAACGGGCGCGGGATCGACGGGCGCAGCAACGGGCGCGGGATCGACGGGCGCAGCAACGGGCGCGGGAGCGGGATCGGCGGGCGCGGCAGCAGCAGCAGCAGCAGCGGGGGCGGCGGCTACGACTTGCTCGACTGGTGCCGGCTTCTTGACCTTTTTGACGGGCTTGAGCTTGCTGACGAGCGGCGCTCCATCGACAATGGCCACGCCCTCCTCGACGTCGTGCTGATCGCCCGGGACCATGTTCAGGATTCGGTCCACCGTCTGATTGTTCAGGTCGCAGTTGTACATGTTCGTGCACTCGACGGACGCCGCCCAGTGCTCGCCGGCCTTCACCCATCGACTCACGAGCTCCCAGTCGTTCGCGTAGCCGTTTGCATACTCGGGCACGCGAATGCCCTCGTCCTTGCAGTGGCGCCAGTTTCCGTAGCGCTTGAGCAGCTCGCGGCGATGAAGCACGCTGCTCGTGTCGACGCGGCCCCATGCAGGCTGTGTGGCGAGCACCTTTTTCTCGTCAATCTCCATACTGCTGAACGCCCACATGACTCGGTGATGCGGTCCGTGCTGCGCGCGCAATCGCGTCGTGCCCTTGTTCACAGCGCGCATCAGTGACTGCAAGTGTGTCGGCTTCCAGCGATTGTCGTCGTCGAGGTACGCGATCCAGTCGGTGTGACACAGCATGTGCGCCGCGTAGTTGCGCGGCATCGCGCCGACGCCCTTCGTTGGCTCTGGTAAATTCCACCAGTGCAACTTGTCGACATTGTCATTGTCGAGTAGCCATCGCTCCGTTTTCCAGCGCTCCATCGACGTGGCGAGCGTCGGGCAGCCGTCGCCGACCACAATCACCTCAATGTCGTCGTACGTTTGCGCGAACACGCTCTGTAGCGCGCGCTTGAGCAGCTCCGGGCGGTCGTACGTGGCGATGATGACCGTCACTGTTTCGGGGCGCACGCCGAGTACCTTGTCGGCGCGGCGGTCAATCATTCCAAACTTCCAGTTCTTGTAGCGCTCGCCGCGCATCCAGCGGTAGTTCTTAACGAGCTGGCTGCCCGTCTCCCAGCGCTCCTCGTCGGTCAAGGCGTCGATCGGGCTCCACGTCGAGTGCTCGTCGTTCGGGTCGTCATGGCTCGCAATCGTCGGTACCTCGACGTTATCGGACTCGGGCACCGGCCACACGCCGAGGTCCGAGCAGCGGCGCATCACGCGGTCAAAGTAGCGCGTGCCAAGCTCCTTGTTCAGCAACTTGATCTCCTTGTTGCGGTGGCGCGTAAAGTTGTTACCGCCTGCGTTGCGATACTGCCAGTAGCGGCAGCCGCCGTGAAGCACGCCAAACTTGCCCTCGAGGAACGAGCGCGTCAGGATCTCCATGTCGTCGCACACGTTCAGGCCGGGGTTGTGGCCGTTGATCTTGTAGTAGAACTCGCGATCCCACGCGCGAAAGTGGTTCGGCATCGCCATGAGCGTGCGAATCGTGTACGCGTTGATCGGACACGGCTCGACGACGTTCTCCCACGTGCCCTTGTTGTACTGCTTGTAGTAGGCGCCGTGGCCGAACCCCCAGCCCTTCTCGTAGATGTGCGTCTTTGCCGGGTTCGTTTCGTACGGCTCGGTCCACGGAGAGTGAATGAACTTGATCTCCGGGTTCTTGCGAAACTCGGATACGAGTCGCTCGCCCACGTCGGGCGCAAAGTCGTCGTCGTGGTCGACCTCGCACAGAATGACGCCCGTGCACAGCAACGCCGCCTCGCGCTTACGCTGCCCAATCATGCCGCTGTGCTCGCCGTCCGTGAACGTGCGGATGCGGTGGTCCTTTTGCTTGAGCTTCTGCAGCATCGCCCACGTCTCGCCATTGTCGTCCGAGTCGTCGACAATAACCCACTCCCAGTCCTGGTAAGTCTGCGCCTGCAGACTGCGCAGTGGACGCAGAATGCGGCTCTCCGACTTGTACGAGCTCGAGAAGAACGATATCGTCGGATTCGTCGTGTCCTTGCCGAGCACGTTCGACAGGTTGCAGTACTGCAGGCTGTACGCACTGATGTCCTCGGGCTTCTTGTAGCTCAGCCACATGCGCCGCCAACGCGCCTGCAGCTTGCGCAGCTGCGGCCAGTAGTGCCAGCCGTCGGGTGTGATTGTGAGAATCACGTTCGGCCGCTCCTCGCGCAGAATGCGATGCATGTCAATGTCGTTCGTGTGGAACGTCGGCGTGAAGCGCTCATTCTCCTTGAACCAGGCCTTGCATCCGTCAAGCATGTTTGCCAGCGTAAAGACGGTGACGAGAATCATTTTGCGTTTTTGCGTTTTTGCGTTTTTGCGTTTTTGCGTTTTCGCGTTCTTTGCAGTTTCGTTTATTGCATGCCCGACAATGATTTATTCCTTTTCGAAACACACGAGCACACGCAATCATACACACAATCACACGCAATCGCACACAATCACGTGTGCGCAATTAGAATCTGCTCCAGCTCACGACGAGCCCCATCATGAGTAGCACGAGCACGACGATGAAGAATGCAACGCGTCGCACGCGGGCTGAGCGGCAGTTTTCGACGATCGAGTGGCGCGCTCGCACTATGCGATTCGGCAGGTCCCACTGGTCCGCGCGCCGCCGCCCGTGATCGTGTAGCGATCGCCTGCAGCGCTGTGCGTACGCACGAGCACGGCGACCGTAGCTCGAACAACGACGCTGCCACGGGCGAATGTACTGATTGACGAGCACAATGGGCGACATGCGTTCGCGGTCGCGGTCGCTCGATGAATCGGCGCCACTGCACGCTGCCGGTTCATTTTCATGTTCGGGGTCGCAGCACACCGTCGGTTCGGATTCAGGTTTGCAGCACACCGTTGGTTCGGGTTCAGGTTCGCTGCACGCGGGAGAATCGTTTGGCGAGCTGGACGAGCAGCAGCAACACTCGACGCACTCGGAATCAGAGTCTGCGTCTGTACATTCGGGCGGCGCGTTGGGTGGCTGGCAAATGTAGCAGACGGGGTCGCACGGTTGTGCCCAGCTGCACAGCGGTGGTGCTGATGCTGGAGGGCACTGGGGCGCGGGAGGGCACGGGGGCGCGGGAGGACACGGGGGCGCGGATAGAGGTGTGGGCGCGGGCTGAGCAGTGGGAGTGGGCGTGGGCGTGGGCGCGGGCAATCGCGGGCTGGGCGAGAATACAATCGTCGTGCCGGGCGTTCCGTTCGACGGCGGCGAAAACATCCACGCGTCATTGTCGCCGGGGTTGCGGTAGACGGTGGATGCGGGGTTGTCGAACGAACTCACGAGCATCGAGTCGCCATAGTGAAATCCGCCCGCGGGACCCGCGACATTGTGCGCCTGAAACAGAAACTCATAGTCGTGCGTGCAGCTCACGAGCAGCAGCGGCGACGGGTTCGACGACTCGCTCTGCGGTCCGAGAAACGACAGACCGCTCTCGACGCACGAGTCCGCCTCGACGGGGCGCAGGTAGAAGGGCGAACCGACGAGCAGTGCGTTTCCGTGGTCCGATTCGCCGCACGGCGACAGAATTTGAAATGACGTGCGGTCGTCGAGCGGCGCAAAGTTTGTGGCGGGCGCAAAGTGCATATCCGACCCGCCGGGCGTGACTTGCGCCAGGAAAAACGCATTGCCCGACTGGTCGCTCGTCGAGAGCTGGACACAGTCGCCGTACGAAATGACTGACGACGACGTCATTTGATTTTGATTTTGTGGCAGGCACGCAGGAGACGAAAATTCACAGACACGCAAAGACGCAAAGACGCAAAGACTCAATGTGAGGGCTTTACATCTTGCAGCACATAATTATTGTCATTGTGCTCGTGTGCTTATGTGTGCGTGCGTGCATGCGTGCATGTGTGTGCCTGAGAGATTGAGTCGCGAGTTGCGTTACGCTTCTGCAAAAAAAACTCTTCATCTGTAACCAACACAATTCGCACGACGACTGCTTGTCCGTTTTCGCTCCCTAAAAGATGGCGGACAATGAGTCGGTTAACAGTATGCTCATGGTCGCCAACATGACCAACTATCGGTCGACCGACGAAATGGCCCAGATCAAGCAGCGGAATGAACAAGAGCTAAAGGAACGTCGGGCGCGCTCGGAAGCCAAGCGCCGAAATAAGCTGTATCGCCACCTGAAGCGCAAGGTTCGGGCCGAACGGCGCGAACGGCGCGAGCGAAACGGAGGCGTTCGCTCGAATTTGACGGCCGACGACGCGCGCTCGCTGCCGCTGCCGCACGGATACGAAGGCGGTCCCGGCGACCTGGGGAGCGAACACGCGTACGCGTCTCTCGATGGGGGCGTCAAGCACGCGGGCGGCTTGGACTGGCAAGACTTGGAAGGCGAGGACGCGGGGGCCGAACGAATGGACAAGCGAGTCACAAGCCAACAGCAGAAACATCCGCCGACGCCGAATGCGATCAAGCACTCGCCGTACGCGGCGGCCTATGACACGCGGTCCGAGCCGAGTGCCGTCGTGATGGGCGGCGTGCGACACGACCACGCGCCACGCGAAAATGGTGGCGCGCGCGAAAATGGTGGTGCGCGCGAAAATGGTGGTGCGCGCGAAAATGCCGCACACGACGACCGTCGTCAGTATCATCCTCGAACGTCGGCGGGTGTGGCAGTGACGGGAGGTGGAACGACTGAAAGCCTTCGGTCGGACGAGTCGCCGCACCTCTGGATTGACTCGGCGATTCGAAGCCGAGGCCACGGCCTGTCGACGAATCACGCAATGACGAATCCGCACGCAAGCGGACATGATGGAATGCACGCGCGGCGTCACGCGTACACGCCGGATGACAATGTTCAAAACGCCAATCTATCGCCGCAGGGTCGATGGGCTCAGCATGAAGGGGGGCGGGAAAGGGGGCGAGAATGGGGGCGAGAATGGGGGCGAGAAAGTGAACGCGTGCCCGACTACATTACATCTCCTCTACCACCTGCGGCGGCAATGCCACCGAGGCACACGCCTGAACTGGCTGCTGCTCCCGCATACGCTGAATCTCGATACGTGGACGAGGATACGAGCTATTACTATGACGCCGATACGTACAATCAGCGGAAAGCGATACCGGCTCGCAAGCAGGCGGCCTTCCGGCATCGGCAGCAGCAGCAGCAGCAACAACACGAATGGGAAGAATACGGGAGGGGGGGCGAGAGACGCGCGCCGTCTGAAAACGGTTCAGTGGATCGCCGCCGGAGATTCGATCCGCTCTACGCCGGAGAAGACGAACCGTCGCGAGCCACGTGGTCCGGTCAGCGCGCAGCACGAAGTGATGGCAACATTGTCATGTCCGAGTCGCAGTTCGAGCAGATTGTCGAGCGCGCGCGTGTCAAGCAGGAGCGGGGCTTGCTGCAGCTGTTCGAGCAGATGGTGGGCGCCGAAGAAGAGGACGTGATGGGCAAGAGCCAGTCGTCGCGGTACGGTGGTGGTACTAGTGGTACTGGTGGTTCCGGCGACGACGACGCCGAAAATGATGACCTGGACCGTGACGACGAGGAGCGGCGCGAAAGCGATGACGGTCGCGTTCGAGATCGGGATGATACGAAGGGTCGTAGCCGTCAGGCGATTGTGAATCGAATGAAGACGGACGAGCTTCGCCGGCGCATCCTCGAAATCAAGCGCCGGCGCCGGCGCATGAAGGGCGAGGGTAGCGGCGAGGACTCGCCTGTGAACGAGAGCAGCGACGAGGACTCGGACGACCGCCGCGAGCGTCGTCGCAAGCGTACGCGAAAGGAGTTGAGTATGGACTATATCCAGCGCCAGAAGCACCAGGACGCCGAGATTGACAAGCTCAACTACATGGACTCGTACCGCATCGGCGCCAACTTTATCCGCGAAATCGTCGCGATGGCCGGCTTCGACGACAAGTACGTGACCAAGGAGAAGATTGAAGAGGCCGTCAACGACCCGCGCATGCAGTACGCAATCGAGCAGCTCGTCAAGCGCAAGCAGTATCGCGGAACGTACAGCGGCGGCGGGCGCGAGAGCGGCTTTAGCAACCCGTGGTACGGAATGGCGCTATCGACGGCCACCGTGTTTGGCTGGAGCATCGGCAAGCCCAAGGCGAAGCAGATGCTGAACGCCGTCAAGACCAAGGTCAAAAGCTGGCGCTCGGAAAGCGACCGACGCGATCACGGCGGGCGCATGTATGACGACGACGACGATGACGACAGCAGCCGTGTCGGAGGCCGCCGGCGACGCAGTGGAGGAGGCCGAGTGCGAAGTCGAGTCAGTAAGAGTGGCGCGAGCAGGCGAAGTAGGAGACGGCGGTCGAGTGACGCAGACACGGGCGACGATGAACGCGACAATGAGGGATCGCGTCGGCGACACGCCAAGCAATCGAAAAACAGCCGCAGTCGCATGCGCACACCCAAAGATTCGACATCCACTTCTGGGAGCAAGAGCAATGGCAAAAATGGAGAGAGAGGCGGCAACAAGCCAGCGTCCGATCGAGCGCGGTCATCTCGGCGACGCTGTGTTTGGTCCGAGGAAGAGGACGAGAATGAGGAAAAGGAAAAGGAAAAAGAAACGGACGCGCCGTCCAAATCAAAACTGCATCCCGAAGGCGGCATCAAGAGCGACATGACAGCGCAGTCTGAAAAGGCCAAGCAGCAGCAAGAGCAGCTGGCCAGGGCCATGATTGCTCACCAGCAGGCACTTCAGGCAAACGCAAAGGCCAAGGCCAAGGTCATGGCTGTACAACAGCAGCAGCAGCAGCAGCAGCAGGCAAAAGAAGATGCACTCATCAAGACTCGGCAAGCGCACGCAGAGCAACTGCGACAGGCTCAGCGAGTACAGCAGACACTCGTCTCTCCTGCGCCATCCGCTGATTTCGCTGATTCCGCCTCGACCGCTTCGGCGACTCGTGCTTCAGCCGTCACTCCCGTCGGTCCACAATCTGCGGCTGTTGAGTACAAGTCTACGCCCGCCGCCTCTGCCGCCTCTGTCGCCGCCATCTCTGTGCCCGCCGTTGACGCGGCCGCCGTTACCTCTGCTCCCGCCGCCGCCGTTACCTCTGCTCCCGCGGCCGCCGTTCCCTCTGTTCCCGCCGCCGCAGTACACTCTGCTCCTGCAGCTACTGGCCCTACCCCCGCATCCACCCCCACGTCCGAAGTAGCCGCCGCCGCCACAGCCGCCATCTCCTCTGCTCCTCGCGCGGATCGATCTCCTCGTACCGAATCGCCACCACCGTGTTCGAAAACCTCGTGGCCATTACCGACGCCAATGCCCGCGTCGTCACTGGTGCCGACACAAGATGTGCCATTACCCACGCCAATGCCGAGTGCCAACCCAGACACCGATGTACCGGCGCCCATTGCGGTGACTACATCCGCCGCGTCAATGCCCGACATGGCGATATCACCCCCGACCATCCCCACGCAGTCGTTTTCGTTTGAGCAGCAAGACTTTTGGTCGTCGAACGCCAGCAGCGAGCTGCCGCCGCCTCTCCCCATACCGGCGGCGACTTCTGTGTCGATGCTCGAGCGAACCATGACGCGTGCCGAAAGTGTCATTCCAATGCAGGGTGAAATGATGAAGTACATGGAGCCGCTCATCGACAATGTGAAACTCGTTGCGCAAAAGGACGAGCGAACGTACAACCGACCTGCAATCACAGTACCCGAACACATGCTCCCGCCGAGCCAAAGGCGATTGCGAAGTCGAACATCGTAAAGTCAACATTCGAAATGCACCGAAAGTCAAAAGGGGTGTATATAACTAAATTCGTTATTAAATTCCTCTTCTAGCGTTTCATCACTTGCAGAAACAAAGTCTCGATTTATTTAGAAAACGTTCGCGTCGGCGCTTTCGGATGCGACGACATAAACAGAAAGCTTGCGAGCGATTGATGGGCGGCGTGCACTACCGCGATTTACCAGTGGCCGTCAAAGAAACGCATCACGACATCGTCGTTGTGCGACGAGCGATTTACCGAGTTGTGTAGCGCGTTGCCGCGTGACTTTTTCTTTGCGAGTTGTGCGAGCGCCGTATCGAAAAGGTCGCCGATCACCGATTTCATTTCTTTGCGAGGCTCAGGCCATCCGTGTACGACGAGTCGGCTCACCCCGCGCTCGGCTAAGCATCCTGAGATGACCATATCGTCGACAAACCACGCTTCGGGAGGAAACGCACTGTAGTCGCCGAGCCTATCGAGGTCGAAAAAACGCGGGCGCACCACGTAAGTCGAGTGACCCATGATAATGTCGACGGGGGCGACGCGCTGTGAACGGTCGAGGAAGAGCGGTCGCCCATTGTTTGCGCTGCTTCCGCCGTGGCGCTGAAAGGTCGCTCTCCACGTGCGACGCGCAAACACAGAGCCGAGGTGTTTAAACGAATAGTTGAGCGCACCCCGACGACTACCTCGCGTACCCGGTCGTTTACTTTGATCTGGGACGTTCAATTCGTCACTCGCAGATAGCGGCTGGATAACTTTTCCGCCAAACGTGAGCGCGGCATCAGGGTACCGAGTGCACAACGACTGGATGCGAAGCAGTGCGTCTTTGGCAAGCGTCGTGTCGTCGTCAATGACAAGCACCGCAGTGTCGTCTCGGCCGCACGACTTTAGATGACGCAACGTGGGCAGATACTTGGTGGACGGCCCAGTGTCACAAACGTTCGGGAGTAGCGTAAACGGACTGTCGCGCAGCCACGTGGGCACTGTGTACGCTTCACCGGTGCGCTTGCAAACACTCGGAATGTTGACAAATACCTGGCGCGGACGCGGGTCGAGATTCAGCACACTCGCAAGGGTGCGCTTCAGTTGTTCAATCTTTGACGGAATCGTCGTGACGGTGACGACAATGTCGCTCGTGTGACCGAAACGAACCTTGATTGGTTTCTTTGCTTGACATTGCGCTTCAACAATCGAGGTGGCCTTCGCCGCCGCCCTTGCTAATTGTGTTGTGTAGCGACGTCTTCGCGTACGGCGATCTGTACGCCGCTGCACGTTACTTCGATCCGAGAAGCGATTAACGAGCTTATTCCAGCGCGTGTACACATGTCCGCTGTAGCAGCGCCATAGAATGAGCGCTGTGGCGACGACAGCGACGAGAATGGCGAGAGGAACGAGTAAACCAATCAAAAGGCCACGCTGCCTCATTTGACGCCGCGCCCTGTCCACTCTCACGTACTGCCACCCCATCTGTTTCCGCTTGCACCAAACTCGTTCGAAATTGGCACGTTCGTTTGTTTATTCGTGTGTCAACATATTTTTCATAAGGCCAGTTTAATTTTATTCATGACCGCACCGGAGGGTCCATTGTGTTTAAGCTCGAGTAATGACGAAAGTCGGCGTAAAAACCCTCGGTAATGCGTGATTGACAATTCCATCCATAAGAAAGTCCCCCAAGACGGGAATCGTTGAACTCGGCCTCGACAACTTGTCCTTGAATTGATCGAGTCACAGTCAACTTATTCCACACACCGTCCTCGTATAGTTCACATAAATCCCCAACTTGATAGTTGAATATACCGTCAGGACAAACTGTGTCCGACTCGTCGGGCGCATCACAAACAGTTATGATGGATTTGTTTCCTTGATTTGTTGAGCACTTGCACATTGTCGAATTCATTTTTGTCGAAAGCATCATTTTTACTTTTCTTTTTGTGGCTTGAAGTTTTGAAGTTTTAAAGTTTTAAGGTTTCTCTTCGTGGTTTACACTTTTTCACATTCTTGAATTTTGCGTTTTTGCGTTTTTGTGTTTGACTTTTTGCAGAGTTGAGTGGATTTAAAAAAACGACTCGCACGAATATCAAAAAAGATGACCACCGATCGCAACCCCGAATTTGAAAGTTCCTTGAAAAACGCCCTCGAGGTGATTGGCGACGGTTTTGGCAATATCGTTTCTGATACATGCCTAACTTATGACAGCTCCAATCCCTTGGTGCCCTTGTCTTCCAAGTGGTCGCGCGTACACGTTTGCGTAACGTACCAACAACCAGTCGACTGGACTCGTGTGTTTGCGTTGATGAAGGACATGCTCGTCGATTTAACGCATCTGCACGCGATGAACGAACGCGCGCTCCGGTCTCAGACGATTCGATTCCACTCGGCCTTGTGCATGATGCACGAGGGCGACCGAATTGGACTGATCGACATTCGTAGCCAAGGCAAATCGAATTCGCTCGCCGACTGCAGCGACGAAGATGCTGATGCTGGCGAGAGCAGTTCGCACCTGCTCGAGTCGCAGTCGTCGTCCTGTCACGAGTCAGCGAACGATGCGAGCGAGCAGAGCGACAGTGCGTGCGAGCACAGCGACAGTGCGTGCGAGCAGACCGACAGTGCGAGCGAGCAGACCGACAGTGAATATGAGTGCGCGACGATAGAAACTGTCAATGGCCCTCGCGTGTTTGGCGGGAAGAAGCGCAAGCGCAATACTATGCGTGACTAGTGCGTCATCCCGCCCCCGCGCATTCCTCCATTGAAAGAGGGGGGTTACTTATAGACTATAAATGTCGTTTATTTCATGTTCACAATTCGCATGGGTGGGGGGGGGGGCTACGTAATTCGCGTCTGGTTGTGTGTATATTTGTGCCTTGACTTTTCGTCCGCTTTTCATTCGTGACACAGAGTTGCACGATCTCGTTTCAAACACACGCCGTTCGAGACAACCTCGAGCCAAACTTTCGTCTGAATTTCGCCGACTTTCCCGAGGCTGTAATGCGGCTTGCGGT
>Ga0316204_10008866_pt1 | contig 13708 bp, 14 predicted proteins | sample 6monrhotite_MG_2_FD_205661 | JGI IMG/M metagenome (GOLD analysis project Ga0316204, IMG submission 205661) | Microbial mat bacterial communities from mineral coupon in-situ incubated in ocean water Damariscotta River, Maine, United States -... | ecosystem: Environmental > Aquatic > Marine >... | reverse complement strand
TTTTCATGATCCAACGAGATTGGCTTTATCTCGAATTCGATGGGCAAAGTGACGATCCTCAACCTGTTCAATTGTCACGAAGTTTTCTGGACATCTCTCCTTTCGCCATAAAGGCCGGAGTGTTGCGGTGTGAAGTCGATGCGCAAGTAGAGGATTTGCAACAAGAGCAAGCGCGGAATTATTGGGAGTCGGCAAGACCTTTCGCCATCACCGAAGAGCGTCGTTAGTGTGTCAGTTAATTCCCCGCGACCAGCAATTCCCTGATTATGGCTGCAGCCGGCATCGCCAGGCGGTCAAAAGAAGGCGACAGAGCCTCCAATTCCGGGCTAGCAGCGGCGGCATCATTGGTCACGACCAGATCCGCCTCGTCTTTGCCCGGCTCCGTATGCGCGAGATGCATCGGACGCACAGTTCGCAAATACTGCGTGACAACAGATTCCACACTCCGCCCTCTCTCTCGAACATCCCGCAACAAACGCCGTGCCAGCCGAATATCTGCGGGCGCATGAACGAAGATAGAGAGATCATAGAGGTCGCGCAGTCTTGGGTCGGCGAGCACGTGAATGCCCTCGACGATAATCACATCTGCTGGTTTGATTTCACGAGTCTGGGCCAGCCGTTTATGGGTCAGGAAGTCATAAAGCGGGGCATGGACGGATTTCCCGGCTTTCAGTTTACGCAAATGTTCGCCCATCAATTCGTGATCGTGAGCGGCGACATCATCAAAATTGAAACGCTGAGGATCAAAGCCCGGCTCGTCGGCGTGGTTGCCATAATACTCGTCTTCACCAATCAGGCGGACATCATAAGGGTTGAGTTGGCGGCGCAGAGCATCGGCAAATGTCGATTTTCCGGAGGCCGACCCGCCTGTGACCGCAATGATCAGCGGCGTCATGCGTCGTCCTCATCAATGCCCGGATCGTCTGGCGGGCGCGGCGCATCGTAAAATTCGGCTGCAGCCCCGGCTTTCTTTGTGGGTTTTGGCGCTTCCAGAAGGGCATTCTCTGGTACAGCGCCCGCGGCAATTTCGAAACGCTCATAGCGTGGATGGGTCATCCGACCGTCATCGCCATAGGCATAGACCATGCGCTTCCAGTCGTCCGGCGAATAGGAAAAGGCGCGACCTTCCCCGTCAATGTCTGACCAGTCGGCCTCACCGGGCGCATGTGAGGCTCGCGTCATCCAGCGACGGGCGGCGGCGTCATCATCTTCCTGGCGTGCGAGCCTTGAGGCTAAAGCGCAAAGCCGGGCAGTGGGCGTCCCCATATTCAACAGCGGATCCAACACACTGCGCGCGGCCTCCGCCTGCGACGCATCCAGTGCCGCTTCAGCTAATAGGAGCTTGGATTCGCGATGCTCGGGCCGGGTTGCGGCCAGCATGCGCAGGCGTTCCGCACGTTTTGCCTTGGTGTCAGATTTGCGTAAATCGCCTAGAGCGCGGGCCAAGGCCGGGTGGGGCTCTGCCGACCATGCGGATTTGATCAAGTCTTCAGCACGTTTGTGTTTGCGGGCGGGCGCTAATAATCGCGCTGCTAGAACCACTGCCGGTGCAAACCCCGGCGCGGAGGCTGCTGCCTTTTCGGCCAAAGAACGTGCGGTTTCGGCCTCCGTGCCTTCGCACTCCAGGGCGCGCGCCGTCAGCAATACGGCGCGGCGCCGACGAGCGCGATCGATAGAAATTCGCCGACGCTTCTCGCCTTCAGTCAGCGTGTCCAATGCAGCCACCCAATCGCCTTGTGCAACTTGGGCATCAAAGAGGGCATCAAACGCCCAGTTGGAGGATTTCGATTGTTCGAAGGCGGCCTTGGCATAGGTCGCAGCTTCCGCATGCGCGCCGCGTTCATAGGCAATCTGGGCAAGCCCGCGCTGGGCAACCAGTTTCGACTTCGGATCCTCCAGCATGGCCTCATAGTGCGCTTCCGCGCCGGGGAGATTTCCGGCGGCCTCGGCGGCACGGGCGGCCAATAAACGCGACAAAGCAGGGCGATCCAGCAGCGCATCGGCGCGCGCGGCTTGTCGCACGGCAATTTCGCCTTCACCGGCAGCCGCTGCAATCAGAGCATTTTCCAGCGCGTCAAAGCCCTTTTCTTTACGACGCCGAAGACTGAATTGCCGAAATTTATCCGGCGCGGTCCAGAGCCCGAGCACCAGTCGCCACAGCACAAGAATGATAAAGGTTGCAATCAAAAACAGACCCAGTGCGAGGGCAAAGGGCATTTGCCCCTCAATTCCCAGGAATCGGAAACTCATTGATCCAGGATTCAGTGTCAGAAAAACGCTCAGCGCACACGCAATGATGATGGCAATCACAACAAGGATGAGACGGATCATGTCGGGTCAGCTCCTGTCTCGGTCGCCGCAATCGTCAGCGCTGCGCGTAAATCGGTCAGGGCTGAATTGATGGCAAGGCGCGCCCGGGCTTGAACCAGCCAACTTTGAGCAGCCTCCAGAGGCGCCCCCTCCAATTGCTCGGTTAGCAAGACGGCTCCGGGGAGATCATCGCGGTCCAGGCGTTCACGGGCCAAGGCGACGCGTGCGAGCGGGCTGGCCTCGCTGCCGGAAGATGGGCGAACTTCAATCAGGCCAAAGAAGATGCGATTAGTCCCGATGGCATTCTCGATGTCCTGCCGAGGGTAGGTATTCGCCAATATTTCCATGTTCGGAACACCGGACCGGGCATGGTCTGCCAACGTCGCCAATTGTGGTTGGCTTGACCATAAACGCGCGAGTGCAGCGCGCTCGGCCTCAAAAGATTGCCCGCTGCGCGCCGTCTCTATCAGCGCGACCAAGGCTAAAGACCGCGCCGCTAATTGTCGGGCTGACGTGTCGCCTGTGGCGCTTTGGCTCTGGTCTTCGGACTGACGGGTTTCGAGCGCTTCAATCCGGGCAGTCAAAGCCGTCAGATCGACCGGTGGCGCTGATTCAAGCGCCTCAAGCCTTTGGGTGAGCGGTTCGGCATCAAAAACGTCAGGCGCCTCCTGCGCTTCCAAAGCGGTCAGACGCGCCTCCATCGGGGAAAGGTCGACACCGATGTCGATGGAAGGTTCTTCGCTTTCGAACGCTGCCAGCCGAACCTCCAATGCCGCGAGGACCGCCGAGTCCACACCGCCTTCCATCGCGCCGATTTGATCCAGTGCTTGATTGGCAAGGGCTTCGTTTTGTCTGGCCGCGACTTCCAGCTCGGCAATGCGATCAACGTGCGCCGGATTTGCAAAGGCAGTTGGATCGATCGCTTCCAGAGCGTCAATTCGGGTTTCAATATTGGAGAGATCGACCGGATCTTGCGTCGAGACGGGGGTCGCTTCCAAAGCAGAAAGGCGAACTTCCAGACTGGAGGCATCAAATTCAACGGGTGCGGGAGACCCCTCCAACGCGGATATTCTGCTTTCCAACCCGCTGATATCGGCAACAGGTCCGGCGCTGGTTTGATCCAGCGTCCAGGCAATCCAACCACCCAGCCCGCCTCCAGCGAACGCCGCTATCAGGAAGGTTAGAAAATAGCCGCCTATACCGCCGGAAATTCGCGGTTTAGTTGGGCGTGGCGCGTCTTCGGCCGGTTCAAACTCGGCGTCGACGGGTTCGGGTTCAGTCGGATCACTCATTTGCATCAAGCCCGTGGCTGATTCGCCTTAACGAATTCATGCTGACAACTGTCTTTCTAGCCGTCAAAACCGATCCGGCCCAGCATATCAGCTTCATTCGGTGTTTCTGCCACTTTTACAGCTGCCCAGTCAGATCGCACCAGTCCATTGGCGGCGGCTTCGCTGATGGTCACAGCAATCACCGTATTAAGGTAATCAGACAGGCCCGCATCTTCCACCAGCGCCGTAAACGCGATGGCCGCTCGCGGAGAATGAAAGAGTGCGACCGCTAATTCTCTTTGGCGAATCAATTGAGTGGCTTTTTTGGGAAGCACATCCTCGGCAACAGCCTCATAAATCACAGCCTCATCGACCTCGAACCCTCGTGCCTGAAGCGCGCTGGCGACATCATGCGCCGTATGAGCGCCATGCACATGCAAAAGGCGGTGGCGGCCCGGAGCGAGGCGAGCTTCGCACAGCGCAATCAGATCATTGGCATCGCCGCCGGCCGAGCGTACTTTGGTAAAGCCCGCATCTGTGGCGGTGGCGGCTGTTGCGTCGCCCACGCAAAAGGCAGGGAGGTCGGTTTCACTCCGACCGGACAACCAGGCACGAACCCCGTTGGGGCTGGTGAATAGAAGCGCGTGTATCCGGCTCAGGCCGACCTCGATTTCGTCGGCGAATTCGACTCGCAGCATCGATGCAATTACCGGCTCGGCACCGCGACGCCGCACGAGTTCTGCCGTTTTTGAAGCGCCCGGCTCGGATCGTGTGATCAAAACCTTCATGAGGCGGATATGACGGAGGCGAGGCGGTCCCCACCAGCGCGTTTGATGGCTTCGCCCAACTCTCGGCCTAGGTTCTCGGCATCTACAAATGAGCCACTTCGTTGACCTTGCCAGCGCTCACTGCCGTCCGGCAGCAAGGCCTCGCCGCGGATCGAGAGCGTATCGCCATCAATTGTCGCATGAGCTGCCAAGGGTGTCCGGCAAGATCCATCAAGCGCGCGCAGGAAAGCGCGTTCTGCCGTTAGTGCCAATGCGCTGGGAAGATGATTGAGCGCTGAAGCCGCGCGTGCGGCATCGACATCATCTGCGCGAACGACCAATCCGATGGCCGCTTGCCCCGCAGCGGGGAGGATTGTGTCCAGACCACATGGCGCATAATCGCCCTCCGCTCTGCCCAGGCGTTTCAGTCCGGCGCGCGCCAGGAATGTCACGTCGACCTCACCGCTACGGACTTTACCCAACCGGGTATCCACATTTCCGCGCAAGGTTACGATTTCCAGATCAGGTCGAATAGCCAATGCTTGCGCTTGTCGCCGCAGGCTGGCTGTACCCAGTCGCGCGCCGTGAGGTAGATCCGAAAGCTGTGCGCTGGCATCAGCAGTTAGCAAGACGTCGCGCGGGTCTTCGCGTTGCAAAACCGCCGCCAGCACTAATCCATTAGGCAATTGGGTGGGCACATCTTTCATGGAATGAACAGCGATCGCCGCCGCACCACTAAGCAGGGCCTCATCGATTTCCTTGGTGAAAAGCCCCTTCCCGCCTGCATCGATCAATTTTCGATCGGTCAGCTTGTCGCCGGTAGATACAAGGCCAAGAATTGGAAAATCGCTCGGCGCGGCTTGCAACGCAGTCATCAGTGCGCCTTGCACAAGATGGGCTTGAGCCAATGCGAGTGGTGATTTTCGTGTCGCGAGTGGCAGGGGAAGGCGTAAAGGCACGTTGCTTTATCCTGTTTAGGCAGAGTATCGGTTCGAGTATGGACTTAGACTCCTCACCGCCTGTCGCGCAAGACAAAGCCCTCACAGTTCTGGGTTTGGAATCCAGTTGCGATGAAACCGCTGCAGCTATCATTCGGCTGCACCCGGACGGGCGCGTGGATGTTTTGGCAGAAAAAATCCGCAGTCAGAATGAGGCGCATGCACCTTATGGCGGCGTCGTGCCGGAGATCGCCGCGCGTGCGCACGCTGAAGTCATGGACACGCTAGTCGAGCAGGCTCTAGCAGAGGCGGGACAGTCGCTGGCGGATCTCGATGGGATCGCGGCAACGGCAGGCCCCGGCCTTATTGGCGGCGTTATGGCGGCATTAATGACGGCCAAAGGGCTGGCGCTGGGTTCAGGCAAACCTCTGATCGCCGTTAATCACCTTGAAGGCCATGCCTTGTCGCCGCGTCTGTCGGAGCCCTTGGCCTTTCCATATTTGCTATTGTTGGTTTCTGGCGGACATACCCAATTGCTCATTGCTGAAAGCGTGGGCCAATACCACCGCCTTGGATCCACTATGGATGATGCGGCCGGCGAAGCTTTTGATAAAACCGCCAAGGTTATGGGGTTGGGATTCCCCGGAGGCCCGGCGCTGGAAAAGATTGCTCAGTCCGGAAATCCGGATCGTTTCGCCTTGCCGACCCCTCTAGCTCATCGGCCTGGTTTTGATTTTTCATTTGCAGGTCTAAAGACCGCCGCGCGTCAGATCTGGGATGGGTTGGATGTACCGACACATACTGACAAAGCTGATTTGGCTGCAAGCATGCAGCGTCAAATCGCTAAATCTTTGGCAGAGCGCTCTACTAATGCCATGAAATACTTCACAGAAACATATACTGACATTGACAATCCAACTTTGGTTGTGGCGGGCGGCGTGGCCGCCAATAAGTTGGTTCGCTCACATCTTGAAGAGGTCGCGGGAACGCAAGGCTTTCGTTTGTTCGCGCCTCCGATGAAGTGGTGCACCGATAATGCCGCCATGATTGCTTTGGCGGGTGCAGAGCATTTGCGTCGGGGAGAAACAGACGATCTGTCGGCGCCGGCACGCGCTCGCTGGCCATTGGACGCGGCATCGGCCAAACTGGATCCAGCGATTGGTTCAGGTCGGAAAGGACCCAAGGCATGAGCGAATATCAATCGATTGGCGTCATCGGCGCGGGGGCTTGGGGTACAGCATTGGCCCAAACCGCAGCCTTGGCCGGACGCGACGTCATTTTGTGGGCACACGAAAAAGAAGTTGTTGACGCCATTAATGGTGAGCACGTCAATTCGGCCTACTTGCCGGATGTCAATCTGCACAAGAACATCTTGGCGACAAACGCCCTACCGGACCTCGGCGATTGCGGGGCGATTCTCGCGGTCGCACCGGCTCAACATTTGCGGGGCGTGCTGAGGCAGTTCGCGCCATTTGCGACAGAGGCATTGCCCATCCTGCTCTGCGCCAAAGGTATTGAGCAATCCTCGCTAAAACTAATGACGGACGTGCTGAACGAGGAAATTCCTTCTGCGATACCTGCCGTTCTCTCCGGGCCCAGCTTTGCTATCGATGTGGCCAAAGGCCTGCCGACGGCCGTCACTCTGGCCACGGGGTATAAATCACTCGGCCACGCCTTGATGGAAGCCATCGGCACGCCGTGCTTTAGGCCCTACTGGTCGGGTGATTTGATCGGAGCGGAAATTGGCGGCGCGGTAAAAAACGTGCTCGCCATTGCTTGCGGCATTGTCGAGGGCCGCGAATTGGGCAAATCGGCTCATGCTGCGCTTATTTCGCGTGGCTTTGCCGAAATGACCCGCTTGGCCGTCGCTATGGGCGCGGAAAGAGAGACGCTCACCGGCTTGTGTGGTTTGGGGGATCTGGTGCTTACCTGTTCGTCCCCGCAATCGCGCAACATGTCATGTGGTATGGCGCTGGGGCGCGGCGAAACGCTGGACAGCGTATTGTCATCCCGCAAGGCCGTCACCGAAGGCGTTGCATCCGCACCGGCTATTGTAGCGCTGGCGGAACAGTTTGAAGTCGACATGCCGATTTGCGCGGCTATGAATGCGATTCTCGCCGGTAGAGTCAGCGTTGATCACGCCATGGAACAGCTTATGGCTCGTCCCTTCACGGTGGAAGGCGAATAGATGGCCTACATGGTTCACGCAACAGATCGCCCCGGGGCTTTGGATGTTCGAAAGGCCAATCGCGATGCTCATATCGAATTTCTGAAAGCGACGGGAAGTCAGCTACTGCTTGCCGGACCGCTTTTGTCGAACGACGGAGAAATGGCAGGAAGCCTGCTAATCGTTGATTTTGAAACGGCGGATGACGTGGTGCATTGGCTGAGTGGTGATCCTTATTCGAATGCGGGTCTGTTCGACACCGTCGATATTACCGCTTTCAAACCTGTCATCACAAATTTTGGCCATAAATGATGGAATTGCCGCCATCAGGAACAATTATTGGGCGTGTTAGCGATTTGGCAGATCCTGGAGGCCATGAAGCCAAATGGGACGCAACGCCGCTCTTTCTGGTCCGCCAAGGCGATGACGTTCGTTGCTTCGTTAATATCTGCCCCCATGCCGGGCGCGCGCTTTCCCTCCCGGACGGCCGGGTCTTTCTGCACAAGGGCGAGCACATAATTTGCCCGATCCATGGCGCGACTTTTGACCTGTTGTCCGGCAAATGCACAGGCGGGCCGGCGGCTGATCCTCTTAAATCTGTTCCCGTAAAGCTCGATGGCGATAATATCTGCACCGTTTAGTCGACGCGAACAAAACGCACTTCATTCGACACGATTTGACCACTGGACATGCCGCCCAGTGTCACGAGCCCACCATTCCACTCGATCAGGCCGCGATGATCCATTGATGCCGGTTGGCCCGGACGCGTGATGCGATCAACCTCGTCGTCATAGGCCAGCATCATCATATTAATGGGCTCAGACGGCGCGCCATTATACCCAATACCGCTATAATTATAGGGATTATCAGCGCCGCCAATCATAATATATCGTCCGTGAGTTTCTGATCCAATCATTGCCGCGCGATACCGCGCCGCTCCCGGAAGGGGCGTCGCTTCCCAGCGAATTTGGGTCAGATCGTCTGCGTCAATATCTCCGGTCCAGCACGCCTCATAGAGCTCGAAAGTGCGGCGGGTCTCTTCGGAGGCAGGCGGAACAACCTCAACCCCGCCACAAATCAGAAGGCGGTTATCCAGAATGCCACCGGCATGTCCGAAGACAGGAGATCCGGGCCAGCTTGTGGCAACAAACCACCGGTCTTCAGCAGAATCATAGACCTGAACTGCATCGACATTGTCGTGATCATGCCAGCCAGAAACGATGTAGATATATCGATCTCGATAAACCAGCGCGACGCTATCATCGACGGGAAGTGGCATGTCTGCCATCCGCGAATAGGTCTCGCTTTGCGGGTCGAAACGCCAGACCTCGGGCGTGGACGCTTCAGACCCATCTGCCGCCACCGTATAACCGCCGAAAATGTAAATCTGATTGTCCGCAACTGCAGCTACCGTCGCCAGTCGGCCGATTCGATCAGGAAGACCCTCGATTTCCCGGCATTCCCCCGCCGCCAGATCACAGGCATAGGCGTCAGCCGTCACATCTTCCCATGTCTTGCCCGAATGAAGGCCGGCGAATGAATACGCCATGACGCGGCCATTCACTTCGACAGCAGCGACGGCATTATTGCCGACGGCTTCTGGAAGTTGCGCCAGAACTTCAATATCACCATTCGGCATTGCGGGGCTGCAAGCAGCCAATGCGAAGGCGCCTACCAAGCAACCGAGCCACTCGGGTTTAGTCATTGGACTGGAAGAAGGCGGTCGCTTCTGAAATCAACGAATCACGCGCGGAAAGAGTGATGGTTTCGCCTTTTTCAGGCGTCGCCTGCGCCGGGTCAGAGCCAATCCGGCCATCCGGGAATGTCAGTCGATAATCGTCGGCGTCGGCAAAATTGCCTTCCGGCGCGATCTTCGGTGTCATCTCCACCTGCTTCACCGAGTCTGGATAGGCGTAATAGGTCACGGCAACTTCCGATGCCGTCGCATGCGAGCCATCACCAACCGGAAAAATGTCGCGGCAAACCTTCATGACGCCGGGCAAATCCCACCAATTTCGAGTTTGCAGGCGATAAGGGCAGGGCTCTCCAGCGAGCGACCAGTTCGAATAACTCTCGGCAATTGCCGCCTGAATGGTTGGAACATTACCGCCATGGCCATTGAGGAAATAGATCCGTTCGAAACCATGACGGACAAGGCTGTCGATCCAGTCCTGTAAAGCAGCAATCATCGTCGATGGCCTCAGCGTGATCGTTCCGGAAAAACCAAGATGGTGCTGTGCGATTCCGACATTGAACGTGGGCGCGATCAAAAGCTCAGAAATCTTGCTGGCCTCGTGAGCGATAATTTCGGGGCATAAAGCGTCTGTTCCAAGCAGCCCGTTAGGGCCATGTTGTTCCGTTGAGCCGATAGGAATGATTACACCCTTCGAATGCTCTAGATATGTGTCGATTTCCTGCCAGGAGGATTGATGCAACAGCATGATGTGACCTCTTCTTGCCTCAGCCAAAATGGCTACGCGTCAGATTCGCTCATGGCAAGCGTTTCAGCTCAGCCCAGCACGCTGCCGATAGCGGCGCAAATACTCCCGCTGATCATGAGCGGGATCTCCTTCGACGGTACCAATGTTCGCAAGAATGGTCGCCACGTTTGCCAGCTCTTCTCCCCCGACCTGTTTGGCCAGAAAGTCGGTCATTCTGGAAATAAGATCCGCTGGATCGGCGATATTGGCTGAATACCAAGCCGCTCGAGCCAACAACTCTTCACTCATCGCCGAATTAATATGGAATAATCGTTCCATCTCGGCGCGGATGGTTTGTTTGTGCTCGGTTGTCACTTCGCCGCCGGCGCGTGCCATTCCCAGCAATAGAATTGCTGCCGCTTCGCGGGGATCTTCAACAGCTGAGAGGCGTTGGCGATTTGCCTTGGCTTGAAACCGCATTTTTCGAGGCAGGTTGATGGCGGTTTCAGCAACGTCTTTGACCACCCTTGCGCCCTGCATGGCCATGTTGATACGCTAGGCTATGGCACCAACAGCCGCTAGCAATCCAATCAAGCCCAGAACTATATGCATAGAACGCCCCCTGTCTTGCACGTAAGAACTGTATTCCTTCCTTCACAACTCTGTCCAGTGTTCACGAAAGCGTGCGGGATTTGTTGCTTGTTTTCGAGCGGTAAAAATAGAGGATGGAAGTAATCAAATTTGGGGGAAGTCATGAGACTCACAATATCCATTATCGCATTGGCCCTGCTTTCGGCCTGTTCGGCATCCGAAGACGTTGCGGTCGTTCAAGCGGAACCATCAACGCCTGGGCCGCACATAGTCAACGCCATCAATAGTCTTGATCGGCCGGAATCCGATATTGGTCGCGATGCAGGCAGACATCCGGCAGAAATTTTGACATTTGCCGGCATTGAACAGGGTTGGACAGTGGCCGATATTGGCTCTGGTGGAGGTTATTACACAAGAATACTTTCGGCTGCGGTTGGTAGCGAGGGTGAGGTTGTCAGTCATAACTTCCAATGGGTCGTAGATCGATTTCCAAGCACCGACGAAGCTCAGCAAGAGATTATTTCAAATAGAGACAATGTCAGTTATTTTGTTTCCGACGCCGGTAGTGTCGGCGCGGGGCTTCCAAGTGATCTTGATGCGGCAATAATAATTCTCGGCTTTCACGATGTTGTCTGGCAGCAACCGGGCATTCAAGCCCTCACCCGTGAAGAGCGAGGTGCGTTGCTTGAAACGATTTTTGCGCAATTGCGGTCGGGTGGCGTTATGCTTGTGATTGATCACCGCGCAGAAGACGGATCCGGAACTCGTGATATTGATGCCTATCACCGAATTGACGAAGCCATTGTCCGAGAAGAATTCATCGCAGCAGGTTTTGAAGTGGCGGCGGAATCCGATATTTTGTCCAACCCGGACGACACACGGATGATTTCCGTCTTTGATCCATCGATTCGCGGGAATACGGATCGCTTTGTACTCTTGTTCCGCAAACCGCTTTAATCGCAGCGGCGTTTGTGGTAAATAACGAATGCGAGCTGCGTTAGGCCGATAGGTCAGACACGGTTAAGCAACGATCGGGCGGCGCGTCGCTATGCGGATGAGCCGCCCGTTCTTTTATCAATTTTCAATTTTTAGATATTTTCGACGATGAAAATTCCGTCGCCATTTGTTCCATGCGCCTTGATGATGGCGGGCTCTAGCGCTTTAAGAAAACGCTCATGGCCCTTATTCGCCTTCACCGCCATGGACGGTTTTTCTTTCTGGAAAACCGCATAAGCACACAAATCCGCTGCCTGTATGAGCAAGCTCCGTTTGGAATCCTGATGCTGTGGTAGTTCGATCACATTCTTCAATGGCTTGTTATGAATGCGTTTTTTTCTCCGAAGCCAGCCATAAGTCTCGGTGACTGGACGCTCACGTCGCAAGGACCGGACGAGCTTGTCAAGTTGAGCGCTTTGGGTGCGGTCGGCAACAACAAAACCTTGAGCGCCGCCCCCTCGTCCACGTCCACCGGATCGACCCAAAAACTCATCAAACTGCCCGAGTTGAGCAGACCAGCCAGCTCGGAAAACATCAGTTTCGGGCGGCAAATTCTTTTTTCGAACCGCCGATAAAAGCACACGAACAGATTTGATGCTGGCAATACCCTTCAGGGCGGCCTCGATCAGCGCGACGCGCCGGGCAGAATCACCTGGGCCTTTTCGCATGATCGAAGAGCCTCGCAATTCATCACTGGCTTTCAGACCGTATTGGGCGCCAAGCTCCTTGCGTAAATCGACCATCGATTGCTCGATTTCGGACCACTTTCCTGAGGGCGCAATCAATCCGGCCAGCACGAAAGCCGGGCTTGAAGCTGGCTCCCGCCCGGTATCTCCGGATTCATCGACATACATTAGATACATGTTGAGCCCCCCTCGGGCCGCGATTTATAGTTAACACATGTCATTATGAAGACGAAAGCTGGCTCGCCTCACGCGGGAAGGCTATGGTCGTGTCATGGCGCTTTGGACAACATTCAAAAACGGCACTTCGCCTGCGCGGGCATGGCTGCAGCGCCGGTGGGCTCCCACCGCTGCCATTGCCGCCATTGTAGCCACTGTGCTCGGCGTCATCACGGATCTTGATAGCCTTGTCACCGGTGGCGGGGCTCTATCGCAAGCCGAAGCCGCCTCACTCGCCGAAGGCGTGGCCGCGCATTTGGAAGCCTCATCCCTGGCTCAGGGTGGTGATTACGAGGGTAATACCGACCTTGAGCGAGCCATTAATGCGCTGGCCCAGTCCGGTGATCGCGACGTTGAGCGAGCCATGTCTGAACTTCAGTCCGGAGAGACAGAAACGGCTTTCACAGCTTTAGAGGCTGGAGCGCGTGATCTGGAACGCCGAGATCCGGAGGCTGCCGCGCAGCGATGGTTTTCCGTTGGCGTTCTATCCGAGGCCGTTGATCCTCAAAGAGCCATTTTGGCCTACGAAAACTCTCTTGGTCTTTCACCGGAAAATTCGCGAACGCTCGATCGCCTTGGAGGCGTCTATCTGGAACAGGGCGATGATGTCCAGGCCGAAAATTTACTACAACGCGCCTTGATGTTCGCGGTCACGGCGACCGACGAAGTTGAACAAGCTCGAATTCAGGCCAGTCTCGGTGCTCTGGCATGGTTGCGCGGAGAGTTTGACACTGCCGATACCCATTATGCGCGCTCGCTGGAGCTGGCGGACTTGAATGCCGACATTTTTCAATCGGCACGTCAGTTGGGCAATCGAGGCTTGATTGCTGAATCGAGAGGAGATCTGGAAAGTGCGGAGGTCTTCTATAACCGCGCTGTGGGATTGATGGAGCAGGTCGAAGATCAACTCGGCATTGCCATGGCACGCAATAACCTTGCGAATATTTATCGCCAGCGCGGCGAACTGGACCGGGCGGAAGACATGTACCGTCTGTCCTTGTCCGAGTTGGAAGCCGCCGGTCAGCCCCAATTGGGATCAATGACCATTGCGAGTCTGGGATCCATTGCTGAATCTCGTGGTGATTTTGAAGCTGCCAACCGCTTCTACGAGCGCAGTCTGGAGCGGGCGCGGGAATATCAATATGTCCGCGCGATTGAGCGTGCCGCCCGCAGTGCAGGCTGGATGGCACTACGTCAGGGCGATCACGATCGGGCTCGCTTACTGGCCAATGAGGCATTGGCCGCTGCTGAGCGTATTCCCGACCCCGCAAATACGGCAGATGTGCTAATTCTGTCGGTGGGCATTGCGGCATCCGCGCAGGACGATGTTACGGCTCGCGATCACG
>Ga0316204_10008865_pt1 | contig 13713 bp, 13 predicted proteins | sample 6monrhotite_MG_2_FD_205661 | JGI IMG/M metagenome (GOLD analysis project Ga0316204, IMG submission 205661) | Microbial mat bacterial communities from mineral coupon in-situ incubated in ocean water Damariscotta River, Maine, United States -... | ecosystem: Environmental > Aquatic > Marine >... | reverse complement strand
ATTTGGCTATCCATTATTTGAAAAAATAACCTATTCTCCACCCTGAACATTAAAGCTTCATCCCGCCGCATCCGCATGATTTCATCGGCGATGATGAGGGACATTTTTGACCTGTCCCTGATTTATCGCTCCTAGGGATTGTCATGTATGGTCACCTCCTGATTTGCAAGGTTTATTGTATGGATAGCAAGTTTCGGGTCGAGGTTATGGACTCTCCCCTCTATGTTGTTTTTTATTGAACATGACTACAGAGGATAAATTGATGAATTCATTAACAAATAAAGTCGCCATTGTCACAGGTGCAAGTTCAGGTATTGGCCGCGCGGCCGCAAAATTATTTGCCCAAGAAGGGGCCAAAGTGATTGTAGCCGCACGCAGGGGAAATGATCTGGATTTTCTGGTCGAAGAAATCAAGAAAGATGGCGGTGAAGCCCGTGCCTTAGCAGGTGATGTAACGTCTGAAAGCTATGCCCAAGCATTGGTTGATTTAGCCCTAAAAGAATTTGGTCAACTGGACATTGGCTTTAATAATGCAGGAACACTTGGAGTAAGCTGTCAGGCATCATCAATTGCATTGGAAGATTGGGAAAATACCCTCCGTACCAATCTGACCAGTGGTTTTTTAGGGGCAAAATATCAATTGCCGGCCATGGCGAAGAACGGCGGCTCGATTATTTTCACATCTTCATTTGTCGGCTATACTCTTGGTATGCCGCAAAAGGCCGATTATGCGGCAAGTAAAGCCGGACTGATCGGCTTGACTAAGGCTCTTTCCACGGAATATGGTGCCCTAGGTATTCGGGTAAATGCACTTATCCCCGGTGGTACTGATACCCCAATGGCGCGTCAGTTTGGTGATAGTCCTGAAGTGGTTGAATTTGTCAGAAATATGCATGCCTTAAAACGCGTTGCAAAACCTGAGGAAATCGCACAAGCTGCCCTTTATCTTGCGTCGGATGCATCTCTCTTTACTACGGGTACGGCCATGCTGGTCGATGGTGGTGTGTCCATAAATAAAACATAATATTAATATTGATGCCGTTTAATAATAAGAAAGAATTATAATGGTTGACCTGGAACAGATTAATTATACTCGTATCGCGCAGGCGATCCATTATATTAACGCCAATTTCAAAGATCAGCCATCGTTGGAGGAAATAGCAGGATCTGTAGGCTTAAGTGCCTTTCATTTCCAAAGGCTCTTTTCCGACTGGGCAGGGGTCAGCCCAAAAAAATTCATGCAATATATCAGCCTAGAATATGCCAAAAACCTGCTTAAAGACCCGCAATCAACGCTTCTTGATACGGCCTATGAAACCGGACTGTCCGGGGCCAGTCGCTTGCATGATCTCTTCGTCAATATTGAAGGTATGACTCCCGGAGAATTTAAGAATGGAGGGGCCAGTCTTGAAATAAATTACTGTTTTGCTGAAAGTCCATTTGGAAAATTAATCGTGGCCTCTACCCATAAAGGAATATGTCATATTTTCTTTGAGAAAGATGAGAAATTGGCTTTGCAAGACTTAACACAAAGATTTCCAAACGCTAAATATCATCAAATAGCAGATAAGTTTCAACAAGATGCCTTGTTTATTTTTCAAAAGGATTGGCTGCAGCTGGCTAAAATAAAATTGCATCTGAAGGGCAGCTCCTTTCAATTAAAGGTATGGGAAAGCCTTCTTAAAATTCCTATGGGCAATGTGACAAGTTACGGCGCAGTTGCGCGATATATTGGCAAACCCAGTGCATCCAGAGCCGTGGGGACGGCAATTGGTAGCAATCCAGTGGCCTTTCTGATCCCTTGCCATCGGGTGATACAGGCCAGTGGCCATCTTGGCGGCTATATGTGGGGGGAAACCCGAAAATCCGCAATTATCGGCTGGGAAGCCGCTCAAAATGAGCTGAAAATATGAATAATATAGTCGATAAGATAGATGCTATAAATTGGCAAGATATCTCTGATAATATGCATGATAAAGGCTATAGTATTGTGCCGAATTTCCTTTCTGAAACACAATGCCGGAATCTCATTGAGAGTTATGACAATAAGGAAGGCTACCGTAAAACAGTGGAGATGGCACGTTACCGTTTTGGGTTGGGCACTTATAAATATTTTAATTATCCCCTACCGAATATTGTCCAGACATTAAGAGAAGCCCTTTATCCCAGATTGTCTCCTACGGCTAATTTATGGATGAAGCTTCTAAATATAGACAGAAGATTCCCGGATCATTTCTTGGAATTTCTAGCTGAATGTCATGTTCACAATCAACAAAAACCAACCTCTTTAATTTTGAGATATGGCAAAGGAGGTTTTAATACGCTACATCAAGATTTATACGGCGAGATTTATTTCCCTATCCAGGCCGCTATTATTCTGAGTGAACGCGATATAGAGTATACGGGGGGAGAATTCGTCTTGACCCAACAAACGCCACGAGCCCAGTCCAAGGCGATTGTCTTAACCCCTGCACGCGGTGACATGATTATTTTCACGACAAATTTCAGACCTGTCACAGGCAGCAAAGGTTATTACAGGGTAAATATGCGCCACGGGGTCAGTGAATTACTTGGCGGAGAGCGTTATGCACTGGGCATTATCTTTCATGATGCGGAGAGTTAGAAATGATGCAGCACCATAATATGAGCCGCCCCGATTTGAGGGATAAAATTGCCCGGTCAGAGATTTGTTTCGGGGGAAATAGGAATTTAAAAATATATGGTAGGTTACATTGTTCTTCTGGTAAAAAAATAAAGAAAGATAATCGTGTGTTTTTTAGGTCTGAAGGCGATGCAAAAAGTGCGGGCTATAGACCTTGTGGAAATTGTATGAAGGAAGAATATAAAGAATGGATCTCTTTGAAAGGGTGACAGGCCAACCAGAAAATTTACTCCCACGGCAGGGAATGGTCCATTATTATGGACCCATTATGTCTCTGCGCGAGGCTGATCAATATTTTGAAAGCCTATACTCAGATATCGATTGGAAGAATGACGAGGCTATTATACTTGGTCAAAAGATTATCACAAAACGCAAAGTGGCGTGGTATGGGGATAGCCCCTTTGAATACACCTATTCAGGGACGACGAAAAGAGCTTTGTTCTGGACGGAAGAGTTGATTAAATTAAAAGAAATTGTGGAACAAAAAACGGATCAAACTTATAATTCTTGTCTGTTAAATTTATACCATAACGGCGGTGAGGGCATGGCGTGGCATAGTGATGGAGAAAAAGATTTAAAAAAAAACGGTGCCATAGGGTCGCTTAGTTTCGGAGCAGAACGGAAATTCTCTTTCAAAAATAAGGAAACCAAAGAAACAATCTCACAGGTGCTAGAAAAGGGCAGTTTACTCGTCATGTCAGGTGTAACACAGACTTATTGGACACACCGTTTACCTCCTACAAGATCAATCAATACACCCCGTATAAATTTAACTTTCAGAAGCATAATATATGGCCAAAGGTGATAGCTGAGGTAAGGCACTGTCAAATTAACTTGTTGTCCAATATTCATATCTGAATTGATATCGGGTCATTAAAAGTTCCTGCGCACCCCGACATAAATATTGTTGTTGTTTTTAAGCTGAGAAAAGAAAGTATGATCTTCCTGACCATAAAAAAAGTTTCCGCCGCCATCGATACGCAACTCATCTGATACTTTATAAGAAAAATTGAAACGAACATAACCATCTTTGCCTGATGGTGAGTAAAAATTAAACGCCGACAATACCAAATTTTGTTGCAACATTAACTTTGTAAGACTTACCGTTAGAAGATGTTTGTTTTGATCATCTTTTAACGCGCCTGATGGCAAAGCATTAACGTACTTATTATAATCAAGTTTGCGTTCCAGATTATACTGGATACTTGCTGTAAATTCATGGGAAATTTCTTTTTCAAATCCGATAAGGAATCGCACTTCACTGTTTCTAACTAAGGGATCAGTAGACGCTCCGGCTGCGCTGTCGTAATATCCGGTTTCCACCCACGCTAGGCCGCCTGCAACAGGTCCCCTGAGGCTCGCTCCGTAGACACTCAGCTCCGGAAAAATCGATCGGCCATCAAGGACGTCTTGTCCGGCCGGGCTTTTCCAGAACCCATTGTAGTAATACACTGCCGCTTCCAAAGCCCCGAAAGACTGATAAGCCCGCGCTGCGATCTCATCATCATCAAACCAGTCGTTTGGCCGATCAAAGACAAGAGGATTGTCTCGTCCGCGGAACGCTTTGTTCTCGCGGTCGAAGAACGATACGGTTCGTCCGTCGACGAACCGATCAGCTCCAAATCTGGGTGTATAAACAAAATCGATATTGAGAGCGTCAAAGAAAAAGGAAACTTTTGCAGCATCAACGGGTGCTTTTAAATACTCAACATCACGTCCCAGGAAAAACGAATTCCAGTCTTTCGCAAACAGGTCATTTATGAAAACGAAATCTCCAGAGCCCCACGTCAATATCTGGCGCCCAATTTTCGCGTCAATAAAATCTATTGGACTAAATTCCACATTGATCAGCCGGGGATCAATAACTCCCTCACCGTTATTCATATTAATTGCGTATCGATCAACGACAGGATCAAATAAAAAGTCGGTAGCGATATTAATTGTAACTTGTTTCACATTCTTTTTGGCCTTGAGTTGCACCCTGATTTCACCCAGACTGATATCAGTATCACTGACAGTTGACCCGCTTGTACGCATACCAAACCGCGCGTCAATATATCCATAAAAATCAATTATTGGTTCTCGTTTCTCTTCGTTAATACCCCAATCTCTCGTGCTGGCACTTCCTGGCTCAGTTGCACTCACAATCTGCACAGATTTTGCACCCTCTAAAACCTCGCCCGCAATCACGTTATCAAAACTTAATAAACAGACAGCAATTAAGAAAAGACCTTCACGCATCGTTTACCTCAAATGTTTGCGTGGGGGACGACGCAAGAAACGTTCAGAGAAAATGTTGCCTCCAATGCCGGTTGAATATTTGACGGCTGAATAATGTAGAATTGTCTTTCCTCCCATTGCACTATCCTTCATTTCAGCATCAATAATAGTCGGATAACCTTCAATCATTTCAACATTTTGTATCGAAAAAACCCTGTATATTTTGCCGTTGCTATCCGTATATTCCATTCTCATTGGTAAAAAAGTCACCTTATCCACCCAGCTCGTATAGGAAGCAAACTCGACGCTATCCAACTCTTTAGGAACGCTCTTGATGACATAATAGTCGTTGGTTTCTTCCAAGAACTTGTGGGTGTCTTCATCAATGTCGCGGCCCGACACGTCTTCATAAAAGAAATGTGATCCAACAAAACTTGATCGCTCGTCACTTGCAGCAATTCGTTTCACCAGGTCAAGGGCGGGCAGATAAAGCCATCTGTCATCCGCCTCGCCTATATTTTTCCATGCCATAAATACCAATCCCTTGACATCCGAAGGGCGACTGAAAAAGACGTAATATTTCTGGGGGCCATAGCCTGATTTTTCATTTTTGCGAAGCATCGTCATTTGACGAATGCGTTCACGGCCACTCTTATCAATTATGCGCATATCAATGCGCGCCTTTGCGTCGTCCCCCGCATAGTTCATTGCCTCGACGGCTTTTGTTACAATGTCCATCACCTCTGGTTCTTGCGCAATTACAGTCGAATTCCATGAGATTAGAAACAAGAGAATTATAGAAAAATGACGCTTCATGACGACACGCCTCCTGTGTGCTTTGAAAACTTGAACAGACGCCCTTGTAATAGGGTTATTAAGGCAGGAAGAATGATTAACGTCGCAATTCCCGCAAGAACTAGGATACTTGAGAGCATCAAGCCAACGACCTTGTAGGGAATAAGCGGGGCGACCAAAAGAGGTAAAAAACCAACGCCCAAAATGAGGGCATTTCTCGTAATTGCACGGGCGGGTTCTCCAAACACAAGGCGTGCGGTATCAGGCCAGTTATCTTGGTTCTTGGCAATATCACGGCTGCGCATTACGAAATGAATGGCGTAATCAACGGCCAGGCCAAGACTAATCGCGCCAAGAATTGAAATCGGCGCATCGAGACTCTTTCCAAATAGCCCAACACCGCCGTAAAGCATCGCGATCGAAAATGCGAGGGGTACTGCAGCCAGTAATCCCCACAATACAGACTTAAAAAGAATTATCAGCAATAGTGTGATGATGACAAACGAACCAGCCATCGCTTTAACTGTACCGATCGTGATATAGTCCTGCCAAATAACATTGATATAATTTAATCCGAACCATTGGTGCGTAAGATTATGGGGCGGAGGATTATCAGAAAAATATTTTGTAACGAGAGCCTCTACACGGCTCATATCCTGATTGTCGCCGCTTTTCATTTGAACCCAGACATTAGCTTCCTGATAATCAGGCGTTACATAATGCCAAAGGTCGTGCGGACGATGACTATTTTGGAATGTAATCAAGGTTTGGGCAACGCCTGCCGAACTAGGCGGTATCCGGTAATCGGTGTCTTCACCGGAAACCAATTCCCGGTATACGGTTTTAACAATCTCCACGACTGAGTTGCTCTTGCCAACTGCCGCATCCTCTTCAATAAACGATTGAAGATTACTCATATAGACGAGCACTTCCGGGTCTTTAAAAGTCTCCGTTTCTGCACGTACATCATCGAGAAAGGAAATCACGTCGTCCCACGCTGAAATTTCAACGTCAGTATTCGCACCACGTAATTGTAAGCCTATGGCATCATAGAGAGCAGCAAAAAGCTCTGATGTCGTAGAATTGGTATGCGATAGATCTTTAACAAGCGAAATGAGTATATTTTTAGTCGCAAAATCTTGTGCCATTATTCGTAACACTAATCTGCTAACATATGAATCAAATGAGCCCGATGTCTGATCCGTTCCCAGTGCTAGATAGGCCATATAACTTCCACCGAACGATTTATTCAGGATCTGATCCGCTTGACGAATATTATGTTCTTTTCCAAACCATTTAACCGGATTATCGTTAGCAACAATCTGACTTGCACCAAAAATCGCCAGTGCCCCAATTGGAACCATAAGGAATAGGATGCGGCGCGAATTACGAATAGAATATGCGCCGAGTGAAGGCAGGGCGTGGTGTAGGAATGAACTATGTTGATCACTTTTACCATTTTTCTTGAGGCCGAAATTTTCAAATTTCCTCTCTGGCATCAACGCAATATATGCGGGGATCAGGGTCACAGTTAAAAGCCAAGCCACAATAACGCCAATACCCACAAAGGTTCCAAATGCCTGTAATGGGGGAATAGGCATAAAATTTAAAGACATAAATCCAATACCTGTCGTGATGGATGTAAAGAACATAGGAAGCGAAAGTTTTGACATCACATGATTAATAGTTTTGCGGCGATCTTTAAATACAGGATATCGATCGTGAAACTCCGAAAGAATGTGAATTGAATCCAGAATTGCAATCGGCATAATGAAAATCGGGATCATAGATGTCATAATATGGATACTGTGCCCGGTAGCAATCAGAAGGCAAATAGTGATCGTAACCGATAGCATCGCAACCATAATTGCAGAGGCAACAAGAGTAAGATTACGGAAAAAATACCATAGCAGAAAAAACAACAACATAGTTGCCAATGGCGTCGTTAAGCCCATCTGTATGAACATCTCAACACCAAATTGATCTTGCGCTACCGGCAAACCCGTAATCCAATATTGATTATCGCCGGCGTAACTGGCTATCCTCTCGCGGAGTTGTTCTGCGATTTTGTAGCTTACGCCTTTAGATGTGATCGGAATGTAAAGCGCGATTGATCGACCATCTTCTGAAACCAAACTTCCGTTCAAAACAGGTTGATTAAGTGCACGGTCCCGAATATCCAGCGCCGCGCTTTTTGTCTGCGGCGGCCCGTCCATGAGCCAACTGAAATTTACAGTACCCGGACCAGCCTGGCGAACATCCTCCATGGTTGAAGGCGTAATTAGATCAATTGGTACAACGCCGGCGACCTCTCCCTTCTCATCCGTCCATTGGATGTCCTTTGCGAATTCCGCAAGATCATAAATATCTGCCAAGCCGGATATATTGAAAACGCCGTTCTCGCTTTCATCATCAACAACGCCAACGACAATTAAATCATATAAGGAGAATGTTTTTTTCCGCTCCCTGTTAAACTCGCGAACAGGTTCGTCATATTCGAGCATATTCTCCGGATCCGCATCAATAGTCAGAGGTTGCAAGAATTGTGCTACCGTTGGCGAAAATGTGGGAACGGCGATTAAAGCCATAAGCGCGAATGTGACGCCGACGGAAACCCAAATAAATAATTTCGGCATGGCAAGAGCATATTTGGTCAGAAAATTCATGGAAAGAACCTCGTTAATATTCAATTATGGAAGATCAAGTTCATCGCCGTTTTATTTTCGCCAATGAGGTGGATAGGATCGGGCATACTCAGGCAGACCTTTAAACCGTGCCAGCCATGTCGCAATATTAGGAAATGCCGCCTCTATCGGTAAAAATGCATCGCCAAGTAATTTTGCAGACGGCATCCCCGCAGCTCTAAGGAAACCTTGAACATAGGGGATTAAAACGATATCAACGGCTGAGATATCGTTACCGCTCAAATAAGGCGATGTCGATAAAATTTCTTCCGCCCAAGAGAACGCGGTATGAGCGCTAACGGATAACTCCCGAACTTCAGCCGGATCATCAGTAAAGCGTCCCTGAAATATTGGACGCGTAATGTCGTCTACGAGCGGACCGGTTAGATAATTTGAAATTTCAAAAAGACGTTGCCAAATCAGGCCGGTTTGTTCAGGTGTGCTTCCGAATTGCGGGTTTTTTGAACTTAACTTGTCGATATAGGCCAGAATCGCGATCGATTCATAAATAATAAAGTCATTATGTTTGAGGGTCGGAACCAACCCATGTGGGTTAAGTTCAAGATATGCATCAGTTTTGTGCTCTTTTTTACTCGGATCCAATCGATGTCCAGTATATTCTAACCCCTTAAGTTCCAGGCCAAGAACGGCAGCCCAAGCGTGTGGGCCACCACTAATATAGTAAAGTTCTATCGTCATATTTATTCTCCAATAAGCAGGCTATTCTCTTTGCGAGTAGCTTATTGGTAATAATATACTTGAATTAAAAATGAGTGTAATTGGCGATATATAAGTTTTTAATGTTCATTTATGGACAGGTCTATTTTTATTTTTTTCTATTATCTTGAATTTATTATATTCAATTATTAGTCCTTATTCCCATTATCACAAAAAATTCTTATAATCATTATTATACAAATTTATTGACTAAATTTAAATATATGTTCATATTTGGTCTATGGATAGCTGGGATAATCGAAAAGTATTTTTAGCCGTGGCGCGACTTTCGTCGGTGTCAAAAGCAGCTAAATCCCTTGGCGTGAGCCGTTCCACTATAATGCGCCGCATCACTGCCCTGGAAAAAGAACTTGGTGTACGATTATTCGAACGCCTGCCCGAAGGATATTTTACGACCGACGCTGGCAACGAGATGTTTCATTCCGCAGAACGCATAGAAACAGAAACGATTTCAGTAGATCGTCTAATATCAGGCCGTGACAATGAGTTATCTGGCAAAATTCGTATCGCTATCCCAGGCGTACTTGCTACGCATCTCCTAATGCCCGAATTTACTGAATTCGCTCACGCCCACCCGGACATTAAACTTATTATCGCGCCAAGTTACGACATGGTGAATTTGACAAAAGGCGAGGCCGATATTGCTATTCGTGTATCGAATAACCCGCCACAAGATTTAATTGGTCGCCGGGTCTTAACAATGGCACGGGCAGCATACGTAAATTGTGATTATTTACCTCAGGGTTCCTCCAGCCAGGCTAGCACGGATATTAAATCCGAACTCAATTGGATAGCATGGTCAGATAACCCCTCGTCACAGCAGTGGATGAGAGAAACGGACTTTGCTGATACGCCAATAGGTTCAATCATTGAAGATCCTCATGCTACACTAAATGCGGTTCATGCGGGGTTAGGCATGGCTATCCTGCCTTGTTTTATGGGCGATGCGGCAACCGGCCTATATCGTATGCCGCCGGGGTCCCCCGTACTGCAGGCCGACATTTGGGTATTAACGCACCAAGATCTTCGCAATACGGCGCGCATCAGAAAGTTTACCAGTTTTATCACTGATGCCTTGCTCCGTCACCGCGATCTGATCGAAGGAAAAAATCCAAGAAACTACCCTTAAGCGGTACTGTCAAATTAACTTGTTGTTCCAATATTCATATCTGATATTTTGGTTCAATGAGCATTTCATTCAAATAATACAAGCATATTCCAGCGATTATTCAGCTGGCCCTGCTTCTCTATATCAGATATCCACTATCGCTCCGAGAAGTCGAAGATATGCTCTTTGAGCGAGGTATAGATATTAACCACTACTCGTAGGGCAGCGCGGAGCAGCAAAACAGTACGTCTCTGGTGGAATAGATTTGGCCCCACGTTTGTTGCCAAAATCAGAAAGAAACGTTTTTTCTATCCCCGGAATTTTTCTATTTGGCGGCGGCATCTTGACGAAGTGTTTGTAAAAATAAGGGGTAAAACCCATTATTTATGGCGCGCCGTCGCCCACAAAGGTGAAGTTCTCGAGACTAGAACAGAGCAAGTCCAGATTAAGATTGTTACAGCTTAATTGCGCGCAGACAGGGCCAAACAGAGTCATCGGCAGGGGTGCCGCCCGTCAGTTTTTGATGAAAGCGCGTGAGAAGTGCGTAGCGATATAATCAGCGGTTTATAAGAAATAAAGCACCAAAAAGCCGTAAAATAACCTCGCGACTAACGCCAGGAAATCCGTATTTTCCTTTAAAATAAAGTGGTTGCGGGGGCTTGCAACCAGCTTTATAGACTCTTTGAATATTGAAGGATGTTATTTGGGGGCGGGATACCCTACTCCAATAAAATCAATAGCTTAGTGGAAAGTGGGACACTTTTCTATTCCATAGTGTTCTTATGCTTTCTAAATGGGTGTCCCGCTCTATACTAAAAAATAAGAGATGTTGGATGACCTACAGTGTATGTTGTGGTGATAGGATTTAAACCAACGACCTTCAGGTTATCATCCGGAAAGGGATATTGGTAAATACCTGACATTAAATGAAATTATTTTTTCCAAAAAATTAATGTGCCAGAAACTGCGCTAAACGAAAATATTTCAAAACCTAAAATCAGATTCAGAGAAAAATGTGAGTTTTAGACAAATAGCATAATCAGAGGTATTCTTAAATAAAAGCGGAAATCACCGACATACATCTTTAGGGTAGAAAACATGAACCCCTAAGTCATTGAAAAAACAATTTAGAATTTGAAAATTGTAAACCTTATTTGCAGAAAAATTAATTTAGCAAAGCCGCACTTTAATTCCAACGTCTATTAAAAACGGCATTTCTTATAAATTATTTGATCAGTGGGCATGATGTCCCATGCCTTTGGCTTCTTTTAACATCTTCTGATAATCCTTGCCCTCAAGGTTGGGGAGGACTTTCAGGAAGGCGATGACTGGCCAGATGTCGTCATCCCCATGCGTGACGCCCCAAGCGGGCATACCGGTCATGCGAATGCCATTTTTGGTGACCCAGAACAAGTCTTCCGGTGATTTCTCTAATGCTGACTTAGCAAGGTCCGGTGCCGGTGGATTTAACCCACGGGCCAAAGGAGACGGCATACGCCCCGGCGCAGTATGACAGGCCGCACACATAATATTAAAGTCATTAATGCCGGCCAGTTGCAACTGTTTATAATTAAGCTCCGGCACTTTAATATCTTTTGATCGCACCGCAATGGACCGATTTCTAGTCTCTGTCAGAAGCCATGTCATCACCGGTCCATCCGTGACGGTGGCGGCAACGTTGAATATCCCCGAATAGACAAAGGTTAATATTGCGGCAGCCAGAATAACAAGGCCTCCCAAAACTATTTTTAATACTGTCATTATTTCATCTCCTGAATATCCAGATACTGTCCTGTTGTTTTCAGGGTGATTGTCATCACGTCAGAGGTGCGGTTTTTCCAATACCAGCCGTGGCTACCATCAAAGGCGGCGATAAGGACGCCTTCATGCTGCTGTTCTGTGCCTTTTTTATAGACATGATAGTCAATGCCCAGCTCTTTTGAATCGGCGTGCATATCAAAGAAGGCTTGGCCCTTGTCAGCGACCCATGAATATGTCGCTTGTTGGTCCTTATTCATTTTAAGTTTAATCTCGGTGCTCTCATTGGCCGCTAAGGTCACGGTCATTTCATGGGCCAATATAGCTTGCACTGAGGGGATTTCTGCCTTAAATGCAGGCGCCGATACAGGCGGCACGCTGACATCGACTTTCTGAGCCGCTTTCTGTGCAGCTTTCTGGGCGATATCTGCCGCCGCCTCTTCGGCGAGTGAGGCCTTTATTTCACCCATTTTCTGCAATCCCAAAACACTGCCAACGCCCGTCGGATCGATGCCATATTCCGCCGGCATAACAACGGTTATCAGAATTACGCTGGCAGCGGCCGCTGCAATGAGTGTTGACTTGATCAGCTTTGCCGTTGACGGCAGCTCTAACGATGAAGGTATATTTACATTATGCATTATGATTATCTCTCAATAATGTTAGGAAACGAAAAAGCCGGTCATTTGATAGCCCACCAACAGAAAGCCGCTCGCCATCAGAATGACATTCGCGGCAAAGGCATGCTTAAAAAAGCTCTCAGAGCGACGCCAATAGCCCATGACGATGAGGATCACAGCAAGGGCCAGAATTTGGCCGATCTCCACCCCGACATTAAAAGCGATCAAATTAGCCATCAGGCCGTCAGCAGAGATATCATACTCCAAAATCTTTGTGGCGAGGCCAAAACCATGGAACAGGCCGAAAATCAATGTGGCAATTTTTGTGTCGGGCTGATAACCGAACCAGCGCTGAAAGGCCCCCAAATTATCAAGCGCCTTATACACGACAGAAAAACCGATGATGGCGTCGATAAGATAGGGGCTGACGCTGATTTCCATCAATACGCCGGACAGCAGGGTGATGATATGACCCACTGCAAACAGGGTCACATAAAGACCCACGTCTTTCAGGCGATATAAAAAGAAAATCACCCCAAACAGAAACAACAAATGATCATATCCGGTCATCATATGTTTTGCCCCAAGATATATGAAGGGCATAATCAGCACGCCCGAACTTTCCTGAATATAGCCCTTGTCACCTGTTGTGACACCATGGGCAAACGCATCAGGCATTGCGCCCAGCAGAATCATCAGGGAAACAGCCAAGCCAAAGAAGACGCGCAACTGATGAGGCGAAAGTTGCTTATTAAAACATGTCATAAAATGACCTCTTGAGAAATAGAAGTGTCGTAAATTAGCAGAAAAAACCCTTGCCCGCCACAGCGCATTAACGCCGCAGCGGGCAAGGTCCCGTCAGAATCTTACCGGATTTTTTTGCCTTCCGCGTCCCAAATCTCGACGTCACCGATATTTAGGTCCCGCACTTTCTGTTCAATCTTCTCAAGATCACCCACCAAAACCCAGGTCATCGTTTGCGGATTGAAATATTTTGCAGCAGCCTGATTGACCTCAGCGAGGGACAGACTTTCCAGCTTGGCCTTTTGGCCCTCTATCCAGTCATAGGGACGGCCATATCTGGCCCCCTTCTGCATCGTTTTCAGAAGCGCACTGCCTTTCTCGAAT
>Ga0316204_10008864_pt1 | contig 13715 bp, 8 predicted proteins | sample 6monrhotite_MG_2_FD_205661 | JGI IMG/M metagenome (GOLD analysis project Ga0316204, IMG submission 205661) | Microbial mat bacterial communities from mineral coupon in-situ incubated in ocean water Damariscotta River, Maine, United States -... | ecosystem: Environmental > Aquatic > Marine >... | reverse complement strand
CGGGCGGACGCGGTCATCGACGCCGCCACGCAGGTGGCGCTCGCCCGCAGCTGGTCGCGCAAGCTGACGCTCTCGTCGCCGGGCGACGGCGGGGGAACACCGCTGGATGTCGCGCCCCCCGAGGTGCCGCCGGTGGACCCCTCGCGCCTCCCGCCGCTGCAGCCCGGGCCGCTGTTCACCGCCGGCCACGGTCCCATCTGGCGCATGCCTGACCCCACGCCGGCCTACCACCTGTTTGCGCAGGGTGGCTGGCAGTGGTCCTCGGGCTACCTCGCGGCGATGGTGGGCCTCGACACCGCCGAGACCGTGATCACCAACAACGGGGTGGTGGGGACCTACCATCGCGTCGTGGTGGCGCTGACGCCTGGGGTCACCATCCCCATCGGCGGCGGGCGCTTCCTGGACGTCGAGATGGACTGGGGCCGCGCCTTCGGCGTGCTGACCCGGGAGAACCAGAACCCGCCCATCACCGAGTCCTGGGTGTCCGCCTACGCGCTGCGTGGGCGGCTCTGGTCGCGCATCAGTGACGGGGCGGCGCTGGGGATCGGCGGCGTGCTGGGCGGCGACAGCGGCGGCTTCAGCGGCGATCCCATCCCGCTGGAGAGCCGCAGGCCGCTGTTCGCGGCGATTGAGATGACGGTGTCCCTGACGCCGCGCGGAGGAGGGGAGCAGTGAAGGATGCAGCGCTCAAGGCGGCACTCAAGGACGGCGATCCAGAGGCGGTTGACCAGCTCTATCGCACACACGCGGCCCGGGTGCTGGGGTGGGTCATCCGCCTGGGGGGCCCGCGGCTGGACGCGGAGGACGTGGCCCAGGAGGTCTTCATCGTGGCGCTGAAGACCGCCCGCCGGTACCGGGGCGACGCCTCGGTGTCGACCTGGCTGTTCGGTATCACCCGCAACGTGGTGGCCAACGCCCGGCGCCGCGCGGCCATCCGGAGCTTCATGGGCCTGCCGGATGTGCCCGAGCCGGCGGATCGCTCGCCGCGATCCGACGAGGCGCTGGCGAGCCTGCGGCAGCGGCGCCGGGTTCAGCAGGCGCTGGAGTCCCTGAAGACCCGCCAGCGGGAGGTGCTGGTGCTGGTTGATCTGGAGGGCCGCACCGCGCCGGAGGCCGCGGCGCTGCTCGGCGTGCCGACGGGAACGGTCCACAGCCGGCTGCACCACGCCCGGCGAGCCTTCGCGACGCTGGCGACCCGGCGCGGCCTTCGAGCCGAGCTGGAGTCCTCGGACGGGCCGATCGGGCTGGTGCTGCCCCTGCGGGGTGAGCGATGAGCCAGTGGCCCGAGGGGTGGCGGGAGGCGCTCACGCCCACTGACGATGAGGTGGCGGCCGTCGTGCGTCCGCTGGACCCCGCGGCGGCGCGCGCGGCCGCCCGGGCCACGACGCCGACCGCGGCGGAGGTCGCCCGGCTGCTCGCCCGGCGGCCGGTGACCGCCCGATCCGCGCGGCCGATCCGCTGGCTGGGTGGCCTGGCGCTGGCCGCGATGCTGCTGTGCACGGCGGTCCTCTGGCCGCGCTACGGCGCTCCGGAGGTGCCGATCGGCGAGACGGTGTCGCTGGACGGCGCCGCGCTGGGGCCGAGCATCGTGGTGGCTGGTGTCGCGGACGCGGTCGTGCTGTCTGCGGGGGCCGCGGGCACGATCGTGGAGATCCTGGAGGGTGAGCTCACCTTCGAGGTGGACCCGGACGGTCGCTACCGGGACCTGCGCGTCCGCGCTGGCGCCGTGGAGGTCCGGGTGACCGGGACGCGGTTCACGGTGGCCCGCTGGCGTGACGTCGTCGAGGTGAGCGTCGAGCGCGGCTCGGTGGCGGTCACCGCGCCCGGCGAGGCGCTGTCGTTGATGGCGGGCGAGCGGTGGACGGGATCGGCGTCGCCGCTGGCGTCGCGGGGACCGCCGGCCCCCTCGGCTGTCGACGGGCCTGTCGCCGCGGTTGACGGGGGAATCCAGCGGGACGGGCCGCAGCGACCCCCAGAGGACGCCCGTCCGCTGGAGGCGACGCCGTCGCAGTCCGTCGACCCACCCGCAGCGGCGGAGGACGCCGCGCCAGTTGAGGATGCTGCGCCTGTGGAGGATGCGGTGCCGGCAGGGGAGGACCGGCCTGGGGAGCCGCCGCTGTCGGAGGCGACGCCGGCGGTCGCTGCGCCGGGGACCGCCGCCCAGGCGTGGCTGCCTCTGTTTGAGCGCCTCGAGCGCGGGGCCGTCGATGAGCTGCTCCCGGACATCGAGGCGTTCCTGGAGCGCTGGCCTGCGTCGCCGCTCGCCGGCGAGGCGCGGCTGGCGCGGGTCGAGCTGCTGGCCGACGGGCCGGTGGGGCCGGCGATCGTCGCGGCGAACGAGTGGCTGGCCACGAACCCGACGGATCCCCGCCGCCACGAGGTGCGCTACCTGGTGGGCACACTCCTCGAGGAGGGGGCGGGGGGCTGCGGGCAGGCCTGGGCCAGCTACGAGGCCGTCGCTGTCGAGGCGCGCGGTGCGATCGCCGAGACGGCGACGGCCGCGGCGGCGCGCTGCCGCGAGGCCCTGGAGGTACCGGACTCAGAAGGGGAGGGGCAGCTCAGCGAAGACCTGTAGATCGCTCCAGCGGTAGCCGTCGGTCCAGCCGCGCTCGCTGTCCGGCAGGTGCCCCCGCCCGATGACCCCCAGCCTCGCCACTCCCCAGATCTGATAGTTGACCTCGAGGCCCGGGTACAGCTCCCAGGCCGGCGGCCCGTCCGCGGACCATCGCCGCTCCAGCCCCGCGACCGCGCCGACCTCGAGAGACGGCCGCACCAGGGAGCCGACAGGCACCACCCGGGGCGCGCTCACCACCAGGGCGGGCCGCAGAGTGGCGCCCATGGCCCAGGTGCCGCTGCGGCGCTCCAGGTAGCCGGTGCCCGCGAGCGCGCCGCCGGGGATCGGCCGCGGGCTGATCCTGGGGGTGGTGTAGATGCGCTCGGTCAGTCCGATCTGGTAGGCGGGCTCCGTGACTGTGGCGGGGGCACCCGAGACGTGGCCGGCGGTGCGGCGGGTCGAGCCGAAGGCGATCCGATCGACGTAGCGGCCGAGGGTCGCGGGCCAGAGGTCAGGGGCGCCTTCGTCGCTGCGGTCGGACGTGGCGACGCGCAGCACCAGGTCGTACATCCGGTTTCGAAACAGGCGCCAGAAGGGTTGGCCGTCCTCCTCGCCGGGGCGCCGGGCGAGGTCGAGGGCGGAGAATCGGAAGGGCGGGCAGTCGGCGTCCTCGCTGTCGACGCAGGGCTGCGGCTCCGACAGCACCCGGGTGATCCAGGTGAGGCCCGCGAGCTGCTCGGCGCCGCCGCGCGCGGGGCGCTGCCAGAGCACGCGGGTCAGCGACACCCAGGTGAGCGTGCGCAGGTTGTGCCACATCTCTGTCTGCAGCCGGTCCCACTCAGGGCCCCGGAGGGACGGGTCCAGCGCGAGCGCCTGGCAGCGATCCTGGTCGGCCTCCAGAGGCCCCCAGCAGGCGAAGGCCTCCTCCCCGGGCTCGCGCAGCAGCGGCACCGCCACCAGTGCGTCGAGGGGATCGCCGGCCGGTCCAGCGGAGAGGCGGTGGCGGAAGGCGTCGTCGGCGACTTGCGCGGCGAGGGCTCTGGAGGGGGTGGGGTCGGGGTCGTAGCCTTGAGCCAGGTGCGACCGGGTTCGCGGGTCCTCGAAGGCGGCGGCCACCGGGTGGTAGAGGCTCCAGGCGGCGACGGGCGGCGGCTCGATGTCGGGCAGCCCCAGGGACTCGCCGGCGTGCGCCAGGTAGCGTCGCGCGTCGACCATCCCAGCGTAGAAGTCCCATGCCCGCACGCTGCGCTCGAAGAAGCCGAAGAAGGCGCCCAGCTCGCCGCTGACCGGGGCCGTGGTCTGACAGACCGGCAGGAGGGCGACCTCGCCCCGATGATCCCGCGCGAAGTCGGCCACGGACTGGACACGGAAGGTGCCGCCCACCGTTCCCGCCAGCACCTGCGCCTGCTCCCAGGGGGTGTCAGGCTGCGGCCGACTCAGGGGAGCGCACTCCGTGGGCGTGCGGGGAGAGCCTCGGAGATCCGGATCGAGGTAGAGGAAGGGCACTGGTGCACCAGCGGGGGCGTCGTGATCGCGGTCCAGCAGGGTCCAGGCCAGGGTGACGGGGTTGTTCTCGTAGACCCCGCCGTCGAACATGAGCACCGCGTCCCGGCCGTCGGTCGTGCACGGCCGCCCCTGCCAGAAGGCGAGCTCCCGGTAGTCCGAGCAGGGCAGCCAGATCGGCGAGAAGGCGACAGGGAAGGCGCTGGAGATGCGCGCGATAACGGCGGCGTCGGTGAGGCTGGCGCGATCCCCCGCGCCCGAGGTGACCTCGCCGCTCTCCCCGCTTCGAAGCACGCGCGGGGCGCTGAGGCCACCTTCGGCGTCAAACTCGAAGGCGAAGGCCTCGTTGACCTGGATCGTGGGGCCGCTGGTGTCCGGGATGGGCACCATGCGGGTGGTCTGCATGCCCAGGCGCACGGGGCCGGCCCAGGGGCGCGCCGGGCGGGGGCTGGCGCTGAGGGCGGGGAGGGCGCCGATCGCCCGATCGGCGACCACCCGGTTGAGCAGGCCGGTCTCGCCGTCGACCTCCGCATCGAGGGACTCCGCCCCCGGGGTGACGCCCAGGGGCACCCAGGCCCGGAAGAAGAGAGAGTCTTCGGGGCTGGGCTGGGGCTCCAGGCCCCGGAGGCCCAGCTCCGCCGCGACCAGGACCGCCGAGATGCTGCCGGCGCTGGCGCCGGTGACGACGAGCGAGGGGAAGTCCTGGGGGGCCTGCCAGCCCTCGGCCCGACCGGCCGCCTTCAGATGCTCCACCAGCGCGTACATCTGGCCGGCGAGGTAAGCGCCTTGAGAGATTCCGCCCGAGACCACGACGGCCACGGGCCCTCGAGCCGGCCCCGGCGCGCTCGCCGCGCCGGCCGGGGCGGTCTGCGGGGGGACCGGGGAGGCCAGCGCCAGGGCGGTCAGAGCGGGGAGGAGGGGGGACACAGGTGACTTCTTATCGCGGATCGAAAGAGGGAAGGAGTGCGGTGCGTTAGGGGAGGGGGGATTCTGGAGCCGGAGGAGCGTGGTGTTCGAGTTGACTGAGGATCAGCAGGCCCTGAAGGCCGCGGCCAGAGAGTTCTGCGAGGCTGTCATCGGCCCCACCGCCAAGGCGGACGACGAGGCCGAGGAGTTTCGGAAGGCCCTGTTCCATCAGCTCGGCGAGGCCGGCTTCTGCGGCATCCCGACGGCTGAGGCGTACGACGGCCTCGGGCTCGGCTACGTCGAGTACTGCGTGGTGCTCGAGGAGATCGCTCGGGTGAGCGCCTCCTACGCCGTGACTGTAGCGGTCAACGGCCTGCCCCAGATCATCCTCCAGCAGTTCGGCAACGAGGCCCAGCGCCAGCGCTATATGCCGCCGCTGGCGCGCGGCGAGGCCCTCGGCGCCTTCGCCCTCTCCGAGCCCGACAGCGGCTCCGACGCGGGCTCGATGAAGGCCACCGCGGTGCGCGACGGCGAGGACTATGTGATCAACGGCACGAAGTTCTGGATCACGCATGGCGGCTACGCGGACACCTACATGGTGATGGCCCGCACCGGCGCCGGTGGTCCCCGCGGCGTCTCGACGTTCATCGTCGAGGGGGGCACCCCCGGCCTGTCCTTCGGAAAGAAGGAGGAGAAGATGGGCCTGCGGGCCAGCCCCACCGTCGAGCTCATCATGGAGGACGTGCGCATCCCGGCCAGCAACCTCGTCGGCGAGGAGGGGCAGGGCTTCACCATCGCCATGGCGGCGCTGGACAGCGGCCGGATCACCATCGGCGCCACCGCCGTCGGTCTCTGCCAGGCCTCGCTGGATGTGGCGGCGCCCTACGCCGTACAGCGCAAGGCCTTCAAGAAGTCCATCATCGACTTCCAGGGTGTGGGCTTCATGCTGGCCGACATGGCCATGAAGACCGAGACCTCGCGACTGCTCGTCCACAAGGCCGCGTGGCTTCGGGACAACGGCCGACCTTACAGCGCCGTGGCCGCGATGGCCAAGTGTGTGGCGACCGACGCCAGCGTCGCCGTCACCACCGACGGCATCCAGGTCCTCGGTGGCTACGGCTACACCCGGGAGTACCCGGTCGAGCGGTTCATGCGAGACGCTAAGGTGATGCAGATTGTCGAGGGCACCAACCAGATCCAACGGCTGGTCGTCGCGCGCTCGCTGAAGTCGACCTACGGGGTATAATCCAGACATGAAGATCTGCAGCCTATGCGGCTCGACCTACGGGGATCGCGTCGACTTCTGCTTCAAGGACGGCACGCCCCTGCTGCCGGTTCAGTCCGGCGAGGCCTCCGCCGAGCCTGCGCCCGCCGCTGGTCCTGATCCAACGGACGCCCCGCACCCATCGAACCTGGCCGGCGAGGACATGCCCGAGCCGCGGTTTCTGGGCTCGGACGCGCTGAGTCGCGGCGAGACGGTCGATAAGGCGAGCCGCTGGTCTCGTCCTTTCGCCGCCCCGGATCCGGACGACGAAGAGATCACCGCGTCGATTCCCCGCTCTGCGGTGGAGGCGGCGCTCCAGACCGAGGGTGTGAAGGAGCCTTCTCCCAGGAGGGCCCCGCTCCCCATCTCCGCCGGCGTCGACGAAGTCGACTCCGGGCTGCGGAACGCACGCACGCTGGTGCCCGAGCGCTTCCCCGAGATGATGGAGCTGACGAGCCCCCGCGTGCTCCCTCCGAAGCCGCGCCGTGAGCTCGCCGAGGTCGTGCCGCCGATCGATGAGCCCGGCGACGTCACTCTCCCCCGACCGATCCCCCGCGACCGCAACCACCTGCGCGATATGGAGCCTGTGGTCGAACAGGACCACACACTGCCCCGCGCTATCCCCGCGGACCGCCGCCCCGTGCGCGAGCCGGTCGAGGCGCCGCCTGAGGTCGCTGCGGCGCCGGTCGTCGAGGAGGCGACCCCGGCCGCCGAATCGCCGGCCCCGAAGCCCATCGAGCCCCCCTTTGGAGGCAGGCCTGTCGCCGACGCGGTCGAGCCGTCGCCGACCCTCGTGGCGCCGCCCGATGCGATCCGCGCCGCGCTGGAGGAGCCAGTGGAGGCGCCGGTGACTGCGCCGGCCGCTGCGGCGTCCATCGTGTCCGCGCCTTCGGATATCGTCGGCGCCCCGTTGCTCGGCGGCATCGAGGACGCCCCCTCGCCGGCGATCGCCCCGGACGATCAGGTGGGTGGTCTCTTCGACGATGACGAAGGTGACTTCGCTGGCTTTGGCGCGCCGCCCCCCACGGAGGGCTTCTACGAGGAGCCGCCGCCCAAGCCCGCCAGCAAGCTGCCGCTGATCCTGATCGGCCTCTCGCTGCTGGTGGTGGGCGTCGGCGGCGTCGTCGTCCTGACCGGCGGCGATGACACCGAGACCGCCGTGGTTCCCGCGGAGCAGCCAGCCGCGGACGCCGCGCCCGATAGAGAGGCCGAGGCGGCCGCCGCGAAGGCTGAGGCGGATCGCGCCAAGGCGGATCGCGAGGCCGCCGCCGAGCGAGAGGCGGAGGCCGCTCGCGCCAAGGCCGAGCGGGCTGAAGCGGACGATCGCGCCAAGGCGGATGCGGATGCGGACGCCGAGGCGGAGCGCGAGGCAGCGGCCAAGGCCGAGGCCGATCGCAAGGCCGAGCAGGACGCCGAGGCCGCCCGGCTCGCCGACGATGAGGCCCGCGCAGCGGCGGACCGCGAGGCTGAGGCCGCTCGGAAGGCTGAAGAGGATGCGCGGGCAGCAGATGAGGCCCGCGCAGCGGCCGATCGCGCGGCCGAGGATGCCCGCCGCGCCGAAGAGGAGGCGCGCGCCGAGGCGGAGCGCAAGGCCGCTGAGGAGACCGCCGTCGCCGAGGCGGAGGCCGAAGCCGCCGCAGAAGAGGCTGCTGCCGAGCCGACAAATGGGCTGGTGAACCTGTTCGGTATCACCGGCTCAGAGGTGTTCATCGACGGCAAGCGGGCAGGGGTGATTCCGTTCTCCATCATGCTCGACGCCGGCGGTCACACGTTCCTGGTGAAGCCGCCCGGCGACATCACCGGCTACGAGCGCCAGTTCGAGCTCGCCTTCGCTGGTGGCCTGCCGGTGAACCTGCCGCTGAACCCGCAATAGCCCGGTGAGTGGGAGCAGCGGGTGGCGCCTCGTCGTCGCCGAGAAGCCGAGTGTTGCCCGTGACATCGCTCGAGTTCTCGGCGTCCGTGGCGGCGGCAGGGGCATCATCGGCACGGGCAATGTCCGGGTGTCCTGGTGCCTGGGGCACCTGGTCGAGCTGGAGGAGCCCGGCGCCTACAACGAGGCGTGGAGGGCATGGCGCCTCGAGAGCCTGCCGATGCTGCCGGTTGCCTTCGCGCTGAAGCCCAGGAAGGGCAGCGTCGATCAGTGGAAGATTGTCAGCGCGCTGCTGAAGGACCGGGGGCTCACCGAGGTCGTCAACGCCTGCGATGCCGGTCGCGAGGGGGAGCTGATCTTCGCCTACGCCTATGACCTGGCGGGGTGCACCGCCCCGGTTCGCCGGCTGTGGATCTCGTCGATGACCGACGCGGCGATCACCCAGGGGTTCAAGTCGCTTCAGCCCGGCGCGAAGTTCAACAATCTGGCCGACGCCGCGCGCTGCCGCTCCGAGGCGGACTGGCTCGTCGGCCTCAACGCGACGCGCGCGATGACCACCCGAATGCGCGCAGGCGGGGGGGGAGGTCTGCTGAGCATCGGGCGGGTGCAGACGCCGACCCTGTCGCTGATTGACGCCCGCGAGGCCGAGATCGAGGGCTTCGTGCCCCGGGACTTCTGGGAGCTGCGGATCCGATTCAAGGCGTTGCCCGACGCGCCGTGCCCTCCAGCTGCTGCCGAGCAGGAGTGGGACGCGGTCTGGGAAGGCCTGGATCAGCCCCCCAAGGACGTAAAGGACGCCTCTGCGGGGAAGGTCGACAAGCGAATCTGGGATCACGCCCGAGCGACGGCGCTGCTGGCGAGGATCTCCGAGCGGCCGGCCGAGGTCGCTGATGTCAAGCGCAAGACCGTCAACGAGCGGCCTCCGCTGCTCTACGATCTGACGACGCTCCAGAAGGAGGGCAACCGCCGCTGGCGGTTCAGCGCCCAGAAGACGCTGGACATCGCTCAGGAGCTCTACGAGCGGTACAAGGTGCTGACCTATCCGCGGACCGACTCCCGACATCTGGCGAGCGCGCAGATCCCGACGCTTCCCGGGCTGGTGAAGGCGCTGGCCTTCGGGCCCTACCTGCAGACAAGCGCCGATATCCAAGGTCGCTGGCCCGTCAAGCTCACCCGACGTGTAGTGGACGACAACGAAGTCTCGGACCACCACGCGATCATCCCCACAGGCGTCGACCCCCGACCGCTAGGCCTGAAGCCCGACGAGAAGCGAATCTTCGACCTGGTCTCCCGGCGCTTCCTGGCTGTCTTCATGCCGGATGCGGTCTTCGCGACGGTCGTGATCGACACGCAAGTCGCCGCGTCCGACGACACGTCCGAGCGCTTCTTGGCGAGAGGACGTAGCTGCCTGGACGTCGGCTGGCAGGCGATTGATCCCCCTCGTCGCAAGCGGAGGGAGACCCTGCTGCCCCCGGTAGTCAAGGGGGTCAAGGCAGAGCAGGTACGAAGCGCGCTGCACCAGGGGCAGACCCAGCCGCCGCGTCGATACAACGAGGCGTCGCTGCTCTCGGCCATGGAGCGCGCCGGCGAGGCCGTGGACGACGCCGAGCTGAAGCGGGCCATGAAGCGCAACGGCCTGGGCACGCCGGCGACCCGCGCGGCGATCATCGAGACCCTCATCCGGCGCCAGTTCATCGAACGTCAGGCCGCGAACCTCGTGCCGACGGAGCAGGGCAGGGTGCTGCTGCGCGCGCTCCCCGTCGAGTCCATGCGCTCCCCGGCGCTCACCGGCGCCTGGGAGGCCCGTCTCGTCGCCATGGCTGAGGGGCGAGAGGAACGAGGTGCCTTCATGGCCGATATCCGCGCGTTCACCAGCGAGATTGTTGAGACAATTCGGTCGGCGCCCGTTCCGTCGGACCTCGGGCGCATCATGGCCGCAGCTGAGGCCACGGGCGCAGTGCTGGCGCCCTGCCCCCGCTGCAAAGGCGAGCTGCGGGAGGGGCGCCGGGGCTGGGGCTGCGGCGGGTGTGGGCTGAGGATCCCCGATCAGGTGGCGCGCCGCGAGGTTAGCGTTCGGATGGCACGTCAGCTGGCCAGCACCGGCACCACCAAGGTGGTGAAGGGCTTCAAGGCTCGCAGCGGCAAGACCTTCTCCGCTGCCCTGAAGCTGGACATGGCTGAGGGCAAGGTGAGCTTCGACTTCCCCGAGCCGGACGCCCTGGGAGACTGCCCTGCGTGCGGAACCAGCGTTCGGCACCGCGGCAAGGTCTACACATGTGAGACCGGACGGGAGTGTGCCTTCGTCGTCTTCGCCGAGATGAGCGGCCGGGAGATCCCGGAGGAGGCAGTGGTCGCCTTGCTCCGCGACGGTCAGAGCACCTTCCTGACGGGGTTCTCAACGCGCGACGGAGAGCCCTTTGACGGCGTGCTGCGATGGATGGGCGATCGGGTTCGTTCGGTGGCTGTCGACGCCCGCGAGCTGGAGGCTCCAGCCGGCGCCTGCACTCGATGTCACAAGGGAACGGTTGCCTTTGCCCGCAACCGCTGGCGGTGCGACGAATGTGAGCTGAAGCTCGCTGGGAAGATGGCCGGGCGACCGCTCCGCAGGGAAGAGGTGGCCGCGCTTCTGACGGCCGGTCGCACAAAGCGTCTGCACGGCTTCCGGCAACAGAGCGGCGCCGTGTTCAAGGCAGCGCTGGTGCTGAACGCCGACGGGAGCCTGGCCTTCGACTACAGCAAGCCTGCGGATGAGCAGCCCGAGCCGCCGCCGCTAGGGGGGCCGCCGCCGGCCTTCGGCGCGCGCATGGACTGTCCGCTGTGTGTGAATCGGGCGGAGACTGACCCCGGCTATGTGATCGCGGGCCGGGCTGCCTGGGGCTGCTCGGCGTGGCGTACCGGCTGCAAGCTGCGAATTCCCTTCGAGGTGGAGGGGCGTCGGCTGACCGACGACGAGGTGCAGCGGCTGTTCACCAAGCACAAGGCGACACGGTACCTGAAGGGCTTCAAGCTGCCGGACGGCAAGCCCCGGAAGACCTGTCGAGTGGCCCTCCAGCTGGAAAACGAGCCCTGCTGGACCGTGGAAGAGCGCGGCGGCGCCCGCAAGTAGCGCGGCACTACGCCCCGCTTCGTCCGCCGACCTCCAATCGAGGCGAGCGTCGACGTTTGGCCTCCGCGGAGGCCGCGTGCTACGCCGTCATCGGCGAAGAACCCACCTCAAACCGGCGGTAGGGATCATCGCATGATCCCAATCGGAGCGGAACAACCCGGAGCAGCGAATGGCAAGACGCCGGAAAAAACGTCAAAGCTCTAATAGAGTTCAGGATCCCGATAAAAACAACAAGCCATCAGCAAACGGTAAGAATTCCAGTAAGACTGCCAATCCAGACACCCAAACCAAATCTAGGATCCCGATAACTTCTATATCTGGCTGGAATTACAAAGAGAAAGGGCAGGGAATTACGCTCGAGGTAGAGCTGTCCTATGCCGCGGGCACCATGGCCACGGCCGCTGCCGTGGCCTGGTACACCTACGACTACGTCCGCACCATCGGCTTCGCTACCATCGCCGACTTGCTGGGCAGTCTCTATGTACTGACCCTCCTCGAGGGCTTCGTGGCAGGCCTGGCGCTCTTCCTCGTCTACCGCGGCGTGGAGCTCGCTGTGCGTCTGAAGGGGAGGGGAGCCGCCCAGGGCCTGCCGCCCGCCACCGAGTCCTCACTACAGGATCTCAACCAGGTAGGAAGCGCCGTCTTCTACTACACCTTTCGATACCTCCTTCGCGCACTCCTGTTCGGCATCTTCATCCTGGCCGCCGTGGTCTCAACGAACGAGAACACCGGGGCCTCCATTCCCGCTGCGCTGCTCGTCGGCCTGGGGCTGCTGCTGCACTATCCAGGCCTCTACACCGATCGCGTGACGCCGCTCGTCGCTCGGATCCGAGCGATGTCGCGTTGGCTGGGCATCTGGTGGGTGGAGCCCCCCAGAGTCGGCAAGAGCAGGACACGTTATCGGATCGTAGCCTTGGTTGGATCCCTATCGCTGTTAACGATGACGCTGCAGTCGGTGTTGGACGCAACGCTGACGGCAGACAGGGACGTGTACGTTCGCTCAGCGGGCGACTACGTGACACTTCACTACTATCAAGGAGGACTACGGGGACACGGTGACTCCGAGATAACCTGGGCCGTAGATAGCGATCTCGAGGTCCCCATCACCTTTGAGCGCATGGCGATCAACCACCACGTCGCGTACATACCGAGCACTGAGCTATCTCCCGGTATGCATTATGTTAAAGCTGGCATGAACGTCAGAGAGCGGCTCTCCGACGTCGGCTCATCCGACCCGGCCTCGGACTCCAACGCTCACTGGGAGCTCCGGTCGGACGCGACTGAGGTGTGGTTCCTGGTCGTGCCCTGAACCTGTCGCCCGGATCCGATGGACAGGGCAGCCTCCAGTATCTGGAGCTCAGCCGCCGTAGGTGGTCGTCAGGTAGGCGACGACATCAGCGAAGGCCTGATTCGTGAGCTGACCTTCGTAGCCCGGCATCCCATAGTCGGTGCCATACAGAATCACCTCTACAAGCTCCTCACCGGAGAGAGGCGGGACGACATCGAAGAGACTCGGTGCTGAGACCCCCATTCCATCGATCCCGTGGCAGCCGGAGCACCGGGCGGTATAGTCGCCTTCGCCCAGACTCGCGTCGCCGCTCAGCGCCAGAATCTGGTCCACTGGCGAGTCGGGTAGCGAGGTAAGCGCCGTGTCGTCCAGGCCCCCGAGCCCAGAGTCCTCCTTGTCGCCACCATCGCAGCCAGTCAGGCCGACAAGACTAGCGGCACACGCAAGGAAATAGAGCGACTTGATCTGCATGGCGATCTCCACAGAAGGGGCAGGGTTGACCCTTATCCAGAAACCGCCGCGTTTGAGATACCCTGATTCACTACCGGATCACTGATTTAACATAATATACATTATCGGAACCCATCTCTCTGGTGACCTGGCGGGGATATACTCGGCAGCATGACTACCTACCTACTTTTCATGTTGGCCGGATCCGGGTGCGCTCCTGGACATCAAGCAACCCTCTCGCCGAGGGGTGAGCTCGAGGTGTCCTCTGAGGCGCTGGATTTCGGCGCGGTGGCCTTTGGGAGCAGCGCGGAGGTCGTACTGACGGTGACAAACACAGGTGACGCTCAGCTGCGTCTCCTGGTGGATGTGTCCGGTGGATTCACCGTTAGCAACTCTTCCCTCTCCGTCGGGTCGGGTGATTCGGCTGATCTTCCTGTGCAGTACCAGCCTGCTGGTTCGGATCCGATGTCTGGTCTCCTCACCCTGACCTATGATGATAGTTCACTCGAGGTCAGCCTTACTGGTAGTACGGATCCTGACTTTGATCAGGATGGCTATGATACCGAGGGGTTAGGCGGTGATGACTGTGACGACTTTGACGGAGACGTCAACCCCGGAGCGGATGAGATCTGGTATGACGGCGTCGACGGTGACTGCGACGGCTCAGGCGACTTTGACGCCGATGGGGATGGGTTCGATAGCGACGAGCACGGAGGCATCGACTGCGATGACACCACGGCGCTGGCCTACCCCGGCGGCGGCGAAGTCTGGTAC
>Ga0316204_10008863_pt1 | contig 13719 bp, 10 predicted proteins | sample 6monrhotite_MG_2_FD_205661 | JGI IMG/M metagenome (GOLD analysis project Ga0316204, IMG submission 205661) | Microbial mat bacterial communities from mineral coupon in-situ incubated in ocean water Damariscotta River, Maine, United States -... | ecosystem: Environmental > Aquatic > Marine >... | reverse complement strand
CCAAAAAATAACCTCAAGTGCTTCGGTGTTCGAATTGCTACAACCAGTAATCGGGGATTTGCCACATGAAGAATTCTGGGCGGTCTATTTGAACAATGGAAACAAAGTCCTACAAACCCTGCAGCTAAGTAAAGGGGGGATTACTGGAACCATAGTAGATATACGACTCACCTTAAAAACAGCACTCCAATTGGGAGCGGTGGCACTTATTTTGGCCCATAATCACCCGAGCGGCACTTTGAAACCAAGCACGTCCGATACGCAGTTTACAAAAAAGATAAAATTGGCGGGAGAAAGCCTTGATATTAAAGTTTTAGACCACCTCATTATTACTGAAAAAGCTTATTTTAGCTTTGCCGACGAACAGCTACTCTAAGCATTATGCTTCTAATCCACACGCCACAAACTACCTCACGCCTTGATTATGCGTTTAAGCATATTTGCACCCGAATTTTAGGTGTAAAGGTTCAGTTTGTGTCTGTTATTGAAGAGTTTATAGCCCATGAAGGGCCCAAAATGTCCTATGGCAAACAACCCATTGGAAGTGAGGCCTTTGTGCAAGCCCATGGCCTGTTGACTGAACAAGGTTTTGACGACCTTGAAATAACCGTTCAACCATGGGATGACACCATCTGCTTTTTTCCAGTGCGTGTTCATAGTTCGGTTCCATTTGATATTTTTGCGTCTACCTTCTACCTGTTAAGCAGGTACGAAGAATACATTCCGCATCTCAAAGACGAAATGGATCGCTTTCCAGCGGAAGAGAGCCTTGCTTACAAGGAAGGGTTTCTGCAACAACCAGTGATTGATATTTGGGCGTTTAAATTTAAAAAAGTATTGAAGGCGCATTTTCCTGAGATGCCTTTCGTGGAGCGGAACTTTGTTCAGCATCACATGGTAGATGCTACGCAGCCTTTTGCCTATACACAACGTGGGTTTCTTCGGAATTTTGCCGGGTATTTTAGTGATTTAGGAAGGTTCAAGTTCAAGCATATTCTCAACAGAAGTAGGGTATTGTTGGGGTTGAGGAAAGATCCTTACGATGTATTTAGTTGGATGATTAACGTAGCTAAACAAGGGCATATCAAATTAACGGTACTTTTTTTAATGGGAGAGGGTTTTTCGTTCAAGCAAGATTCGAATACACAGCGAAAGCATTATAGGAAAACGGTCAAATTTGTGAGTGATTATGCAGAGGTTGGACTCATTTTTTCATACCACTCTTTAGGGAACGAAGAACGCCTAAAGCGAGAAAAACTTCAAATGGAGGAGCTCACACACCGTTCTTTGCAATGTAGTTTAAATGATAAATTATTGGTGAACCTACCGCATAACTACCGAAATTCTTTAGAGTTGGAGGTGGCTAGGGATGCCAGTATGTTGTACGAAAGCACCTTAGGGTTTCGGTCGGGTACCTGTACTCCGTTTTTGTTTTATGATTTGGACTACGAGATAAAAACACCGCTCATTATTCATCCCATGGCTGGAGTGACTTCGGCATTGGCTGGAAAAAAAGAAGGTCAAATAGAAAGCGAGCTAATGAAGGTAAAGCAAGAAGTGGCGGCTGTTAATGGCACCTTTTCATTGCTATTTTCGAATCAGAATTTTACAAGTGATCAATTATTTTGGAGACGATTCTTCGCAGAGAAATAACCTATGAACGCACAACACATTACCGATATATTTTTCGATTTGGATCATACCCTATGGGATTTTGATCGGAACTCAAGGCTTGCATTTTACCGAGTATTTGAGGCGCATCGAATTGGTATGGATATCAATCAATTTATCGAAGTGTACGAACCTATTAACTTTCAATACTGGAAAATGTATCGAGAAGATCGCATTGACAAACTTGGTTTGAGAAGAGGACGCTTTAAAGATGCTTTTGCACCATTTGGGATGCATTTTTCTACGGAAGAATTAGACCAATTGGCAAACACCTATATTTCAGAATTACCGAAGGATAACCACTTGTTTGATGGGGCCATGGATGTGTTGCAATACCTTTCAGCAAAAAACTATAGCATGCACATCATCACCAATGGTTTCGAAGAGGTGCAGCATCTTAAGCTAAAGAATAGCAATATTGACTTGTTTTTTAAAACGGTGACCACTTCCGAAGAAGTAGGCGTAAAAAAACCCAATCCACTAGTTTTTGAAAAAGCCTTGGAAAAAGCGAAAACCACCCCCAAGCAAAGTATCATGATTGGCGACACCTTTGAAGCTGATATCATGGGGGCTGAGGCGGTGGGGATGCACACCCTTTTCTACAATTACAGAAGGGAAACACCTCCTGAGAATTATAGAATTATTGACGCAATTTCCGAAATTAAAAAACACTTATAAATACTATTTCATTGGAAGGCAGCGTTATCAAACAAACCCCCTCCCAAATGAAAAGGAACCTACTCATCCCCTTCTTTGCCTTATTGGTGAGCGTTTTGCTTTTTTCGTGTGTGAAGGACACCGATTTTAGTCAGGCGGAAAACATTACCCTCACTCCAGTTGTAGAACTGGACTTGATTTTTTTTAACCTAGAAGCCAGCGCGTTTTACGACGCTATTGCGGATACCTCCATCTTAACAGTTCGAGATACTACAGAAATTAGATTCTTGGACGATAGCGGTACCCAAGAAAGTCTAAAACGAGCAGAATTCTTGTTTAATTTTACCAATAGCATCCCGAGAACCTTTGAAGTCACGTTTCAATTTTTAGATGAAATGGATGTAGAAACCTACGCGGCTAGCACCTCGGTTGCCGCTGGTACCGAGCTAGCTCCGGTACTCACTCAATTTATCGAAAACGTGGAAGGCGAGGATATTACCCAATTGACATTAGCAAACAAGGTAATTGTCTCTGTGACGATTCCTTCTTCAGACGAGAACCTACAAGGCTTGCTTAATTTGCAATCCAAGACCACTTATTATTTAGAAATAAAAGAACGGAGTTAATCTACTATGCGAATAATTTCGATTCTTTTAATGGCCTTTGGGCTTACGGGCGCTATGGCGCAAAACAAGCAAATTTTATATGGCTTGAAGGAGGTGCCACAAGCATTGATGCTCAATCCGGGGGTAGATGTGCCGCAAAAAGCACATTTTGGGATTCCTTTTTTCTCTCAAATTCACCTCAATGCAGGGGCCACAGGCGTGACTACATTTGACATATTCGGAACATCCAATGTGGATATCAATACTCGCATACGAAACAAGATTTTCGAGATGGATGCCAACGATTTCTTTACGGCCACCCAACAGTTAGAAATTATCAATTTTGGCTGGCGCAATGAGAAAGAAATTTATTTTTCAGGCGGTGTCTATCAGGAGTTTGATTTTGTCACCTACTTCCCAAAGGATCTGGCCATATTGGCATGGGAGGGCAATAGGGATTACTTGGATTACCAATTTGATCTTGGAGAAGTGAGCGCCACGGCAGATTTATTGACGGTGTATCATTTTGGAGCCAACAAACAAATTAATAAGAAATGGACGGTAGGAGCCCGTGCAAAATTGTACTCAAGCATTCTTAGTGCTAGAAGCGTGAATAATAGCGGAACCTTTGTGACGCGTTTAAGCGATCAAAATGGCCCTAACATATATGAACATCAGGTTGAAAACGCCGACGTGAAAGTGCAAACATCGGGAATCACTTCCTTGGAAAACTCTTCGGTAGGAAAGGTCATTGGAAGAGCTTTTTTTGGGGGTAATATGGGCCTAGGGTTGGATGTGGGAGCTACGTATAAAATCAATGCCAATTGGACAGCGAGTGCCAGTTTATTGGATTTGGGACTGATATTCCATGCCAAAGACGTGGAGCAATACCATGCCACGGGTAGTTATACATTGAACGGAATTGAACTGCTATTTCCTCCCTTGGGAGAAGGGGACGAAGCGATCCCTTATTACAGCGATTTAGAAGACGAAATTGAGCGTGAAGTGCCCATAGACACGATAAATAGTAGTTATTCACAATGGCGACCTCTAAAAACAAATGCTTCAGTTCGTTATAGCTTTGGTAAGTTTTTGGGCGGCCAAGAATGTGATTGTTTAAATCAAGGGATTGAACGTGAGCAAGCCGTTGGACTTCAATACTACAGCATTGTAAGGCCAAAAGGAATCCAAATGGCGGCCACTTTATTTTATGAACGCAGGCTTTGGAGTTTTCTACAAGCAAAGGCCACGTATACGGTGGATCCATATTCGTTCTACAATATTGGTTTGGGAGCTTCGGCTGATTTTGGGAAGTTTAATTTTTATGTGGCGGCAGACAATATCGTCTATTATGGAAATATCGCAAAAGCAAAAAGTGTATCTTTACAGCTAGGTTTCAATATCAAAATTGCACAAGAGTGATGAAATTTTTAGCAACGTTTATTTTGTTTTTATGTTTTATTTCTGAAGGATTTACACAGAAATCCTTGAATGATTTCAGCTACGTAATCGTACCAGATAAATTTGACTTTGTGAATGAAAAAGACAAATACCAGTTGAATTCACTCACCAAGTTCTTATTTAATAAGCATGGATTTAACGCTTTCTTTGAAAGTGAACGACCCAATGCGAAGCGATGTGATGGGCTATATGCGGTAGTAGAGGGAAAACCCGCGATGATTCGAACCAAGGTTACAATCATCTTAAATGACTGCTACGGTGATGAGGTGTACCGATCTGAGGTTGGAAAAAGCAAGTTAAAAGCGTATAATAAAACCTATACCGCTGCTTTGCGTCAAGCATTCTTAAGTATTGAAGCCTTGGAAATTGATCAGAAAGAACCAGAAATCTTTGGTGAGACCGAAGCGCAAGAGGTCGAGGAGAAGCCAGTGGTGGTAGAAGCAGAAACGGTAGATTCCGAAGAAAAAATAGACAGCAAGTCAGATACCGTTATGGAAAGTGCATTTTTAGCGGAGACTGAATATGTGAGCAATGGATCCAATTTTAGTTTGAAGACGACGAAAAGTGGATACCGTCTTTATGAGAAATCAGAATCGGGCGAAACACTGAAAGGAACCTTAATAATTAAAGGCGGTAAGACGTTGGAATTTGAAGATCCAGCTGGCAATATATTTCCAGCTCATTTTGATTCCGAAGAAAATCTCATCATTCTTACTTCCTTTCAAAGAGTGGAATTTATTAAGCAAGGCTAATAGCCGTATTTATCACCCCAAAGTGATCCCAAGTACTTTTTCAAATTTGATTCACGTGTGTTATTACCAGGTTGGTACAACGCAGTGCCTTTAATTTCTTCAGGTAAAAATTCGTGCGGCACAAAATTTCCCTTAAAATCATGGGCATATTGATAATTGTCTCCATAACCGAGCTCTTTCATGAGCTGTGTAGGAGCATTTCTAAGAGAAAGTGGTACAGATAGGTCTCCCGATTGTTTAACGAGCTGCTGCGCCTCCCTAATCGCCATATAGGAAGCGTTGCTTTTAGAAGAGGTGGCTAGATAGATGGCACACTGGCTCAAAATGATGCGCGCTTCTGGGTATCCAATGGTCGTAACAGCTTGGAAGCATGCATTCGCAAGCACTAAAGCAGTGGGATTGGCCATGCCAATATCCTCAGATGCCGAAATCACCAAACGTCTGGCAATGAATTTTAAATCTTCGCCGCCTTCTATCATCCTTGCCAACCAATAAACCGCCGCATTGGGATCACTTCCACGAATAGATTTGATAAAAGCAGAAATTATGTCATAGTGCTGTTCTCCAGTTTTGTCGTAGAGCACGGTATTTTTTTGAACCTTTTGCTGCACCAAATCGTTTGTAATGGTTACTTTTTTTCCAGATTCAGAGAGCACGACTAATTCAAGGACATTCAATAGCTTTCGTGCGTCTCCGCCAGAAAGCCGAATGAGCGCCTCACTTTCTTTAAGCGTGACTTTTTTTTCAGCTAATAGTTCGTCCGTCGCTAAAGCGCGATGGAGTAAAGATTCTAAATCCTGTTTTGTAAAAGGTTTTAGGACATATACCTGACATCGTGAGAGTAAGGCGGGAATTACTTCAAAACTTGGGTTTTCGGTGGTGGCCCCAATAAGTGTAATCCAACCCTTCTCAACCGCCCCCAATAGGGAGTCCTGCTGAGATTTGCTGAAACGATGAATCTCATCAATAAATAAGATGGGGTTTTTTGTGGTAAACAAGTCATCACTCTTTTTAGCTTTTTCGATGACTGCTCGCACGGCTGCAACACCACTATCAATAGCGCTAAGTGTATAGAAAGGGCGGTTGGAAGTTTCCGCAATGATATTTGCTAAGGTCGTTTTACCAGTACCCGGTGGCCCCCAGAAAATCATGGACGAAATCATACCGGAGTTTAATTGTGCGGTAAGCGCACCTTGTGGACCAATCAAGTGTGATTGACTCATGTATTCATCCAAGGTTTTGGGTCGTATTCTTTCTGCCAATGGGATGCTCATAAAGCAAAATTACAATATTAAAAACAGCCCGCGACTGACAATTTATCATAACTTGTGAATTAGGATTGTTTTTTGAGATAATAGGAGTATGAGCCAAAAAAAACCACTTTACTATTCTTCGGAAATCATTGTATTTCCCTTGCTAATGATTATGGTTATTTGGTTGGCTTTTTGGGCTGACCTCAGATTTGATGTCGCATTTGGTAAATGGGGAATCCGACCTATGACTTTGGAAGGACTGAAAGGAGTAATCTTTGCGCCATTTATTCATGGCAGCCTGAAACACCTTTTTAATAATTCAGTTCCATTATTCGCATTAAGTGCTGCGCTGTTTTTCTTTTATAGAAATGTTCGGTGGAAGGTCTTGTTATGGGGAACACTGCTAACGGGACTGCTAACCTGGGTAATTGCCAGACCGGCCATGCATATAGGCGCGAGTGGCGTTGTGTATATGCTAGTGGCCTTTCTTTTTTTTAAGGGCATTATTTCAAGACGATATCAACTTATAGCGATATCACTAATTGTTGTGTTTCTCTACGGAGGATTGCTTTGGTATTTGTTTCCCGTAGACCCTAAAATTTCATGGGAAGGACATTTATCCGGCTTTATTGTGGGCTTCATCTTGGCATTTGTGCTGAAGCAGCCTAAACTAGAAAACAAGAAGTACGATTGGGAACAGGAAGATTTTAATCCTGAAGATGATCTATTTCTGCAGCACTTTGATGAAGATGGCAATTTTGTTGAATCCGCACCCGAAGAAGAGGACAACGAAGCGATCGAGGTTGCATCGGAAAAGCCGACTGTTCGAATTCGATATATTTTTAAGGCAAAAAAAACTGAGGACGAAAACTAGGTCGTTCGTTGACGTACCACTTCATATAGAAAGGCACCACAAGCCACAGAAACATTCAAAGAGTTAATCTCACCGAGGAGGGGTAAGGCTGCTTTCTCATCTACTAAGTTAAGCACCGACTTCGAAATACCTTTGCCTTCGGAACCCATAATAATTGCTAATGGAGTTTTGAGGTCTAAATCGTAAAGACTTTGGTCCGATTTTTCCGTGGCAGCCACGACTTTGATACCGGAACCTTGAAGATAAAAAATGGCGTCCTTAATGTGGTCTACTTTACAAATAGGGATTTTAAAAATCGCTCCGGCAGAGGTTTTAACCGTGTCGCCGCTAACTGGTGCGCCCCCTTTTTTCTGAATAATGATGGCGTCTACGGCAGTACAATCTGCCGTCCGGATAATAGCGCCAAAGTTTCGGACATCACTAAGTTGGTCTAGCACAAGAAAGAGAGGAGGTGTATCTTTTTCTAATGCTTTTTCTACGATTTGTTCAAGACTATGAAAGGTAACAGGAGAGGATAAGGCTACGATACCCTGATGATTGGATCGCGTCAGCTTCTCAAGTTTTTCCTGCGGAACAAAACTTATGGAAGCATCCGATTTCTCTAAAAGCGTTACAATTTCATTTATCTTAGGATTACTAGTTCCTTTTAAAACATATAGTTTATGGATAGGTACATCAGATTTGATGGCCTCTAGAACTGGATATACTCCGAATATTAAATCTTCTTTAGTCATAGTGCAAAAGTAAAAAACCATCCCGAATAACGGGATGGTTTTTAAATCTATATCAAAAAGCGATAATTAGCTTGTTGGTTCTAAATATTTCACTGTCCAGTAGATTGCTGGAAGTAGGAAGTTATCACCTGTATCGCCACCTTGTAGTAATACACCGTCAATGGTTCCACCATTCCAAGCACCTGGATCCAATGGGTTACCATCTTCATCAGCTACTGTACCTGGACATTCTTCACAGGCAGTTACTGTTGAGTTGTATACCGTACCATCAGTAAGTGTGATGGTAGAGGTAAAGAAAAACTCGTCACCTGATTCGAACGTTTCCACTGGCACATTAAATAAAGATGCCATGTCTGCACTTGCAAAGCTGATATCAAATGGGAATGAGTTAGTGCTCATATAAGCGATAGGATCTTCAGGAGCACCTTCAAAGGTACCTCTAACGAACAACTCGTATGATGCTACATTTCCAGAAGGATCTTCTGTAAGTGCCTGGAAGCTCGCCTCTGCAGGATCTGCTCCAATGTGGTACTTTACAATAGAAACTCCATCTACAATTTGTAATCCTTCCCATACATCTGGTTGGAATACGAACTTCACATATCCTCCGTTTGACAATTCTGGGAAACGAAATTTATCAGAATCCTCACAGCTCGTGAATACTGCGGCAGAACCAACAGCTACAACAAGAGCCATTACTATATATTTGAATCTTTTCATGATTATAATTTTTATTTTGAATTAATCAATAAAACCTGCAGGGTTATTATCCCAGAAAGTTCTGTTTGTAAGAGGTTGTTGAGAGATGTTTGGATTCCCATCAACTTCTGTTTCAGGATATCTCCAAACTCTTGGGAAGGTACCTGCCGCAATAATAGGAGACTGAAGGCTTGGAGCCCCAGTTCTTCTATAAGTATTGTAAGGCTCAGTCCCATTACCGAAAGAAGCAATTAAGTTCTCTCTAGCAATGATGTTCAACTTCCCAGCAGTGTTGGCACTGTTAAAAGCGTTCAACACACTGTTTACATAAGCATTGATATCTGCATTAGTAGCTGCAAAATCTTCATTGGTATCAGGATTTTCAGTAGATACCGTTGGGAAGTCAGTTACTTTTTCCATGCTCAATCTAATTCCTTGCTCTAACAAAGCAGCTGGGCTTCCTCCACCAGTATTGATGGTCAAAGCAGCCTCTGCCAATGCAAAGTGCGTTTGAGATGAAAGATAGATTGGGAAAATACCCGCACCTTCCATCGTCTCACTAGCAGCTCTTGCTTGCTCGAATAGGTCTCTGTCAAAAGCTCCACCACCTGGATATACTCCATAGGTAGATCTTCTTACGTTATCAGCAGGAATACCCGCATCATCCGTATGGTCTCTACCCCAGTAAAGGTTTCCAACATAACAGTAATCGTATCTGCTATCTCCGTCACAAGGAAGGTTTGAACCTGATGGCTCATTCGATGTTTGACGGTAGAAGTAGTAACGACCTCTTGGATCTACATCTCCAGTTTCAACAAAAGGAGGTTGATCATCACCAACATTCATAAGGTCATACAAGTTGTTACTCATATACGTACCAGAACCAGCTGCTTGGTAGTTCCCAGTAAAGAATGGGTGTCTACTCTCAGCAGGGTTTTGAACCGTAGAATAATTGAATTGGAAGTCTTCGTCAATAGTATTGATAAAACGACCTGTAGCCAATACATTATTAATTCCTGTACGAGCTCTATCCGGATCCGTTAAACGAAGGTTCGTATACGCTCTAATCTTTATCGTGTTGGCTAAGTTAATCCAGTTAATAGGATCAAAATCTCCAAAGAATACATCTTGTGGAGTCTTCAAAGAAGTCTCATTAAGATTCGCAATAGCCTCATCTAAAAGCTCTAACTGTGCATCGTAAACAACCTTCCCTGAATCCAACTTAGGATTAGGAAATTCTTCAGGATTGTTAGCCTCAGAAAAAGGAACATCACCTGCGTGGTCTACCAATAGCATATAAGCGTAAGCCTCTAATATTTGACCTACACCAACGTGGTAAGGAATCTCATCACCTTCTTCAGCCAAATCATTAATCCCTTCTAAAAGCCTAATGTTATTAAACATCTGGTAAGACTGTTGCCACTCTCCACTGATGGTTTGTTCTGTTACTGAATTTGGATACGTACCAAACTGGTTACGCATACGCATTAATCCAGTGGCAGTACCACTGTAACCGTTAACAATACCGTTAAAAGTTAATTGGATATCATTCAATACAAAGTTTGGGTCTGCAGTTCCAATCGCAATATTGTTTGGGTTCTCCAATAAGTCTAACTCAACAGTCTCACAGCTCGCAAAAAAACCGAGGACAGAAGCTAGAAGTGTTATTTTGAATATATTTTTCATAATAGATACTATTTTTTATTTAGAATGTTGCCTTTACACTGAAAGAGTAACGCTTGTTAGTAGGACCTGTTTGGAATTCAAGACCTTGTCCGTTACCTACTCCAGTACTTAAAGCTTCAGGGTCAAAGTTAAACTCTTGAGGTATGTTGAATGTTCTTACATAAAGGTTTTGACCAGAAACGGAGAAAGATACTGAACCGAAAGGTGTTTTCTCTAAAAATTTCTCTGGTAACGCATATGCTAGAGAGACTTCTCTTAATCTAAAGTGAGAAGCATCATAGATACCTTGTCCTACTGGATCAACTAAGTTGATAAAGTAAACGTCGTTAGCACCAATTTGAATTGAGTTTTGAATTGGATTACCTGAACCGTCAGTTAATAACTGACCTGTGTTTGGGTTAGCCAATAATCCTGGAATTACATAACTACCTTCTCTGTTATCAACATTCACTGTAGTCACACCACGACGGTAGAACTGAGTTGCAGTTTGAGAGAAAATATCTCCACCGTGCTGGTATTCAACCTGAGCTGAAAGAGATAATCCTTTGTAAGAGAACGTTTGGATAGAAGTAGCATTCCAGTCTGGGTTAGGATCACCTACAGTTTCATTTCCTAAACCTAAGTTATCACTATCAAGAATTTTACCTGTGTTAGGGTCAATCAATAAAGTACCTTCAACACCTAAACCTAGCGGATTCTCATCTGTAATGTTATTAGTGTCATACTTCACTGCGTAGTTACCTTTAATTACACCTAAAGCTTCACCTTCTGATGCATAGTTACCTAATCCAATGAAACCTGCAAATGGGAAGGCTTCTAAATCACCTAGGTCAGTTACTTGGTTTTCGTAAGCCGTGAAGTTGTTTCTCATGGTCCACTTGAAGTCACCAGCAATGATAGGAGTAATGTCTACTGCTAATTCAACACCTTGAATCTCACTTTCGGCAATGTTATCGCTAATAGAAGAGAATCCAGTAGAAGTGTTCAATGGTCGTGTTACGATTTGATCTTCAATAATTCTCTTATATACGGTAGCATCTAAAGTCAATCTTCTTTTGAAGAATTCTGCTTCTAAACCAACTTCAAATTCTTTTTGCAATTCAGGACTTAAGTTTCTGTTTGCACGACGCGTTGGTAACGAGTTCGTTGTAATTGAATTTCCTCCTGGATCAACAAATTGTCCTGGATTCGTAGATAGAATGTCTCTTGTTCCATATACACCTGGGAAACGAGCTGATGTACCGTAACCAGCACGGAACTTCAAGAAGTTTAAGCTACCATTGGTACTAACACCTTCTAAAGATGTAGGAACGAATGATAAAGATACTCCAGGGTAAAATAATGATCTATTTTCTTGCTCTACCGTGGATCCCCAGTCATTACGACCAGATAATGTTACGAATAGGTAGTTGTCATAATCAAAAGACGCTTCCGCGTAGGCTCCAAGAATATTTTGCTCAAAACCAAAATCCAATGAGCCACCTGTAACAGGGTCAATGTTAGTTTGAGTTACGAAGTTATTGTGATTAAAGAATCCAAATACAATTTGATTTGAACTTGAAATACCAAATCTGTCGAATGTATCACGTCTAGCGTTAAAACCAAGTTGAGCAGTCATGTTGAACTTCTCAGCTAATTGTAAGTTGTTAAAGCTAAAGTTTAAATTGTGGTCATAAATGAAACGAACAGACTCCGTAGTTCTTAAGTATCCACCAATGTATGGAGCAGTTACTGCACCATTTGAAACTCTATATTCTTGAAATTCGTTATAGGTATCTAAACCGAACTTATATCCAATACTAACTTTATCGCTAACATCATAGGTTGTGTTCAAGCTACTAGTAAAACGATTTACTTTTTGCTCAAATCCTGAGTTAGCCACTAACCAATATGGATTTTCCTGATCCGTTCTGTAGTAAACACTAGCTCCAGTGTTAGGATCTTGGAATGGAAGGTTAGGTAAATCAACGTTTCTCGGTATAAATAACAAACGAGTAAAGATAGATAAAGCTCCACCTGCGTTGTTTGCAGCAATAGGAGGTGTATTTACTCTTAAGTTACTATAAGTAGCAGTTCCATTGAATGTAAACTTATTACTAAGCTTAGCAGATCCACCCATACCAATGTTGTATCGAGTTAAACCGTTACCAGGAATATATCCGTCTTCAGTAGTATAACCAACGTTCATGTTGTATCGGCTACTTCCGTCTCCGGCTCCAGCAACGTTTACAGAAGTGGCGCTACCAATACCTGTTCTAAAGAAGTCGCTAACGTTGTTTTCAGCAGCTACATAAGGAATTTCCAATCCAACAAATTGTGGGAAAGGATTTGTATTCTCATCGCCTAATCCCGCATATGGGTGAGCAATATTTAAACCAGCGTCTAAACGACCCCCCCAGTTTCCTACGAAGGCAGGGTTAGGAGCGTTGTTTGCACCTTGACCATATTCGTTTTGGTAATCTGCAAGGTTGCTGATTTCAGTAATATATACGGACTGAGAAAGGGTGATTTCAAACTTCTCGTTCAATTTCTTAGAACTTCCGTTTTTTGTAGTAATTAATACAACTCCGTTTCTACCTTGTTGTCCGTAAAGTACCGCAGCACTTAAACCTTTTAAAACTTGAACGCTTTCTATGTTGTTAGGATCCAAATCGAGGAAACGACTACTTGTTACCGTGTTACCACCGCCAAAGCCAGTTACTTGGTTTGTACCAGAGTCGAAAGGAATTCCGTCTACAACAAATAAAGGTTGGTTATCCCCATTAATCGAACTCTTAGAACGAATAATGAAGTTAGTACCAGAACCAGAAGCACCACTGTTACCAGTAATCTGTACCCCGGCTACTTTACCGTTCAAACTTCTTACGATGTCAGATTCCGGTTTGTTCTCGATAGCTTCTGCCTCGATTGTACTTACCGCATAACCTAATGCCTTTTTGGATTTGGTTCTACCACCGTAACCTGTTACAACAACTTCTGTAAGAGCTTCTGCATCGGGAGCCATACTGAACGAAATGTTCGAAGAGCCCGCCGTTACAGGTTTTTCTTGTGTTGTGTAACCAAGGTAACTAAAAACGATTGTCTGCCCTACAGATGCACTAACAGAGTAATTTCCGTCAAAATCTGATTGGGTACCGGTCGTAGTCCCTTTTATAATAACATTAACCCCGGGCAATGGCAGACTGTTTTCGTCTGATATCGTTCCTGAGATTGTTTTTTCTTGTGCGAACGTGAGTTGCACTACAAACGCTAGCAATAGCGTTAAAATTCCACTAAACTTTGTTCTCATTTTATAATTTATTTGAATTAGCCAATGCCAAAAATCAC
>Ga0316204_10008862_pt1 | contig 13719 bp, 10 predicted proteins | sample 6monrhotite_MG_2_FD_205661 | JGI IMG/M metagenome (GOLD analysis project Ga0316204, IMG submission 205661) | Microbial mat bacterial communities from mineral coupon in-situ incubated in ocean water Damariscotta River, Maine, United States -... | ecosystem: Environmental > Aquatic > Marine >... | reverse complement strand
TGAAAACCCGCCACTTGGTGCTGGAGAACCGCGATTTTAAACAACAGCTGGAGGAGGGCGATCCGGCGGCGCGCATGTTGTTTGGCACCTCCCAGCAATCCGATGAGTTGCGGGCGCGGGTGCGCGCTGTGGCTCCTACCTCGGCAGAGGTTTTGGTGGCAGGGCCGGCCGGCAGCGGCATTTCCAAGGTGGCAGAGGTGATCCACCTGATGTCACCGCGCGCCCAGGCGCCCTTTGTCAAATCGCCCTCAGCAGGGCTGAGCACCGCTGACCTGCGGGAGCTGTGTCAGCAGGCCGCTGGTGGATCGCTGTTTCTGGATGAGATTTCTGCCCTCTCCGAAGCGCTGCAATATGCGGTGCTGGACTGGGTCGAACAGGGGGGCGAGACACGGCTGATTGCAGGCAGCACCGCCGATCTGGAAGCGCTGGTTGCAGCAGGCAGTTTTGGCGCCGACCTGTATTACCGGCTCGAAGGCATGCGGGTGCGTATTCCGTCACTGGCCGAGCGCCCTGGTGATATCCCGGTGTTGTTCAGGTTGTATGTGGCTCAGGCCGCGGAACAGGCCGGGATTGAGGCGCCGCAGATCAGCCAAGAGCATCTGGCGGGGTTGATGGCGCAGGATTGGCCGGGCAATGCGCGCTCGCTGATGTCGGCAGCCATGCGGTTTGTTCTGGGGATGCCGGATGAGATTAGCGGTGCCACCGAACTGGGCCTGGCAGAGCAAATGGCCCAGGTGGAACGCTCACTGTTGATCGCGGCTTTGGGACGTCAGAATGGCAGGGCAGCCGCAGCGGCTGAGGCGCTGAAACTGCCGCGCAAAACCTTCTATGACAAACTGGCCCGCTATGGCATCCGCCCAGAGGATTATCGCCGCGCCTGATCTCGCCTCGCTCCCCCCGACCCAACGGCCCTGGCAATCAACCACCCCGGCAGTCCTCAGCTTGGCGATTCCTGCAGGTCACGGGCAGTGGCTCAGGAGAGATCAGGCGTTGTCGCTTTGTGCGGTTTTCCGCACAAGGCTGGCAATCCCTGTGCGAGATTTCGCACAACCCTGTCGTGCCCGCGTGGGGCTGCTGCTGCGCGTTTCAAGTAACCGTCTGTGAAATATATAAAAGATTTCAATTTAAGATGACTTGAAAACAAATCTTGAGCTGTGCCGCGCAACTGGCAATCCTTGGCCGAGGCTTCTGCCATGGCAGGAGATAGGATGAAATCTGGGAGGATTGATATGAAGTTTGTAACCGCTGCTGCCACCGCGATGGCCCTGACAGTAACCGCTGGTGCTGCTAGCGCCGCCTGCGATGACGGCGAAATCGTTGTCAAATTCAGCCATGTAACCAACACAGACAAGCACCCCAAAGGGATCGCGGCCTCTTTGCTGGAACAGCGCATCAACGACGAAATGAATGGCACCATGTGCCTGGAGGTCTACCCGAACTCGACGCTCTATAACGACAACAAGGTGCTGGAAGCCATGTTGCAGGGCGACGTGCAGCTGGCGGCTCCGTCGCTGTCAAAGTTCGAGAAGTTCACCAAGGAATTCCGCCTCTTCGATCTGCCCTTCATGTTCAAGAACATTGATGCGGTTGACGCGTTCCAGGCTTCGCCCGATGGGCAGGCGCTGCTGGACAGCATGCAGCGCCGTGGCCTGCAGGGGCTGGCCTATTGGCACAATGGCATGAAGCAGATGTCGGCGAACCGGCCTCTGGTCGCGCCGACCGATGCCAATGGTCTGAAGTTCCGCGTTCAGTCCTCTGACGTGCTGGTGGCGCAGATGGAAGCCATCGGTGGTTCGCCCCAGAAGATGGCCTTTTCCGAAGTCTACGGTGCTCTGCAGCAGGGTGTTGTCGACGGTCAGGAAAACACCTGGTCCAACATCTACGGCAAGAAGTTCTTTGAAGTGCAGGACGGTGTCACCGAGACCAACCACGGCATTATCGACTATCTGGTTGTGACCAATGTGGACTGGCTGGAAAGCCTGGACGCCCCAGTGCGGGAGCAATTCCTACAGATCCTTGGGGAAGTGACCCAAACCCGCAACGCTGAGTCCACTCAGGTCAACAACGATGCCAAAGCGGCCATCATCGCAGCCGGCGGCGAAGTCCGCAGCCTGGATGCAGCACAGCGTCAGGCCTGGGTTGAAACCATGATGCCCGTCTGGGAGCAGTTCTCTGGTGACGTTGGTCAGGACAAGATCGACGCAGCACAGGCGATCAACGCCAATTACTGATTGATTGGTTGTAACACGCGGACCCGCCCAATTGGCGGGCCGCATCCGAGGGGATGATCCTGTGTGATCAAGGCCCCCGGACTTTCAGGCGGCGTGGGGATCCGCCGCCTGATCTTTTTCTTTCTCAACATCATCGGGGTGACCACTATGTCCGGGGCAAGAACCGGCCTGTCCGGGTTTATCAACACATTGGAAGAAACGCTGATCGCGTTGCTTCTGGGGCTGATGACGCTGATAACATTTGCCAATGTAATCGCGCGATTTGCCTTTAACTCCAATATCCTTTGGGCGCTGGAACTGACAGTCTTCCTGTTTGCCTGGTTGGTGCTACTAGGGGCGTCCTATGCGGTTAAGACCCATACGCACCTGGGCGTGGATGCCATCGTCAATATTCTGTCACCGGGGGCGCGCCGGGGTGTGGCGCTTGTTGCTGCGGCGGCTTGCCTGGTGTTTTCCCTGCTGCTGCTGAAAGGCGCCTATGACTACTGGGCGGTGTTTGCGGATCTGCCGCCAACCTCTGGCCGCTGGTTTCCAACCGGGTTTGACATGAAAGCGCGCAGCCAGAGTTTTTACGAGGTGCAGGATGTGCCCATGGTGGGTATTTTCCGCTTTTTGGAAGAGCTGATCAACTACGGCGACTCTTACGAGAAACTGCCCAAGGTGGTGCCCTATGTGGTGTTGCCCCTGTCGATGCTGTTGCTGGTTTTCCGCTTTTCCCAAGCCCTGATGCAGGTGCTGCGCGGCGAGGCGGATCGGCTGGTGGCCAGCCATGAGGTCGAAGATGAGTTGGACGAGGCCCGCGCCCGGGCTACCGAGGGAGAAAACTAATGGATGTAATTTTTCTCTTTGCCATGGTGATTGGCCTGATGTTGATCGGGGTGCCGATTGCCATCTCGCTGGGCCTCAGCTCGGTTCTGTTTTTGCTGATCTATTCCGACAGTTCGCTGGCAAGCGTTGCTGGCACTCTGTTTGAGGCCTTTGAAGGCCACTTTACCCTGCTGGCCATTCCGTTTTTCATTCTGGCCTCTACCTTTATGTCCACTGGCGGCGTGGCGCAGCGGATCATTCGCTTTTCCATCGCCTGTGTTGGGCATTTCCAGGGTGGCCTGGCCATTGCCGGCGTTTTTGCCTGTATGATGTTTGCCGCACTCTCTGGCTCTTCGCCTGCCACGGTTGTTGCTATCGGTTCGATCGTGATCGCAGCGATGCGCCAGGCGGGTTACACCAAGGAGTTTGCCGCCGGGGTGATCTGTAATGCCGGCACCCTGGGCATCCTGATCCCCCCCTCGATCGTCATGGTGGTCTATGCGGCCTCAGTGGATGTCTCGGTAGGGCGGATGTTCCTGGCTGGCATCATTCCGGGCCTTTTGGCAGGCATCATGCTGATGGTGACGATCTATGTGATTGCCCGGATCAAAAACATGCCCAAGGGCAACTGGGCCGGTTGGGGCGAAGTTGGCGCTTCGTTCCGGGAGGCCTTCTGGGGCTTGTTCCTGATCGTGATCATCATGGTGGGTATCTATGGCTACCCTTGGTACTCGGCGGAGCTGGGGCTTTATAAAGAAGACGCCATCTTTACCCCCACGGAAGCGGCTGCTGTGGCTTCGGTCTATGCCTTCTTTGTTGCCACCTTTGTCTATCGTGACATGGGGCCTTTGGCTGAAACCGAACAAACCCCGCGCCGGTCGGTGTTTCAGGCGCCGCAGGCTTTGCTGACGGTTTGGGCACATAAGGACACCAAGAAAGCGCTGTTTGATGCGGGCAAGCTGACGGTGACGCTGATGTTTGTGATCGCCAATGCGCTGATCCTGAAACATGTGCTGACCGATGAACAGGTGCCGCAGCATATCGCCAATGCGATGCTGTCCGCAGGTTTTGGGCCGGTGATGTTCCTGATCGTGGTGAACATTATCCTGCTGATTGGTGGTCAGTTCATGGAGCCTTCTGGATTGTTGGTGATCGTGGCGCCGCTGGTGTTCCCTATTGCCATTGAGCTGGGCATTGACCCGATCCATCTGGGCATCATCATGGTTGTGAACATGGAAATCGGCATGATTACCCCGCCGGTGGGCCTGAACCTCTTTGTTACCTCCGGGGTGGCGGGCATGCCGATGATGGCGGTGGTGCGGGCGGCCTTGCCCTTCCTGGCGGTGCTTTTTGTCTTCCTGATCATGGTGACATATATCCCCTGGCTGAGCACCTTGATCCCCAATGCGCTTATGGGGCCTGAGATTATCACCAACTAAAGCGTCCGGCCTGTAACCTGCGGTATCGCGCATCACTTTTTTGCGCTGAGCCGCAGGCGAAGGCAGCGACCAAGTGGTTTATGTTTAAGGCCGGGCGCTCTAGGGGGTTGCCTCCAAGTGAAACAGAAAACGCCCCGGATTTGGTCCGGGGCGTTTTTGTTTTGGCGGCGTAAGGGCAGGGCGGCGCCTGCCTATGGGTTAGGGGCCAACTGCAATAGGGGGGATCAACTGGCGTCGAGGGCGGCGATAATGGGGGAGAAATCTGCGGCCTTTAGGCTGGCGCCGCCAACAAGGGCGCCGTCGACGTTGGAGGTGGCAAAGATTTCAGCGGCATTGCCCGGTTTTACCGACCCGCCATAGAGCAGGCGGGTAGCATCGGCCATTTCGGTGCCGAACCTGGTGGTGAGGGCCTGGCGCAGGAAGTCATGGACTTCGGCAATTTGGGCCAGGCTTGGCACTTTGCCGGTGCCAATGGCCCAGACCGGTTCATAGGCGATGACGGTGTTTTGGCCTGTGGCGCCGTCGGGCAGGGAGGCGGCCAGTTGGTTGCCAACAACGCCCAGGGTGTCCCCGGATTCGCGCTCTGCCAGGGTTTCGCCAAGACAGACAATCGCGGTGAGACCGGCGCTCCAGGCGGATTTTGTTTTTGCAGCAACGTCTTCGCTGGTCTCAGCGTGGTCGGCGCGGCGCTCTGAGTGGCCAAGAATGACAGCGGTCGCGCCGGCGTCTTTGAGCATGTCAGACGACAGGTCGCCGGTGTGAGCCCCAGCAGTTGCTGCGTGGCAATCCTGGCCGCCAATTGCTACAGGGCTATCTGCAGCAATCTGGGCAGCACGGGACAGCAGCGTGGCGGGGGGGCAAATCAGCAGATCTGATGTGGCGGCGTGTTGGCCCTGTATCAGGGTTTCAAGCTCGGCCAAGGCTGCGCTTGTGCCATTCATCTTCCAATTGCCCGCTGCCATTTTCTGCCGCATCTGTCGCTCCCTTGGTCAATATCTGGCCAAGTGGTAGCACCGGGGGCAGGGCGGGGCAATCGGGCAAGGGCCTGAGGGCGAGGCCTTTTGCCATTTCATGAGCGGAGACGCCATCTGTCAGCGCAGGCATCCTTGGCTAAATGGGCTGCGAACCTGTCACAGGTTTGGCACATCCTTAAAGCTGATGGATTCACCACAGCCGCAGGCCTCTGACACGTTGGGATTGTTGAACTTGAAGGCGCTTTCCAACAGCGAGGTCTCATAGTCGATTTCGGTGCCAAAGAGGAACATCTGCGCCATAGGGGCAATAAGCACCTTTGCGCCGTCCTGTTCCACCACCTCGTCGTTCTTGTCCGGCTCGTCGACATATTCCATGGTGTATTCCATCCCCGCACAGCCGCCCTTTTTGACGCCAATGCGCAGGCCTGCGTGGCCACCGCTGGTCATCAGTTTGGTGATCTGGGCCGCAGCCCGGGGGGTGATTGTCACAGCCTGTTTGCCGGGAATGCCGAACATAAGTGTCTCCAATGCGCGCGTTTCCTCTTATCTAGGCCCGCGAAGGGGCAGGCTCAAGAGGCAGTGGGCAGCAAAACGGGCCGCAAAGGGACAAGCGGCCCGTTCAAACCTAACACAGCAGGGATTTATGAGACTTAAAGCCCCATGCAGTTGGCGTAGTAGGTGACTGTTGCGGGCCAGTCAGAAAAGATGCCTTCGATCTCGACATCCTGGGCCAGAACATCAAGAATTTCGTAATAGCTGGAGGCATTGCTGACCGCGGGCTGTACGGTCTGGAAGTACCAACCGCCCCCTGTGGTCAGCGGGCCAGAGCGCTCCAGGGTCCAGGTGACCAGCTTGAGCCCGGCAGCCTTGGCCTCTTTGGCGTAGGGGGAGGGTACCATTTTGCCATCTTCAAGGGTAACCAGCATCCACATGGGCGGGGCGATGTAGTTCACGCCCATATCGGCCAGTTCCTGCATCGTGGGGCTAAAGCTGCTGGGATCCATTGGATCCAGCGGCGTTGCACCGCTGTAGCGCCCATCCAGATAGACCGCCTGTTTGCCAAATGCGGGCTCGTTCTGGATCCAGTATTTTACCACCTCCAGATCAAAGCTCTGGGCCCAGACATCGGTCGCGGGGATGCCGGCCGCCTTGTAGTCGTCGATCATCTTCTGGGCGTAGGCCTCCAGAGTGAAGCCGTTGAAGGGCATCTCAACTGCGGGGGATTTGAGCTCTGGGGTGAACTTGGCGCCCAGAGATTTGAACAGGGCGATGGATTCCGCATGGGTCATCGCGGTGGCACCATCCGCATATTGGCTGCTGCGCCAGGAGGGCGAGCCGCCCTGGGAAGCCGCCGCTGTGGTTGCCGTCTTGTCAAAGCTGTCCATCTTGGGCGTCAGGCTGCGGAACTGCTCCAGGGTGATCTCTGAGCTGCGGCATTCGGCCGAGGCAGGGGCGGTGCCGCTGGCCGGGGTGAACGGCGTGATGCAGGTTTCAGCCAGATCGGTGGTCAGGATATTGGTGGTGGTGTGCAGATCGTTTTGCGCGTGACGGCAGATCAGCTCCAGATCCTTGGTGAAGGTCACGTCGCATTCCAAAATGCCCGCGCCCATCTGCGCGGCGGCAACATTGGACTGCACGGTATGTTCGGGGAACATCAGCGGCGCGCCCCGGTGGCCAATCGAAAAGGTGCTGCGGGCAGGCAGCTGCGCCGCACAGGACTGCAGTTTTGACTTCAGCGCCCCTTCGGGCAGCTTTTCGATCAGATAGGCCGGGCGGGGACCATAGCTGAGACTCGTCTCAGCGGCGTTGACCTCTGGTGCGAAACTGGCGGATCCAAGGGTGAGAGCGATGAGCGACAGGGTAAGGGCGTTGCGCAATGGAATTCTCCAAAGAAGTTGATTTTCAAAAGAGAAATCGCGGCGAAAGGTAAAGCCTTTGCCGCGATCCGATGAAGCTTTTGTGACCTCTTTGAGGTTGAGCCCGGGTGGAGCTTACATGAAGCCCAACTCGAGGCGGGCCTCGTCTGACATCATTTCCATACCCCAGGGCGGCTCCCAGGTGATTTCCACATCAACGGATTTGACCCCAGCCACAGGTGAGACGGCGTCAACAATCCAGCCGGGCATTTCACCGGCGACAGGGCAGCCAGGGGCGGTGAGCGTCATGATGATCTGCACGTCGTTTTCATCAGAGATGTCGATGGTATAGATCAGGCCCAGCTCATAGATATTGACCGGAATTTCAGGGTCATAGACTGAACGACAGGCCTCGACGATCTGATCGAAGAGCGGGTGTTCAACGGAAGACGGCGCAATCAGCGGCGTTCCTTCAAGTGGTTCGGAAGCGTTGGTCATGTCGATCCCTGACAGTTAATCCGACTGTTTATATAGGGAAACTGTAGAGGGAGGTCCAGAGGCAGCGAAAGAAAGCCGTCAGTTGAAGCTGGTGTTTCCAAAATATCTAAGCGGGCAGCACCAATGACCGCAGCCAGCCCAAAGCAGCCTCGCTGTCTGCCTACCTGGTTCAATGGGGGCTCATGCAGGTCGGGCGGAGCGCTGCCGTTTGCTGCGTTGCGAAGGGGGCGCTGCCTTACAGGAAAAAGCGGAAGTTTACGCCCTGGCAGACCGAGACCCAGATACTGTGCTGCGCAGCAACGTCGGCTAAAGCAATATCACATTCTAGGCCTGCACTTTTAACACTACAGCAATAATTTCGCTTTCATATGCAGGTTGTAATAAACCCACATCTTTGGTTTTAAGAATATCCAATGCATTTCCAGCGCTTTGCTTACCGGACTGCAAACCCAAGCTGCCGAGGTAGGCTATGAATTGTCTTGCGAATTTAGACGTCAACTTGGCTTCCGGCGCCGCTGCTGCTTTGTTGGCGGTCTGCTCCGTTGTTCTGGTCCGGATTGCACGAAATATTCCCTTTGCCGGTCAGCTCTCCTTTGTTCTGACCTTGGCAGCGATGCTGTGGTGGCTTTTCACTGTGGTATTCGATTTGGCTTCGCAAAGCGAAACCTGCAAAGTCGGGTGGTCCTTGGCAGCCTGGCCTGGAATCGTCCTGGTGCCTATCGCGTGGACATTCTTTGTCTTCGACTACTCGATGAGCAAGCGCCGGATCCGCCGACCGGTCCGGATTATGGCCTATATTGGCCTGCCAAGCCTGGTAAGCGTTATCGCCGTTACAAACCGCTGGACGCACCTGCTTTATGGCCCAGACACCCGGCTTGTGACAGAGGGCGGCAATAGCTTCGTGATATTTGACCACGGACCGCTCTTCTTTGCGGTTGCCGCGGTCCTATACATATTTCTGATTGCCGCTTTGGGCCTGCTTACTTTCGTTTTTCTCAAGGCGAAAAAAGTCATCCGCCCCTTCATGGGCGCCTTGATCATCATCACGGCAGCTCCGGTGGCGGCCAATCTGGCTTATATCGGCTGGGGTGTGACGGTTTTTGGCTTCGACCCGACGCCGTTTACATTTGCAGTTTCACTCATCGCTTTGAGCTGGCTGCTTGTGAACAATTCGATGATGGATACGGCTGCCCAGGGTCGGCTTCTTATGTTCTACGCCACCCAGGATCCCGTGATCCTAGTGGATGCGGGCGGTCATTTTGTCAGTGCCAATCCTGCAGCCAAAGATTTTTTCATCCATCAGCTTCCGAAACATGGCGCAACTCTTGAACACTTGGACGGAATCGGGCCGCTGCTGAAAGATCTCATAGAAGATGGAGATATCAATAGCGCTGCACCGATCAGGATTGGTGGACGTGTCTTTGACCCGCGCGCGGTTCCGATTGACAGCCCGATCCAGTCCCAGATTCCCTTGCTGGGCTGGTCTATCTCACTGGTCGACATCACCGAAAGAGAACGCTCCGCCGAGGCCCTTCGTGAAGCACTGGCGCATGCCGAATCCGCCAACCGCGCGAAGACGCACTTCCTTGCCAATGTCAGCCATGAAATCCGTACACCACTCAATGGTGTGCTTGGAATGGCGGCAGTCCTGAGCGAAACCGCGCTAGATGAAGAACAGCGCGAATTTCTGCAGGCCATCGAAGATTCGGGTCAGATCTTGCTTACGACGATTGGGGATGTCCTTGATCTGTCAAAGATCGAAGCCGGAAAGATGACGCTGGAAAACAGACCATTCGCGCTCCGGGTTGCGCTGGAAGGAGCGCGTGCTCTCTTTTCCGCAAAGGCCAACGAAAAGGGGTTAAGCCTCAGTGTAGAAATACACGAAGATTTGCCAAAGGCCATTATTGGCGACGATCACCGGTTTCGTCAGGTGCTGCACAACCTCGTATCCAACGCGGTCAAATTCACCCAAACCGGCAGCGTCACGCTCACTGCAGAGCCCGCAGATAACGGCGCGCTCCTGCTGGTTCGTGTCAGCGACACAGGACCAGGCGTATCACGCGAAGCCCGGGACACGATCTTTCAACCCTTCCAGCAGGCGGATGGCAGCGATGCCCGCAAATTCGGCGGTACAGGTCTTGGGCTTTCGATATCGCGACAGCTTTGCCATCTGATGGGGGGTAGCCTACAATTGGCAACCGGCGTTGAGCAGGGGGCAACCTTCGAAATAAGACTGCCGCTGTTGCCGGCCACCGATGAACCGAAGGCAGAAACGCAGCCCGTCTTGCGGTCGGCTTCGGCTCCGGAACCTACGGCCGTGGATGTCCTTGTGGTCGATGACAACAAGACGAACAGGCTCATCCTACAGAAGTTTCTTTCTTCCGTATGTCGGGTCAAATCCGTCTCCAGCGGACCTGAGGCAATCGACTTGGCGCGCTCATTTGCTTTCGATGTCATCTTGATGGATATTCAGATGCCGGAAATGGACGGTGTGGAAACCACGCAGAAAATCCGCTGCATTGAACAGGAGATTGGCCGTGAGCCAAGTTTCATTGTGGCCGTGACCGCGAACGCCATGCCGGAGCAGCTGAACCACTACCTGTCAGCCGGCATGGATGAGGTGCTGGCAAAGCCGGTGTCAAAAGAACCTTTGCTCTCTCTTATCAGAGACTTATGAGGCGTTTTTGCTTGGGCTGCCTGGCGTCATCTGGCGGCGATGATCAGGTTCGGGGGCGAGCCCATACCTCCCAACTTGTTGCACAGCGGCGAAGGTCAACGGCCCCGGTGCGGGCCGTTCTTGATTATCCCATAACTTTGCTAATGTCGCTATCCTGTGCTCTGACAAGGAAACAGACGATGAAGAGAGGCCGTTTCAGCGGAGAACAGATTAGCGCGATATTGCGGGATGATCGCAAAGTCCAAGGGCACTTCGAAACTTGCTCACCCCAAGCGGGCAGGAGATATTACCAAGCGTCGCGAAACGCTTTCAGGCTATCTGCGTAGGCCAGTGTCAACCCAGGATCGGGCTCAATCTGTTTGTGCGTTCGGGGGGCAAAAAGAACATCAGAAACGCTTCCATCACCACGGGCCAATATCGCCAGTCTGGCAGCTCCCAAGGCTGCGCCTTGTGCACCGCTGTCGGGCACCTTCAGCGTGAGACCGGTAATATCTGCGATCATCTGCAACCATGTCTGCGACTGGCTGCCGCCGCCTGCAACGATCACAGTTTGCGGTAACGATCCGCTTTTGCCGAGTGCGCTGCAACAATCGGCAAAAGCATATCCAACGCCTTCCATGACCCCTTGGACCATGTCCGTCAAAGTGTGGTCGCGGCGAAGGCCAAGGAACGCAGCGGTGGCATCGGGGGCATTGTGCGGTGTCCGTTCACCAGACAGATACGGCTGGAAGGTGATCGGCGATGGCTTGGTCACCTCCGTGACCATGGAGGTCAGTTCTGCAGGCGTTTTGTTGGTGATCTGACCGAACCAGGCCAGCCCGTCCGTTGCTGATAAAATAACACCCATTTGATGCCAACTATCCGGTATGGCATGGCAAAAGCCATGGACTGCATTGTCCGTATTGGTGGCAAATTGATCTGTGACGTTGAACAGAACACCAGAGGTTCCCAAGGAGAGAAACCCCTGTCCAGGCGTGACTGCGCCCAAACCGCAGGCGGTGGCGGCGTTGTCGCCAGCACCACCTGCGATGGATACAGCGCCAACGCCCCAGCGTGCCGCTAATTCTGGCCGTAAATCACCTGCATGAGCGCTGCCTTCGACCAAACGGGGCATATGCTGCCGTGTCAGATCCGTCGCGGCCAAGAGATCATCTGACCAATCGCGCTTTGCAACGTCCAGCCAGAGTGTCCCTGCCGCGTCAGACATTTCGGAGAGGTGTTCGCCAGTCAGCCACAGGTTCACATAGTCTTTTGGTAATAAAACCTTGCGGGTCTGACCAAAAATCTCGGGTTCATTCTTTTTCACCCAACGCAATTTGGGCGCGGTGAAGCCCGCCATAACAATGTTGCCGCCAATGCCGCGAAAATCTGCCCGGGATTCAAGCTCTGCACATTCCAAATGCGCCCGCCCGTCGTTCCATAAGATTGCCGGTCGCAACGCCTGATCATCGTCCCCAAGCAATGTCGCCCCGTGCATGTGACCGGAAACGCCGATGCTACGCAGTGCCGCAAATGCGGTTGGTGCCAGCGCACGAACCTGGTCAATTGCAGCTTCACAGGCTGCAATCCACGAGGTCGGGCTTTGCTCACTCCACTTGGGGTGGGGGCGTTCAACTGTGAGGGCGCAACTGCCTTCAGCAAGTACCGTTTGGCGCCCATCAATCAGCAGCGCCTTGACGCCAGATGTCCCCAAATCCAAACCAAGATATGTCATGGCGACCTCTTCGTTGTTAAGTGCAGGCTACCGGCGAAAAAGATCGCCGGTGGCCTTGGGAGGTTCTTAGAATGGGCTATCAGGATAGTAGAAATCCATCGCATTCTCTTGTGTCACCAGCACGGAACCGATCACAAAGTTACCTGAAACCGGCGCGTTAGACGTGAGGCCCACCGCTGTCAGCTCAATCGCGGTGGCAATCATGGACGGTGGATATGTGACGTTGGCCGGGATCATCGCGTCGCCATCGGCAGTCCGCTTGATCATTTCCTTCATGCCTGCGCCACCCAGCACAAATTGCACGTCATCGCGCCCGGCAGCCTCAATGGCGGCCAATACGCCGATGGCCATGTCATCATCCGATGCCCAGACCGCGTCGATGCTGGGGTATTTCGACAAGAAATCCTGCATCACGGTAAAGCTGTCATCACGGTTCCAGTTGCCGTGCTCCATATCCAGAACGTTAATGCCGGACCCTTCGATCGCTGCGGTGAACGCGTCGACACGCTCATTGTCGATGGTGGTGGGAATGCCACGGAAGACAACGATATCGCCGCCGTCTGGCATCTTGGACGCCATATAGTTGCCGGACACTGTGCCGAAACCGGTGTTGTCCCCTGCCACATATAGGTCTTGGATGCCTTCAACGGAGAGACCGCGGTCAACAACTGTTACCCAGGCGCCGCTCTCGGCCACGGCCTGAACCGGAGGCGTCAGCGGATCGGACTCAAAGGGCAAAACAACAAGCGCGTCGATGTTGCGGGTGGCGACCATGTCTTCGATGTCATTGACCTGTTTGCCCGGATCAGAGGCCGTGGCCAGAACAAAATCAAGACCAGGATATACATCTTCCAGACGCTTTACCGTTTCAGCGGCGTGGAAGTTCATACCACCGGCCCAGCCGTGTGTCGCGGCTGGAATGGACACGCCGATCACTTTGACGCTGTCGTCTGCAAGTGCAGCGGTGCTGACTGTCGCCGTCAATGCAGCGGCGATAAACGTTTTTGTATATTTCATGTTTGCTCCTCCCATGAAGCGGTTGCGCGCGGCTTAACTTGCCGCCTTGCGTTCGCGCTGTAAGATCACAGCGAGAATTATGATGACCCCTTGGATCGCACCGTTCAGATAGGGCGAGACAAAGTCGGTCAGATTGAGAATGTTGCCGATCAGGCTGAGGATGAGCACGCCGATAACCGTGCCCCAGACCCGGCCAAAGCCGCCTTTGAGCACAGTGCCGCCAATGATTACGGCTGCGATAGCCTCCAGCTCCCACAACACGCCGGTTGATGCGGAGGCGGAGCCAAGGCGCGGGACGTACATGATCGTGGCGATGCCAACCAGGATCCCCAGAGCGGCATAAGAGATCAGGCGGGTGCGGCGGACATTTACGTTGGAATAATGCGCCACATGCTCGTTTGACCCTGTTGCCGCGCAGTGACGGCCATAGGCGGTGCGGGACATGATGATCTCGCCGATAATCACGACCAAGGCAAAAACGATAATCGGCCAGCTGATCCCGAGAA
>Ga0316204_10008861_pt1 | contig 13720 bp, 14 predicted proteins | sample 6monrhotite_MG_2_FD_205661 | JGI IMG/M metagenome (GOLD analysis project Ga0316204, IMG submission 205661) | Microbial mat bacterial communities from mineral coupon in-situ incubated in ocean water Damariscotta River, Maine, United States -... | ecosystem: Environmental > Aquatic > Marine >... | reverse complement strand
TGGAGGTGGTACGCGACCATAAAGATAATTGTATTATTATTTGCTCCATCGAAAATTTGGACCCCATGGGTGTGCATACGGGTGACTCCATTACCGTGGCTCCGGCGCAAACGCTGACTGACAAAGAGCTGCAAATCATGCGTGATGCCTCCTTGGCGGTATTGCGTGAGATTGGTGTTGATACGGGCGGGTCTAACGTTCAGTTCGCTATCAACCCTGATGATGGTCGTATGATTGTTATCGAGATGAATCCTCGTGTGTCACGCTCGTCTGCGTTGGCTTCAAAAGCAACTGGGTTTCCGATAGCTAAAATCGCGGCGAAGCTTGCGGTTGGTTATACGCTTGATGAGTTGCGCAACGAAATCACGGGTGGCGCTACACCGGCATCGTTTGAACCTTCGATCGATTATGTAGTCACCAAAGTGCCTCGTTTTACCTTTGAAAAATTTCCTCAGGCAGAGGCTATCTTAGGTACGCAAATGAAGTCGGTAGGCGAAGTGATGGCCATGGGCCGTACACTGCAAGAGTCGCTGCAAAAAGCACTACGTGGTTTAGAGACGGGTGTTGATGGTTTGGATGGGAAGTTAGATCTCGCTGCAATGAGTGATGATGATGTTACTGCAAGCTTACGTAACGAATTACGTATTCCGGGGCCTGAGCGCTTGTGGTTTGTGGGTGACGCTTTTCGCTTTGGCTGGTCGGTAGAAGAGGTGCATGAGCACAGTAAAATTGATCGGTGGTTCTTGGTGCAGATCGAAGATTTAATTCGTTCTGAGCAGGAAGTGATTGGGCAGGACCTTGCTTCTTTTAGTGAAGATCGGCTGTTTCGTCTGAAGCGAAAAGGTTTTTCTGATCGCCGTCTGGCAGTTTTGTTGGAAGCCTCTGAAAAAACTGTGCGTGAGTATCGTCAATCTATGGGTATTCGTCCGATCTATAAGCGTGTCGATTCCTGCGCAGCTGAGTTCTCTACTGAAACGGCTTACATGTATTCCACTTACGAGGAGGAGTGTGAAGCCGCGCCGACTAATAAAGAAAAAATTATTGTGTTGGGTGGTGGACCGAATCGAATTGGTCAGGGTATCGAGTTTGATTATTGTTGTGTTCACGCAGCACTTGCGATGCGTGAAGATGGCTATGAGACGATTATGGTTAACTGTAATCCAGAGACTGTTTCTACCGATTACGATACATCGGATCGATTATTTTTTGAGCCATTAACGCTTGAAGATGTGTTGGAAATTATTGATCTTGAAAAGCCCAAAGGCGTCATTGTTCAATATGGTGGTCAAACACCATTAAAACTTGCTAGAGATTTAGAAGCCGCGGGTGCGCCCATTGTTGGCACGACGCCAGATTCAATTGATTTGGCGGAAGATCGCGAGCGCTTTCAGCAAATGCTCCAAAAACTTGGCTTGCTACAGCCCTCTAACTGTACCGCACGTAATGCAGAGCAGGCCGTGGATGCTGCTCGTGAAATGGGTTTCCCTCTGGTTGTTCGTCCCTCTTATGTGCTGGGTGGTCGTGCGATGGAGATTGTTTATAGTGAAGAAGGTCTTCTGAACTATATGCAAAATGCAGTACAAGTTTCTAACGACTCGCCAATTTTGCTAGATCGCTTTTTGGATAATGCAGTTGAGTTGGATGTGGATGCGATATGTGACGGCGAAGCAGTGGTTATTGGCGGAATTATGGAGCATATTGAGCAAGCAGGTGTCCACTCAGGGGACTCGGGTTGCTCCTTGCCGCCTTACAGTGTTTCTGCTGAAGACCAAGAAAAAATCCGTGATCAGACAGCGATGATGGCGCGCGAGTTGGGTGTGGTAGGTTTGATGAACGTGCAGTTCGCGATTCAAGATGGCGAGATTTATGTGATTGAAGTTAATCCTCGTGCATCAAGGACGGTACCGTTCGTATCGAAAGCGATTGGTTGTCCATTAGCCAAAGTTGCGGCACGCTGTATGGTTGGTCAAAGTTTGAAGAGGCAGGGTTTTATCAAGGAAATCGTGCCACCGTATTTCAGTGTTAAAGAGGCTGTATTCCCATTTGCTAAGTTTCCAGGTGTTGACCCCTTACTTGGGCCTGAAATGAAATCTACCGGTGAGGTTATGGGGGTAGGGGCTACTTTCGCAGAAGCTTTCGCAAAATCTCAAGACGGTGCCGGGGTTGTTCTGCCTAAAGAAGGTAAGGCTTTTGTTAGTGTGAGGGATCAGGACAAGTCAATAATTATTGAGGTTGCTCGTGATTTGCTTGAGGTAGGCTTTAGTGTATTAGCGACATTAGGTACGGCCAAGACTTTGGAAGCGGCGGGTATTGAATGCCAAAGAGTGAATAAAGTCACCGAAGGTCGACCTCATATTGTTGACATGATTAAAAATGAAGAAATTTCATTGATTGTGAATACCACTGAAGGTCGCCAAGCCATTTCAGACTCTTTTACTATTCGTCGGCAAGCATTGCAGCATAAAGTACCCTATTACACGACTGTCGCAGGTGCTAGGGCGACCTGTATGGCTTTAAAGCAAGACGCAGATTATGACGTGCGCAGACTGCAAGATTTGCATAAGGAGATAAATGCATGACTACTATCCCACTAACCTCAACTGGGGCTGAACGTCTGCGAGAAGAGTTAAAGCAGTTAAAGTCTGTTGAGCGGCCAAGGATTATTAATGCAATTGCCGAGGCAAGAGCGCATGGGGATTTAAAAGAGAATGCTGAATACCATGCAGCTAAAGAAGAGCAGGGGTTTGTTGAAGGTCGGATTGCTGATGTTGAAGGTCAGTTAGGTTCGGCTCAGATTATTGATGTCACTAAGCTAAATGCAGGCACACGCGTTGTGTTTGGTGCGACAGTTGATTTGATGGAAGACGAAAGCGGTGTTGAGGTTACTTATCAGATCGTGGGTGACTTGGAAGCTGATATTTCTAAAAGCCGAATATCTATTAGCTCGCCTATTGCTCGTGCCCTAATCGGCAAAGAAGAGGGTGATATTGCGCTTGTTAACGCACCTGGTGGTGATAAAGAATATGAAATATTGCGGGTTCAGTATATTTGAGTTCTAACTGATGTTAGTCAATAGATTTGTTTCGATCATTGAACGTCTTGTCCAATCTATTTGGGCTGGTGCCCTTATTGCTATTGGCTATATCGCTGTTCCTGTTTTATTTCAGTCTATTGATGAACGTAGATTGGCTGGAGAGGTAGCGGGTAATATTTTCTCAGTATTGAATTATGTTGGTTTGAGTGCTGGGGTAGTTTTGCTTGTCTGTGGCGTGTTGCTTGCGGGGTGGGGCTGGTTTAAAACGCTCAGAGCTGCGGTATTACTTTCTATGATCGCCTTGGTATTGCTTAGTCTTGGTGTTTTACAGCCGATGATGCAGGACTTAAAGTCGGTGGGCTTAGTTTTCGGAAGTGAAGCTGCCCGTCAATTTGGGCAGCTTCATGGTGTGTCTTCAGTGTTGTATGTTGTGCTTAGTTTGTTGGGTCTGTATGTGGCGGCTGGATCTAGCTTACAGGTAAAAAAATAAAGACTTTAATTAGAAGCTTATTTTTGGTTTTTCGCTGTTGCGACGAAAAATGACCGCGATGTGCCCTATTCGCTGTACTAGTTCGGCTTTGTTTTGTTTTGTGATGTCGGTAATCATTTGGTTGCGAACGTCCTTATCTCCAGCGTTTAAGCGAACTTTGATGAGTTCGTGATGCTCTAAAGCCAGTGTTATTTCAGCATGCACCGCTTCGGTTAGGCCATTAGAGCCAATCATTACTACGGGTTTTAGGTTGTGGCCAAGTTTTCGTAGTTGACGTTTTTGATTTTCAGATAAAGGCATTGCCGGTAGAGACTCCATAAATGGATGATACAAATAAGGGGCAGAGTTTATCACGAGCCCAAAAAGGTTTCACTGTTGCTGCGAGCCCATTGAATGGAGTTAAGGTTGATTTGGCTGTAGTGATTGTGCTTGGAATATTGTTGCTGATTACTCATGGTTTGTTGAGTGAGTCGACGTTGGTTCAATTGGCTATTTTGTTGGGCTATGGTTTGACAGCAATGGCGTGGATTGTTTTGAAGACGCGTCGATTAATGTCTAAACTTGCAGTGGTCGACTCCGATAGTGGTGTGAGTGGTTAATGGCGAGAAGTAAGAGTAGTGGGCGATGGTTGCAAGAGCATGAGTCGGATGAGTATGTTCAGCGTGCACGCAAAGAGGGTTATCGATCTAGGGCGGTTTATAAACTATTAGAAATTGATGGCAAGGATAAGCTGTTTCGTAATGGTATGTGCGTGATTGATTTGGGCTCTGCTCCGGGGGGATGGTCTCAGATTGCTATAAAACGAGTTGGTGAAAAAGGTAAAGTAGTGGCTCTGGATATTCTGCCTATGGAACCTATTGATGGGGTTGAGTTCATACAGGGGGATTTTAGAGAAGATGGCGTGTTTGCTGAGTTAATTTCTAGGGTAGAAAGTTCTGGAGTAGACCTTGTTATTTCAGATATTGCCCCCAATATCAGTGGCATGGCAGCCATGGATCAGCCGAGGGCGATGTATTTAACTGAGTTGGCGTTAGATACTGCACGTCAGGTGTTGAAGCCTGGTGGGGTATTTTTAGTGAAATTATTTCAAGGCGAGGGGTATGAAGAATACCTCAAGGATGTGCGTACATCATTCGCTAAGGTGTTAATACGTAAGCCAAAAGCATCACGAGCAAGATCTCGTGAAGTGTATCTTATAGCCAGGGGCTTTAAGATATAGTAAGGTCTGAATTTATTAGGAATTGTCTGTTTTTTTGTGGTGGTGGTACCAATGTTTGGTGCTAAGCGCTTGATTGAGCAGCCTGCCACCAGAGGGGATTTACTTTGAACGATATGGCAAAAAATCTGGTTTTGTGGATAGTGATTGCGCTAGTGCTGATGATGGTCTTCAGTAACTTCAATCCTTCGCAAGTATCTTCGCACGTTAAGTCTTACTCTGAGTTTATTAATGATGTTACTCAGGGGCAGGTGGAAACCGTCCTTATTGAAGGTCGCTCGATACAGGGGCGTACTCGTAGTGGCGATCAGTTTGTAACCTATAATCCTGGTGATCCGGGTTTAGTAGGTGACTTATTAGACTATGGAGTGGAGATTAATTCACGCGCACCAGAGCAGCAAGGGCTGTTGATGCAGGTATTTATCTCCTGGTTCCCAATGTTGTTGCTTATTGGTGTATGGATTTTCTTTATGCGTCAAATGCAAGGTGGCGGTGGTGGCCGCGGCGCGATGTCATTCGGAAAAAGCAAGGCCAAGCTGCTAAGTGAAGATCAGGTCAAGGTGACTTTTGCTGATGTTGCCGGGGTTGATGAGGCGAAAGATGAAGTCGAGGAACTGGTTGAATTTTTAAGGGACCCGAGCAAATTTCAAAAGTTGGGTGGAAAAATACCTCGTGGTGTTTTGATGGTGGGTTCGCCTGGTACGGGTAAGACGTTGCTGGCCAAAGCTATCGCGGGTGAAGCTAAAGTACCTTTTTTCTCGATTTCAGGCTCAGACTTTGTCGAGATGTTTGTTGGTGTCGGTGCTTCTCGAGTCCGAGATATGTTTGAACAGGCAAAGAAGCATTCTCCTTGCATTATATTTATTGATGAGATTGATGCGGTAGGGCGCCATCGTGGTGCTGGTTTGGGTGGTGGCCATGATGAGCGTGAGCAAACCTTAAATCAGTTGTTGGTTGAAATGGATGGCTTTGAGGGTAGTGAGGGTGTCATCGTGATCGCGGCGACTAATCGCCCTGATGTCCTTGACCCTGCTTTGTTGCGCCCTGGACGTTTTGATCGCCAGGTGGTTGTTCCTTTGCCAGACTTGCGTGGTCGTGAGCATATCTTGCGTGTCCACATGAGAAAGGTTCCTCTTGGTGATGATGTCAAGCCAGGATTGATTGCGCGAGGTACGCCGGGCTTTTCTGGTGCGGATCTGGCAAACCTTGTGAATGAGGCTGCTTTATTTGCGGCTCGTGGTGATAAGCGTTTGGTCAGCATGGAAGAGTTTGAGCGCGCCAAGGATAAAATAATCATGGGCGCTGAACGTAAGTCGATGGTGATGAATGATGATGAGAAAAAGCTGACAGCGTATCATGAGGCCGGTCATGCCATTGTGGGTCGTTTGGTGCCTGCGCATGATCCAGTTTATAAAGTGAGTATTATTCCTCGTGGTCGTGCGTTGGGTGTCACGATGTTTCTGCCTGAAGAGGATCGCTACAGCTATAGCAAGCAGCGCTTAGAGAGTCAGATTAGTAGCCTGTTTGGTGGGCGTATTGCTGAGGAGTTGATTTTCGGTTTCGATCAGGTTACTACGGGGGCTTCTAACGATATTCAGCGCAGTACAGAGCTTGCGCGTAATATGGTGACTAAATGGGGTTTATCTGAAAGATTGGGGCCGCTCACGTATAGTGAAGAGGATGGTGAAGTGTTTTTGGGCCATTCTGTTGCACAACATAAGGGTGTTTCTGATTCTACAAATAATGTAATTGATGAAGAGGTTCGGGTTATTGTTGATCGTAACTATCAGCGCTCGAATAAAATTCTAGTCGATAACATGGATAAGCTGCATGTAATGGCTGATGCGCTCATAAAGTACGAAACGATTGATGCTGATCAGATTGATGACATTATGGAGGGCAGGGTGCCTCGTCCTCCAAAAGATTGGACTGATAACGAAAAACCAGGTGATTCCGGATCAGGGGCAGAAGGTGTGTCTTCTGGGAATGGGAAGGAGAATACGTCTGGTGACGATCAAATTGATGGTGCGGTTGACTCTCAGTAGTTAGTATTCTCTTAAGTTTTATAATGAAAGCGCCCTGTAATTACAGGGCGTTTTTTTTTGTTTTGTTATTGCTTGTGTGAGGTGAATTTATGGCGGGTAAGCGGCCTCTTGTAATGGGTGTATTAAATGTTACTCCTGATTCGTTTTCGGATGGTGGTCGGTATAAAGCGTTAGATGCTGCATTGGGTCACGCTGAAACCTTAATTGCACAAGGTGTTGATATTGTTGATGTTGGGGGGGAGTCTACGCGCCCGGGTGCTGATTTTGTTGGTGTAGCAGAAGAGTTGGATAGGGTTGTGCCAGTTATTGACGCTATTGCTAGCCGGTTTGATGTTAGGGTGTCTGTAGATACAAGTAAGCCTGAGGTGATGCTGGCGTCTGTTGCGAGCGGAGCTACTTTGATTAATGACGTGCGAGCGTTGAGTGCTAAGGGTGCGCTTGAGGCGGCGGTGGCGGCTAATGTTGACGTTTGTTTGATGCATATGCAAGGAGCTCCCTCGTCGATGCAGAATAATCCAACGTATATTGACGTTGTGGATGAGGTGGTTAAGTTTTTAGCTGCGCGAATCGCCGTATGTTTGGAAGTGGGTATAGATAAAAGTCAGTTAATTGTTGATCCGGGCTTTGGTTTTGGAAAGTCACTTGAGCATAACTACCAGATGTTGGGCAGGATTGGTTGTTTCAAGGGCTTGGAGGTGCCTATTTTGATTGGGGTATCAAGGAAGAGTATGTTGGGTGTATTGATAAACCGTTCTCCTGAGGATAGGCTTGCTGCTGGGCTTGCAGCTGCGGCCATCGCAGTGTGGCAAGGTGCTAGCATTGTTCGTACTCATGATGTGGCTGAGACTGTAGATGTTTTGAAGATATGTCTAGCTGCTAGGGCTGGTAGAGAGATTGAATGGTAGTTATTCTTTGAACAAATATAACAATGAAAATAAGGCGGCGTTGAATGTCTGGTAATAAGCGCAAATATTTTGGTACTGATGGAATTCGAGGTCAGGTCGGTGTGCACCCGATAACTCCCGAGTTCGTTATGAAGTTGGGGTGGGCTGCTGGTCGCGTTTTAGGTGAGCGAGGTGGCAAAAGTAAGGTTTTGATAGGTAAGGATACTAGGATATCTGGGTATATGTTTGAATCTGCGCTAGAGGCAGGTTTGTCTGCTGCTGGTGTTGATATTCTATTGGTGGGCCCTATGCCCACGCCGGCCATTGCGTATCTTGCTAGTACCTTAAGAGCTCAAGCAGGCATTGTGATAAGTGCTTCACACAATCCTTATTACGATAATGGCATTAAGTTTTTTTCAGGTGATGGTGAAAAGCTTCCTGATGATGTGGAGTTGGCTATTGAGGCGGAACTGGATCGACCAATGGAGACAGTTTCGTCAAAAGACTTGGGCAAGGCAGAGAGAGTAAAGGATGCGGCGGGTCGTTATATAGAGTTTTGTAAGAGTACTATTCCGCATCGTATGAGCCTCAAGGGGTTAAATGTCGTAGTCGATTGCGCTAACGGAGCGACATATCACGTTGCTCCTGCGGTTTTTGAGGAGTTGGGTGCATCCGTAATTTTGATTGGTGATGATCCGGATGGCTTAAATATAAATAGTGGTTGTGGTTCTACTGAGCCGGAGGCATTAAGAAAAGCGGTGTTGGCTAACGGCGCAGATTTGGGTGTGGCTTTTGACGGTGATGGGGATCGTTTAATTATGGTTGATCATCTCGGAGAAGTGTTGGATGGTGATGAACTGATTTATGTGATTGCACGGGAAAGTCTGTCTCACGAAGATTTTAAGCCTCATGTTGTCGGTACATCAATGACAAATTTGGGTATGGAGCATGCGCTTAATGATTTAGGGATTACCTTGCATAGAGCGAATGTTGGCGATCGACATGTTATGAAAAAATTGCGCGACGGAGGCTGGGTTTTGGGTGGGGAATCATCAGGCCATATTATTTGTTTAGATCGAACTACGACAGGCGATGGTATTATATCTTCTCTGCAGGTTATTGCGGCTATGTTAGATGCTAAATGCAGTTTGTATGAGTTAAAGTCAGGTATGATTAAGTATCCGCAAACTATGATTAATGTCAGGACAGAGAAGCGGTTTGATTTTTCTAAATCGGTGTTGGTGTCTCAGGCTGTTGACGAAATAGAAAGGAAGCTGGGAGATGAGGGGCGTTTGTTGTTGCGAGCTTCTGGAACAGAGCCTCTGATAAGGGTTATGGTGGAGGGGCGTGACAAGTTTTTGGTTGAAGAGTCCGCCCGGCATCTCGCAGGGGTTGTTCAAAAGGCTTATGAGCAATTTGATGTTAATGCTTAGCCATAAGCTAAAAAATGTTTCATTAATGTTAAGCATTAATTGATTTCTTTGTCTTGTAACTGTATTCTTTGCCTTCTTTTTTGTGGGTCGGATAAGAAAAAATGCGTAAACCGTTAGTTGCAGGAAACTGGAAAATGAATGGCTCGCTTGCTCAGGCGAGGGAATTGTTGACAGCGGTTAAGTCCGGCCTAGGTAACGAGTCTTCAGCTGAGGTTGTTGTTTGTCCTTCGTTTGTATATCTATGTGAAGTGGCGCAATTAATCGGCGATACAAAAATATCTTTAGGGGCGCAGAATGTTTCCGATCAGGAATCGGGAGCATTTACTGGTGAGATATCGTTGCCAATGCTCAAGGATGTAGGTTGTCAGTATGTGATTACCGGGCATTCTGAGCGTAGATCACTGTATGGTGAGACTGATGCCGATGTAGCACGTAAAGTGATTGCTGTATCATCGGCAGGTTTGACTCCAATTGTTTGCGTTGGTGAGTTGTTGGAAGAACGCGAGTCAGGTAGCACAGAGGCAGTAATCGCTAAGCAGTTGGATGTGTTGCTGAATAATGCTCAAGGTTTGGAAGCGTTACAGGCCGCTGTGATAGCTTACGAGCCTGTTTGGGCAATCGGAACAGGTAAGACCGCTACGCCAGAACAAGCGCAAGCAGTGCATGCCTTTATTCGAGAGCGAATAGCTGGGTGTGATGTGGCTCTGGCGGATAAGATTCAGATTCTTTATGGCGGTAGCGTTAAAGCCGCGAATGCTCTTGAATTATTTGCCAATCCTGATATTGATGGTGGCTTGATTGGTGGGGCATCGTTATCTGCTGAAGAATTTGTTGCTATTTGTAACTCCGCGATCGCGGCTTAAGTCTGTAGGTTATAATAACTATGATTACTGTGCTGACTGTAGTGCATGTTGTGTTGACTTTGGCATTGATTGGTTTAGTGCTAATTCAAAAAGGAAAGGGTGCTGACATTGGTGCCGCTTTTGGGGGAGGGGCATCTAATACGGTGTTTGGTAGTCAAGGGTCTGCTTCTTTTTTAACGCGTGCGACAGCGGTTGTAGCTACCTTGTTTTTTGTGATTAGTTTGTCTCTTGCTTATCTTGCTAGTCAGAGCATTCATGAGGCGAGTGTCACAGATTCTATAGGTATTGACGGAGTTGTTGATGTTCCTGTTGTACCTGAGTCAGTAACGGATATGCCACCCGTAGTAGATTAGGTATTTTTGCCGACGTGGTGAAATTGGTAGACACGCCGTCTTGAGGGGGCGGTAGCGCAAGCTGTGCCGGTTCGATTCCGGCCGTCGGCACCATTTTAAAATCGTTTGTTGTTCTGTGATTGTGTGCTTGAAATCAATCGCTATCTTATTGAAATATAGTGCTTTTGTTGTGTTGACGGTGTGTACTTAGTGCCTTAAAATTAAAGACTGCATGACGAGAGTCGTATAAGGTATCTGTATTGGGGGAGTGGTGCGAAGAGGCATCATTTTATTTAGAAAAATCAATAATAAGGATAGTGATCCTTCTCATGTTGGAACAATATCTACCAATTCTAGTGTTTGTTGTTTTGGGTGTCCTTTTTGGTGTGGGTCCAGTGGTTGCTGGATTTTTGCTTGCACCTCATAAGCCTGATAGCGAAAAACTTTCACCTTACGAATGCGGTTTTGAGGCCTTTGAAGACTCCCGTATGAAATTCGATGTACGGTATTACTTGGTTGCCATACTATTTATTATTTTTGATTTAGAAATAGCCTTCTTGTTTCCCTGGGCAGTTGTTTTGCAAGAAATCGGCATGTTTGGGTTTCTTTCAATGGTTGTTTTTCTTGGTATTCTCGTAATTGGGTTTATCTACGAGTGGAAAAAAGGAGCCTTAGAATGGGAATAGAAGGCATACTCGAAAAAGGTTTTGTCACTACTAGTGCCGACAAGCTAATAAATTGGGCTAGAACGGGGTCGTTGTGGCCTATGACGTTTGGTTTGGCCTGTTGTGCTGTTGAAATGATGCATGCGGGCGCTGCACGTTATGACTTGGATCGTTTTGGAGTGGTGTTTCGCCCAAGTCCTCGTCAGTCAGATGTGATGGTTGTCGCAGGTACTTTAGTTAATAAAATGGCACCAGCCCTGCGTAAAGTTTACGATCAGATGGCTGAGCCTCGTTGGGTTATTTCGATGGGTTCATGTGCCAACGGTGGTGGGTATTACCATTATTCTTATGCCGTCGTCAGGGGCTGCGATCGAATTGTTCCAGTAGATATTTATGTTCCTGGATGTCCGCCTACGGCTGAAGCGCTACTGTATGGAATTATTCAGCTACAGAACAAAATTCGCCGCACTAACACTATAGCTCGCTGAGAATCTTAATATGTCAGTTTCAAACGAGAAGTTACTTCAACGCCTTAGTGAACGATTTGGTGTTTTAGTTGAACGCAGTAATATAGCGTTTGATGAACTCACTATCGAAGTTCCAGCCGCAAATGTTAAAGAAGTTTGTTTTGCGCTACGCGACGAAAGTCTCTTTGGGTTTGATATGTTGGTGGATTTGTGCGGCGTAGATTATATGGATTATGCTGACGGTGCCTGGCAAGGTCCACGCTTTGCTGTAGTTTATCATTTGCTTTCCGTTTCGAATAATAACCGACTACGTCTTCGGGTTTATCTTGAAGAAGATAGTTTGATTGTGGATTCTGTGGTCGATGTATGGACCGCATCGAATTGGTTTGAGAGAGAAGCATTTGATCTTTTTGGAATCTTATTTGATGGTCATCCTGATTTGCGTCGTCTATTAACCGATTATGGTTTTATCGGGCATCCTTTCAGAAAGGATTTTCCTGTCGTCGGTCATGTGGAAATGCGTTACGACCCAGAAAGTAAGCGGGTAATATACGAGCCAGTTAGCATTGAAGAAAGAATAAATATACCGCGAGTTATTAGACACGATAATCGTTATGAAGGCGTGGCAGAGGAATAAAACATGGCTGAAATAAGAAACTACACCATGAACTTTGGTCCTCAGCATCCTTCAGCGCATGGGGTTTTGCGTCTCGTCCTCGAGCTGGATGGTGAAACTATCGAACGAGCGGATGCTCATATAGGTTTATTGCATCGCGGTACGGAGAAATTAGCAGAAGCGAGACCATATAATCAAAACATAGGTTATATGGATAGGCTCGATTACGTATCCATGATGAGTAATGAACATGCTTATGTGATGGCGCTTGAAAAGATGCTTGCTGTTGAAGTTCCGTTGCGTGCTCAATATATTCGTGTGATGTTTGATGAGATTACACGGATTTTAAATCATCTTTTGTGGATCGGTGCGCATGCATTAGATATTGGTGCTATGACCGTTTTTCTATATGCATTTCGTGAGCGTGAAGATCTCATGGATGTCTATGAGGCTGTATCGGGCGCTAGAATGCACGCAACCTATTATCGTCCCGGTGGTGTGGCGCGTGATTTACCTAACCGTATGCCTCATTACAAAGAGTCAAAGTGGCATAATTCGAAAGAAGTTACTCGTTTAAATAGTAATCGCCAAGGATCCTTGTTGGATTTTATTCAGGATTTTTCTGAGCGGTTTCCTACTTATGTTGATGAATACGAAACGCTTCTTACAGATAATCGGATTTGGAAGCAACGCACCGTAGGTATTGGTGTGGTTACTCCTGAGCGAGCGCTTCAAATGGGTTTTACTGGTCCAATGTTGAGAGGTTCCGGTATTGAGTGGGATTTGAGAAAGAAGCAACCCTACGAAGTTTATGATCGTCTAGATTTTGATATTCCCGTGGGTGTTGAAGGTGATTGTTATGATCGTTACCTGGTTCGGGTAGAAGAAATGCGTCAATCTAATCGAATCATTCGTCAATGCGTGGATTGGTTGAGAAAGAATCCAGGGCCTATTAAGGCCGATAACTTTAAAGTTTCGCCGCCTGCACGTGGACAAATGAAAGATGATATGGAATCTATGATTCATCACTTTAAATTGTTTACAGAGGGCTTTTGTCTGCCTGAAGGTGAAGCATACGCAGCAGTTGAGCATCCTAAGGGTGAGTTCGGTATATACATGGTTTCAGATGGGGCAAATAAACCTTATCGTATGAAGGTTCGGGCTCCAGGTTTTGCTCATATAGCAGGACTTGATGAAATGTCTCGTGGGCACATGATTGCTGATGTTGTTGCCATTATTGGTACTCAAGATATTGTTTTTGGAGAGGTTGACCGGTAATGTCTGATTCGAAAATAAAACTAATCTCTGATGTATCGAGGCAACTTATCGATCAAAGTGTCGCAAAGTACCCAGTAGACCAGAAGCAGTCTGCGTGTATGCCCGCGCTTCGTGTTTTACAGGAGCAAAACGGTGGCTGGCTTACTACTGAGTTAATGGATGAGTTGGCCATTTATCTCGATATGTCTGCAATAGCCATCTACGAAGTTGCTACCTTTTATTCTATGTACGAGCACAAACCAGTGGGTAAACATAAGCTTTGTGTTTGTACTAATATCTCATGTTTGTTACGTGGTTCTGAAGGTGTGGTTGAACACCTTGAGAGTAAGTTGGGGATTAAGATGGGTGAAGTTACCGTTGATGGTAAATTTTCCCTCAAGGAAGTGGAGTGTCTAGG
>Ga0316204_10008860_pt1 | contig 13722 bp, 11 predicted proteins | sample 6monrhotite_MG_2_FD_205661 | JGI IMG/M metagenome (GOLD analysis project Ga0316204, IMG submission 205661) | Microbial mat bacterial communities from mineral coupon in-situ incubated in ocean water Damariscotta River, Maine, United States -... | ecosystem: Environmental > Aquatic > Marine >... | reverse complement strand
ATTTACGGAAACCACGTAAATAAACAACAAAAGACAGGCACAAAAAAAGCTACATTTTACTGTAGCTTTAATTTTTAACTTACTGATTTCAATAAGTTTATAGATGGTGCCCAGGGCCGGAATCGAATTTAACGCTTATCTAATTGATTTAAATGACTTATCTTTAGTTCGATTATTAAATATACCACCTTAGGTACCCCGGGACACAATGGGGGGATAAGACATCAAATATGAGGCCAAGATATTTGCATATTCATCCCAATAATATTTATAAAGTAACGTATAAAATTTACTCGCATAAAGCAAAGATCAAAAAAAGCTATTACTCAAGAAAATTACCAGCCTCTGATAAAAATGCTTTATAAAAATTTAAACCAATCAGAGCTAGAGAAACAGGATGCAGATCTTCTATTCGATTTCCTAAGTGGTTCCAAGGTGGATTATACCAATTACCAGAACACTTAAACCTGACCACCTCAGGGTCTGTAGGAATAATATCAGCTTCCATATCAAGAAGAATATCTGGTGATTCTAGGTCAATATCCAATATTCCATTAGATATATTTGACTTAATAGAGTCCAGCCTAAAATTTCTACCCGTTTTCTCTTTTATCATCAACTTTAAAGATTTATTAATAGTAGTATCAACATTATGCATCTCTGCATTTCGCGCCTGTTTTAAATAAACTAATAGCGAATCTTTCTTTTTTAGAACAGCATATGGTTTAAACCACTGCTGAAAACCTTTTTTCTTTTGAAGAATACTAACGGCATGATCCCAAGATCTTTCTATACGCATTAAGTAGTTTTGCCAAAGTTCCTGCATTTCAGTAAAATTGGTCGTATCAGACATCTTTTTAATAGTCGACTCAGCAATTTTTAGATCATTCGTAGACGAATATAACTGATCAATCATTTGGAGCAACAAAGTAGATAGGTTTCAAGGGTAGCAATGAGCGTTTATCTTTTTCAAGCTTGTCGTTATATTCTATCCATAAATCTACAAGTCGCTGTCTATCTATCAAAGTAACCTTCCTTGATTCTTGCGCTCTAATTAGTGCCTCTGCATCCTTGGTAAAACCACCTGTCGTTACAAATATGCCAACATCGTCATTATTAATTAAAGCAAGAAATGATCTAATTTCTTCAACAGCTATATTATCTTTTCGCCGCTTAACTTGAACTTTTATTCGTGGAGGTATAGTACCAAGTGGATCATTAAACGCCATTATATCAATGCCACCATCTTTACCTGGTGGTGACACCCAAGAGACATGGTAATTCATCGCTTCTAATAAAGCAGCTACTAAGTCTTGAAAAACATATGGGTCTATATCAATCAGGTAAGCACTGATTTCCTTCCATGCTTGTTCCTCCGCCTCTTCGAAAGTGATTTTAGCTTCCAGAACTTTGTCTTGTGATACTTCTATAGTGTCAGTCACATCACCCTGTGCTTTTTTCCATTTTCGATATAAACGAGAAGCTTCCCGATAAAATTCTTCCGAATCAGGTATATCAATTAAGGCTTGCCTTCCTTCATCTGTAATTGTCCAAATCCCTTTATTCTTTCTCATCCAACCTGCTTTAACAGCATCCACTGTGGCGAATCTTAGAATCTTGTCAAATCTTCTCCCGCCAGATTCATATTCACCTTTTTCATGATCTGACAACTTCATAGAATCTATAAGAATATTTATTGCATCTCTGGCCTGTATTCCATCTGAGTTATCAATAAGCAGCTTAAAAAGCTCTTGCAACATATAGCCTGTACGTTCTCTTGTAATACCTTTACTCATACTTAGTCACCTATTACTTTATCTAACAGAATTTGAGCAAAAAATAGTGATGGATGAATTATATTTCAATCCCTCCGATACTTTAAATCCCCTTATCATTATCAAGCATTACCGACTAAACACTTGGATTTGATGGATGCAAGAATCTATGGCTCCAAGCAGCGCTTAAAAACAACATTGATTCATCAGCACCTGCACAGTCCCCATAAACAGGATAATTATCTCTTAAATCAGTTAGATTTAAATAAGCATTTGGTGTGACTGGAAAAGGATTGTTGTCTTCACGAACAAATATTCCATAACGAATACCATCTGTCACCACTAGCCTTCTAACATAACTCATTCCCTCAGCATATTTACGTACTTGCTCTTCCGCAGTTAAACATGAGTTGCCGAACTTTTTCGCTTCAATCATAGCAACTGGCTCATAATCACTTCGATTGCCATTTGCGAACAATGCCAAATCAGCTCGTCCTACTCCTTTCTGATAATACTCTAACGATATTCTCTGAGGCGTCCAACCTAAAGACAACAAAAGAGGCACAACAAGATGTGCAACAGTCTCACTTTCGGATGGTGATTTACAATAATTTTTATACCAAAGTGCGAGTGAACCTAAATCTCGAATTTGATCTTCTAATGAAGAAAGGGAACCAGATGCCATACCATAATCAAATAACTTATTACTTATATCTCGTGGCTTAATACTAGCGCCTGGTAGCTGTAAAGGTACAACCTCAACATGATCGGGCTCAGGCAATGTATTAACCCAATCAAATAACTCTTTTGTTTTTTTGTTACTAGGTTCAATCTTTTGTGTGGTATCCCCAAAATTTAAGGCATCTTTAAAAAATTTTGGTGTGCCGTCTGGCTTAGCCCATATCCAATTCACTTGATGTACATGTGATAAATTCCAACCATCAACGTCGGCAAATAATTCATTATATTGATACTCAGAAAGCACCACTCCAACACCATGTACTTCAGATCTACCAATTCTTAGTACAACAAGGTCGCCAGGCATCACACTTGATACAAAACGCTCTATAGTTGAAATTTTTCTTGATGTTATACCGCGCTTAAGTAAATTTTCCTTCGCTAGTGATTCACCATTTTCTCCTACTCTTAACCAGTCACCACAATAACCTGGTCCCATAATGACAACATTATGTTTTAAACATATTTCAGCATAATTTCGATCGGTGTCACCTGCAGCAATTTGCCAGCACCTTTCAGAACTTATATTCATCTAACTACTCCAACTCTGGCTCAAAGCCTCTGCCTGCTTTAAACACAATTCAATCGCTTCATCTGCATCATCAGGTGGATACTTCCACCTTCTTAATGCTCGCCTAACTAAATTCCTAAGCTTTGCCCTAACACTATCTCTTACTTGCCAGTCTACCGTCGTACTCTTGCGTAACTGTTCGGTTACATACCTTGCAAGGTCACGTAGGTTGTTATCACCTAGTTCTATTACGGCTGACTCGTTTTGTATTAAGGCACGGTAGAAGGATATTTCATCAGGATTTAAGCCCAGCTTTTCGGCATCGGCCAAATCAGCTTCCATTTCTTTAGCTAATGCAATTAACTCTTCTATTACCTGTGCGGTTTCTATGGCGCGGTTATGATACTTACGCAAGGTTTCCATTATCCGATCAGAATATTTCATTTCTGACACCACATCGGTTTTCATGCGCGCTTTAATTTCATCTCGCAGTAACTTTTCTAATAACTCCATCGCTAAGTTACGTTGAGGCATGTTTTTAACATCTTCTAAGAACTCATCAGACAGTAAACCAATATTAGGCTTATCCAACCCAACAAGATCAAACACGTCAGACACACCATCAGCCACTATCGCATTATCAATAATCTGCTTTAAAGCTGTGTTCTTGTCTTCATCGGTGCGACGTTTATCAATGCTGGTAAATTTACTGATAGCCGCTTTAATAGCCGAGAGAAAGGCGATTTCTTTTTTAAGTGCATCGGCTTCGTCTATAGTGCCCGATAAGGTAAAGGCTTTAGTGATGGCTGCCATTACATCCATAAAACGTTTTTTCCCATCTTCCAGCCCTAGTATATGATTCATTGCGCCTGGTAATAACTGCAAGGCCTTTGTTTCAAACTCACTGTAGTCAAAGCCATGGAACATGCCATGCGCTATATCCATCTTTTCTAGCAAAATAGCATAGGCTTCACGGGTGTCTAATGTTGGCGCGCCTTTTCCTTTTGAGTCGGTATAGGTTTTCAAGGCATTTTTTAATTCACTGGCAATGCCGATGTAATCGACCACCAGACCACCGGGTTTATCTTTAAACACCCTGTTTACTCGTGCGATGGCCTGCATCAGGTTATGGCCTTTCATGGGCTTGTCGATGTACATGGTGTGGCAGTTGGGGGCATCAAAACCAGTTAGCCACATGTCACGTACTATCACTAATTGCAGTGGATCGTTTGCATCTTTAAAGCGTTTTTCAAATAACTTTTTGGTTTCTTTGTTGTAGATATGTGGTTGCAGTTTGGGCTTGTCGGATGCCGAGCCAGTCATCACTATTTTTATTGCACCCTTGTTAGTATCCGTGTCGTGCCATTCGGGTTTAATGGCAACAATGGCATTGTACATATCTACACAGATTTCACGGCTCATGCACACAATCATGCCTTTACCGGGCATAGAGGCGATACGGGTTTCAAAATGCGCGACTAAATCTTTACCCACTTGTTCCATGCGCGGCGCACTCCCTACCAGTTTTTCTAAGGCAGCCCAATGTGATTTGGTTTTTTCACGTATGGAAAGATCTTCTTCGTCCTCAATGACCTCTTCCACTTCATCATTCAGCGCTTCCATTTCCGCCTGGTTAATATCCAGCTTGGCTAAACGTGATTCATAATAGATAGGAACCGTTGCACCATCGTCCACGGCATCTTGAATATCATAAATAGACACATAACCACCAAACACCGCACGGGTATCTTTATCTGCTGTGTCTATGGGTGTGCCGGTAAAGCCAATGAACGAAGCGCTTGGCAAGGCATCGCGTAAGTGTTTGGAATAACCGAAGGTGTATTGGCCGGTTGTACTATTTAATTTGGCCTTATCACCATAATGACTACGGTGCGCTTCATCACTTACTACAACTATATTATGTCGCTGACTTAATACCGGGTGACTGGTTTCGTCGACTAACAGGGAAAATTTTTGAATGGTGGTAAAAATAATCCCGCCGGATTGACGCGAGGCTAAAATGTCACGCAACTCATCACGATCACCCGCTTGCACTGGAGTTTGTTTTAATGTTTCTGCTGCCATGCCGAAGGTATTGAATAACTGACCATCTAAATCATTTCTGTCAGTCACCACCACAATGGTAGGGTTATTCATTTCTGGTTGGGCTAATAACTTACCGGCATAGCACACCATAGAGATCGACTTACCCGAACCTTGGGTATGCCACACTACTCCGGCTTTACCTGAACCTGGCTCGACTTTATCCGCATAATCCGCATGTTTTTCTACAAAACCTTCTTGTTGCGCTGCAATCACTGTGGCCTTTACGGCTTCACGCACAGCATGAAACTGATGATAACCGGCTATCTTTTTAATTAAGGCATCGCCATCTTGCTCAAACAAAATAAAGTAGTGAATGTAATCTAAAAACAATTCCGGTTTAAAAAAACCTTTTACTAAGGTTTCAAGTCGATATTCAAGCAGCGGCTTATCATCTTCATTGGCAATGGTTCGCCACGGTAAAAAACGTTCTTTATTTGCAGTTAATGAACCCACCCTGGCATTTAAACCATCACTCACTACCAAAGCTTCGTTAAAAATGAATAAATCAGACACTTCATCTTTATAGGTTTGTAACTGCTGATAGGCCGACCAAATATCTGCGTTTTCATCTGCGGGATTTTTAAGTTCAATTACAGCCAATGGCAAGCCATTAATAAACACAATCACATCTGGGCGACGGTTACCTTTACTGCCGGTAATGGTGTATTGGTTTACTACCAAAAACTGATTGTTAGTTACATCGGTAAAATCAACTAATTGAACATAGTCCGTTTTAGACTTTCCTTCATCCTTAAACTCAACCCTTACCCCTTCCAGTAATAAACGATGAAAAGCTTTATTGCTTTTAATGAGTATTGGAGTTTCAGGTTTAGCGATTTGTTGTGATACGGTTTCTAAAACAGAAACGGGGATATGTGGGTTTATTTTTTGAAGCTGGGTTAATAAACGATCAAATAGAATGATTTGGCGGTAATCGCTGCGTTCTGGGCTGTCGCCATCGGGGGCTATGTCGTAGCCGCAAGTGTAGTCGTAGCCGATGTATCGAAACCAGTCGAGGCAAAGCTGTTCTAATTGGTCTTCAGTTATCATAAGGCTATCCCAAACTTAATCTACGTTCTGCTATATCTACTGCCAGTTCAACAAGTTTTGTCGCCATTACATGATGATTATCAGATTTGTACCAAATCGGTCTAATTTTTATATCTAACAATCTGTCTTCTGTTGCTTGTTTCACAGCTATATCTTCTGGCTCGGAAATAATAGCGAAGTGATCAGGTATGTCAAACTGATGGCCATCTTTCACTTCTTTAAAAAGTTCTAATGTTTTGTCTTGCGCCAATGAACAACCTAAAAACAATAAAGAGTTACTGATATATATTTGGCGTAAAGCTTTAGGCAACTGATTACTATAATCAATAACCCCATCGCCATATGCGGTTTTATATTGTTCCTCTGTAAACACATAAGTACCAGGCTGCGTGGCATCCCCATGTAATTTAAGAACACATCGATCACCTTTAAGTAACCGTTGCACAAAGTTGTGACCTTGTTGAACACCATGCATATAGCCATCAACTAGTGGAGCTTTTTTTGCTCTAAATGCTTCTTCAATCAAACAGTCAAAATTGGTTGTAACAATACAACCGCTTGATAGCCTTGGAAGTAATTTAAATATTGTAGGTATCGCTTCTCTTTCTTCATCATTATCATAGCGAGTGCGAAATGTAGTCTGGACATAATTTATCAACTGATATTCAGATGCGTCTACCACTTTTTGTGCTGCTTCTAAATATTTATTTTCAGATATTAACTGTTTTACCAGCATCTCATCCAAAGCAGCGATATTTTCACCTAGATACTCTAAAGCTTCTCCCCAAAGTGGGTAACCTGCGGCCTTAGAAACGCCAGCACCAATAAAAGGAGCCACTCTCTGACGTCTGATTAATTCTATTAAGTCAGAAAATACTGCTTGTTGATTAGAAACATTTAAAAAATCAATCGCTTCAGAATGTTCTTCTTTGACTTTTCCACCACTCCAGCAATCTAGCTCGTCAAAGTATGTTTCTCTATCCACCCAATAAAGTAACTCACTTGCATCATAGTGATACTCTTGCCCAAGTTCTTTTAACGAATTGATTACAACAGGGTCATTACCACTAAAATCAGCATTGAAGTCTTTATTAGCTGTATAACCAGTTTGTAAAAACTGCTCAACACGCTCTATAAGCGCTGAATTCTGTTTGACTTTCTCAACAGGCATCTTCTAAAACCTCCCTATCACCTGTTAAAAGTTTTGGCAAAAGAGAATCTCTTAATCCCTCTAAAACTTCTAACTCTTCACCTAAGACTGTGATTTTTTTAAAATACATTTCTAATGTGTCTTTAAACGACATATTCAATTCATGAGTTGCAACAAGCATCTGTTGGCTTTCCATGATTGATTTTGTTAAGTGCGTAAAGATTGAACCAGTAGCACCGCTTTTCATTTGTCCTGTTTTTCTAAACATTGAAAGATATAAGAAGTAGCGACTTATTTTTTCTTCATTAACATCCATTTTCCAAATATGATAGTGGTAAATACTTTTAGGCCCTCGCCAAATATGGGGTCCAAACGTGGCTGACCATGCGTAAATGAAATCTTCTTTATCAATTAACTTATCTTCAGGAAGTTCTATATCTGAATAAACAGTTTTTCCACGTTTAGATAAATTCTGGATTCGAACTATCGGTGTACCTTCTTCTTTAAATTCTGTATTTTTATAAGCTCTGCCATTGATAACACGGCATACCTCCTTAAGCTTCTTAACTTCCCACCCTTCCGGTATTTCACCCAATTCAGATTCAACCAAAACATCGGGAAATAAAACGGCGGTGGTTTTGAGTTGTTGTAGGGTAGCTTCATCTAAGCCTTTAAGCTGTTCTTCTGTTTTACCGCTTATAGCACACATGGTAGCGAGCTCTGGGTCTTGGCCGTTTTGTTTGGCTTTTATTTTGGCTTTGACGGGTTCGAAGTCGACAAACCAGCTTTTAAATATGACCTGGGCGATTTCTTCGAGAGTTTGGTTGGTTTGGCGGTTGAGTTCGATTTTTTTGTTTATTGTTAATAAATCATTTCCAGCTTTTCTTTGCTTATCAATGTCTGGCAGAAAGAATTTAAACTGCATAATTGCAGCTTTATCTCCGCGTGGCATTTTAGCTCCTTTAGCTGTAAGGACCGTGTGATTAACGAAACCTTCATCACTTAGAAGAAAATATAAATATACTGGATCTAATTTTTCTGGATCTTTTGAACGAAAAATAAGAACATCAGGTGAAGCACCTCCTTCGAAATCTGCAAGCCACACTTTTCTGAAATAAGTTCTTATATTGGAAAATAGCGTATCGTTGCATTTGAATTGATTAAATTTTGCCGCTGCTGGCAACTTAGTTGCAGGTTTAACACCTCCGCGATCTACCAACATATTATCTGTTGAAATATAGGTATCTAAAGAAACTTTATTTGCATCAATTTTATCGCCTACAAAACTTACAAGCTCTGTCAGCTCATATTCTTTGTTAAACTGAAAGTCAGACATCGTAGCCCAACCCCGACAAATTCTTTTTAATCTCTCCTTCTAACTTATCGCTTTCTTCAAACTGTGCTTTAAGTTGCGTAGTAAGTCGTGCCATTTTTTCTGCGAAGGGTTCACCATCGTCTATTTCATCAGCTGCTCCGACATAACGACCGGGGATGAGTACATAGTCGTGTTTTTTAAGCTCATCTAGTTGTGCTGATTTACAGAAGCCTGCTTCGTCTTCATATCCCTCGCCCATTTGCCAGTTATGAAATAACTCGGTGACTTTATTTAAATCGACTTGAGTGAAGTCGCGCAGTACACGGTCTTTCATGTAACCGAGGTTACGAGCGTCGATAAATAAGACTTCGCCGTTACGGTCGCGCAGTTGTTTGCCGCTGGAAGAGGTGCGCGCATTTTTGTTTTTAGTTAAAAACCAGATGCAGGCGGGTATTTGGGTGTTGGTGAACAGTTGTCCGGGTAAGGCGACCATGCATTCGACCAGATCGTTTTTTATGAGGGCTTTGCGGATTGCGCCTTCATTGTTGGTGTTGGAGCTCATGGAGCCATTGGCTAACAACAGGCCCATGCTGCCATTGGGTGCCAGGTGGTAGAGCATGTGTTGCAACCAGGCGAAGTTAGCATTGCCTGTGGGTGGCCTGCCATATTGCCAGCGTGGGTCGTTATCGTCTACGCCGGCATCCCACTCTTTCATATTAAACGGTGGATTGGCCATAACAAAGTCGGCGCGTAGATCCGGGTGTTGGTCATTGGTGTATGTATTAGCGGGTTCTTTGCCAAAGTTAAAGTCGATGCCGCGGATGACCATGTTCATAGCGGCCAGCTGCCAGGTGGTGTGGTTGTATTCTTGCCCGTAGATGGAGACATCGCCAATGCGGCCTTGATGCTCGGATATAAAATTTTCTGACTGCACAAAGAAACCACCGGAACCCATGGCGGGGTCGTAGACACGACCTTTAAAGGGTTCGAGCATTTGCACAATGAGGCTGACGATGGATTTAGGCGTGTAGAACTGTCCGCCCTTTTTACCTTCGGCCAGGGCAAACTGACCGAGGAAGTATTCATACACATGGCCGAGGATGTCTTTGCTGCTGAGGCTGACCCCCTCTATATCAGGGCTGAAAGGTATGGTGGCGACCAGGTCGATAAGCTCGCCGAGTTTGGCCTGATCGATTTGTAATTGGGTGTAGCGTTTGTTGAGCACGCCTTTGAGTTTGGGGTTATCAACTTCGATAGCATCTAGTGCGTTATCGATTAGCTGGCCGACAGAGCGGATTTTCTTTTTGGCATTGCCTTCGCCGACTTCAATTTCACCGGTGATGACGACTTTGTTCTGGTTTTGCAGGAACTCCCAACGGGCTACTTTAGGCACCCAGAAGACATTGGCTTCGGTGTAGTAGTCGCGTTGTTCTAGCTCTTCGTTGATTTCGGCCTGGTAGGCTTCACTCTCTGCGCCGTCGAAGTCTGCGGGGTCGAGGTAGTATTCATGCGCTGGGGTTTTGAATTGTTCGGTGAGCTCATCACGTCTAATTCCGAAAGAATCGGATACGTACTTTACAAAGATTAAGCCTAACATTACATGCTTATACTGAGACGCATCGAGTGCGGGGAGTAGTTTGTTAGCGCTAGTCCAAAGTTTTTTCTCTAGCCCGTTTAGGAACTCTTGTGCTTCGTTGGTGGACATTCATTAAATCCTAAATACTATTCTTGGTGTTAGGTAAGTTTTCTATTACGTATATGGGAGGTATACGAGTAAAACTGGCTATTTTAGCGGGAGCGGTTCATTTATGCTCCGTATACTTTTTTGCATTGCCTTTGGCTTTATCTATGGGGTATTTTTGTTCGTTTACTTCTATTTTATTTTGCGCTGCCTTTAATAAGTCGAGATCGAGTTTATCTGCCAGGCGGATTAGGTAGATTAGTGTATCGGCCAGCTCGGTTTCAACTTCGGCGAGTTTATCTTTTGGGAGGGTTTTGCTTTGATCATCCGTGAGCCACTGAAAGTGTTCAACAATTTCTGATACTTCAACACTAAGGGCCATAGAGAGGTTTTTAGGCGAGTGAAACTGCTCCCAGTCACGGGCTTCTGCGAAGTCACGCAGGCGCAGCTTAATAGCATTAAGGTCTGAATTAATCATTTACCGACTTAGCCCGTAAGCTAATCCCCATCGTTCTTATTATTTTTATATTATCCCTGCCCTGTTAGCTTTTTGGTGCATCCTGCACCGCTATTCACTCGATACTACCACAAGTAGTAAGCTTTACTAATAAGCTATTGAAAGATATAGCATTAATACATACTTATACAGTCATTGAAGGACATACAGATATCACTCATTTTATCTAAACACTCTAATCCAAACTGGCCTGAAAAAAGTACTTTGTGTAAGAAAAATCACGTTTTTTAATAGATGCCCCTGATGATATAAGCTTTTCGGTATGACACCTGGGCCGGGAATCACGTCTACGATGAATCTTATTGATTTTATAAAGTAAAAAATAGCATAAGGTTAGCCCCTGCCCCTATGAATACCCCATAATACTTTGTAGGCTATTCTGTAGTTACACAGCTATCAAAAACACTCTTAATTGCACTAGTGTAGTTATTCAATACACCGTGCAATCTTACAAATTGAATAGCAGGTTTAAAATTGAAAGCCGAAATACACTAGAGCGAATTACCTAAGAAATAATTATCTATAAACTTGTTACGCGTACCCTGTAACTCAAAAATAAGGTCATTCCGCCAATGCTCATGTTCCCCAGGTGGATCTAATCTATTCCAGCGTTTAAGCATTGCTTTCATATCACCAGGTATTGGAAGACCATATTCGATATACATATAAAATATGGAACGTGCAACATTACCTTTAACCAATTCTCTAGGTTCAACATAGGCAGGAATATCACCTGATTTACTTGAACGCTCATAATCGTCGCATAGATGAAGAAAACGTCTCTGATCTGGTTCAATTTCATTGTATAGAGTCTTGCCACGGCTACTATTTATCCGTTGAATCTCAGGCCACAGGTTATGTAGATCACCCTCAGCCCTCTTATAGTCAGGATGATCACAAATTCGATTAGAACAACCAAAATATTCAGCCATCCAATCAGCAGCATAGACATGTTCAATCGACTGTTTCTCAGTTTGAGGAAATGGTCTATTTAAACCGCAATACAGGGACTCACCTTTATTATCAATATATAGTTGAGACCAAAAATAGTTTTCTCTAGCATCTTTATAGTCAGAAATTACAATTTGACCTCCCGCAAAGGCAATAAGAGGAAATAAAAAAAGAATAATTATGCGTGTCATTTTTAACCTTTAAAGTAACAGAAGAGATTTTTAAATAACGTCATCACTAATTTATGAATTAGTAGTTACAGCCACAGAATAAGTATCGGGATTTCTAGATTTTTCGAATTCAATAGTAGCCTCTATAGAGTAACTTTTGATTTCCTTGGTAGAAATACCTTTTGGTAAGCCACTAATTTCAACTAATACATTTTTCTTAAATTGGCAAATAAAGCCATCTTCACTGCTAACAATCCCTGTCTTTATGTTTGTGTGCCACTTGATTATCATTTGTACGATATCCTTATCATTTATTCCAATGCTAATTTTCGGCCTGTAACAGCCGGTCGGTATCTTTAATTCTACTTCAGCTGACAATCAGAAGAAGATGTTCAGAGGTAAGAAAACAATTCTAAAAGCGGACATTCAACGCCCGGCTCACCGAGCAGATTTTTGATGGCGGCTTTTTTGCGTGTTTTTTGCAAAAAAAGTGACAGCGAAAATTTGTCCGGTGCAGCAATTTGTTATATGCACTGCCGTTCACGGAACAGGATAAAATTCTTTCAGTTTTTCAGATGAATATGATCTCAATCGCTCTTCTGGGACTCCGAGAGCAAGCAGCTTGTTGTGCGTCTCTGACACTTCATCTATATCTTCCTCGATATTCTCGTAGTTGTAATTCTGCCAATTCGCATTGGGGTAAGCATTTAAGACGCATTGAAAGTAAGGAATATCAACTTTATTAACCGAATGCCCAATTACAGCAATATTTTCCACATTATCATACCCTTCCAGTGTTGCTTGATTGCGCCCTAAAATATCACTTACTGGCTTATGAAAAATGCCTAATACTTGAGCTACTTCATTTGCAGTTTCATGAAACCATGGTTCATCACTTTCATGCCCATCTGGGGCTGAATCTATCTCACGCCCATGACCAAATACAATTTCTCTCCCCACTTTCCCATGAATGTGTAATACCCTAGAATCTGGTACGTCATACACATCTTGCAAAGTAGCTGTATAGTTGAAATTGACAAAGTATGCAGGCAAATAGAAATGTATTAGCTTTTGAGCTAAATTGACATCGACAGAGCGAATCCAACTCTTGAAAGCACTTGTTATATCATTAACAAGTTCTTCTTTCTTTATGGTGATTTCATCCTCGTAACCATATAGAAGTTTGGGACTGTCGCCCAATTCTTCCAAAGACGGTTGCATTGCTGCATTATCGTGAAATTCATCTTGATTAAACGAGCCTAATGACTCTTCGAAATTAGCCCATTCGGAATCGATATCGCAAAAGTCATCGAAGTAATGAATATGTTCATCAAGATGCCCTTTATACTCTTGATTAAAATTTCTATAGCTTGTCGGTAGTCGATTCCATATATCAAAACCATTTCCGATAATAAATAAAGTAGACACTTAAAACTCTCGACTATTGGATAACCATGACCTGTGCATATAACGTCTCGCATAACCGGAAATTTGCGGAGCGCAGCGTAGCAAGTTGTCCGTGTTAATGCGTTTGTTAGGCATTTTATATTTTTGTCCTCGACATCCTTACTATATCTGTTTCTTTGGGGTTGGACGATTCAAATAACTTGCCACCTCTCGATCCCTTTAGTTCACTCTTAATTACAAGGTCGTTTCCATCACCAAGAATAATTCTTAACCGTATGAGATTCTTTTTAGGATCAAAATCAAGAACATTTACCCAAACAGATTCCTTTTCTTTTCCCTTTTTATGGATAT